>Ga0257126_1000670_pt1 | contig 27229 bp, 31 predicted proteins | sample SI060_120mmetaG_FD_190151 | JGI IMG/M metagenome (GOLD analysis project Ga0257126, IMG submission 190151) | Marine microbial communities from Saanich Inlet, British Columbia, Canada - SI060_120m | ecosystem: Environmental > Aquatic > Marine > Inlet | place: Canada: British Columbia | collected... | reverse complement strand
AATTGGTATTTTGAAACCTTCAAATTCAAATTCAAATTCAAATTCAAATTCAAATTCAAATTCAAATTCAAATTCAAATTCAAATTCAAATTCAAATTCAAATTCAAATTCAAATTCAAATTCAAATTCAAATTTGACAGATAGTGAAATCGAACAGTTTAAAGATAACGAAGAGTATTTTTTTAATGATAAAGGCAAAATATCAAAGCTTAGTTGTAAAGAAGATAGTTTCTGTAAGTCAAAGAATAAAGATGGGTATTGCTATAAGAACAAATGTGTAACAATTCATAAAAGATGCAAAGTATTTGAAAATGATAAATGTTTAAAAGGTATTTCTCGTGTTGAAGATTGTTGTGATGAAAAAAGTAAATGTATAGAGGAGGGTTTAAATGAAATATGTGTAAACCTATCGGGACTACCAAAGTCGAATGTAGGTCAGGGTTGTTTTAAAGATAACCACTGCAAATCTGGTAAATGTTCAAATCTAAAAATTTGTGAAATAAAAAAATCTAAAAAAGAAGGTTATGATAATATCATTCCTTGTAAATATTCGACTGATTGTGTAAGTCATAAGTTTGGATCAAATCAGTTAGTTTGTATCAATAATATTTGTCAAAAAAAAAAGGAATTAAAAGAAGATTCTCTAAATATTTTTGATGAATGTGAAAGAAATGAACAATGTATAACAAAAAATTGTGGAAGAGGAGATAAAACTAAACCTAAGCCAAGTTATATGTTATTTAAAGATAGCAATATATGTTTAGGGTCAGGAAAAGAAACTTATAACCAATTAGTAAAATCTAGAAAGAAAATTACTGATAATGAGACACACACAAGTGAAGAAATGAAACATAATTTTGATAATTTATTAAAAAAAAAAAAACTAGACAATGAATTACTTTTTATTCATGCAGAAATATCTGAAGATTCTTTAGTAATAATAAAAAAGAATGATAAATTATTTTTAGGAACAATATTAGAAGATATTTATTATAATAAAAAAGAAGAAAAAAAAATTAATGATAAGGTTATAATATATTTTGACAAAGACACTTTAATAGATGATTTTTCAAAAGATTATGATAATTTAATGGTTATTTGCTCAAGTAAAGAATCCATTTATTACAAGTATTTTTCTGAAAAGAATGAAAAAAATGTGCAGATTAAAAATATTGATGAAAATAGTATAAACTTATATAATAATTTTATATTTTCATACTTGTGTTTTATGTTATTTGGAAATAGAAATATATTGTTTAAATCTGGACTTTATTTTGATGAAGATAAAGAAAATTATTATAATTATCATGATAGAATGATTGATGTAAATACAGAATCTGAAAAAAATAGATTTGTAGGAATAAAGGATAGTTCAATCGGTTTATTTCATAGAATTTCAATACCTTTTAGATATTTTGAAAATAAAATTCGTTCAGTTTTTGTAGAATATAATAGTAATAAGGAAAAAATTAACGATTTTTTTAATATTAAATTAAAGGACGCTGAATATTATAAGAATAGTGAAACTGAAATATTGTCATACATTAAACCAACAAATTTTGAATTTATTAGAGAAAATAATGACATAAAACTTAAAAAAGCATATAAACTTTTTTATAAAAATTTAAAAAAAAATAATAATATAATTAGCTATTTTGAAAATATTTCTAATTCTATTTTTACAGATGTTTTTTAATATATTTTCTAACTATATTTTCTAACTATATATTATAATGCCAAACAATTCAAATAAAAGTGTTAGAAGAAATGGATTAATTAGAAGAATGAGCAGTCGTGCAAAAAGATTAAGTAGTAGAGTAAGGAATATTGGAAAAAATATGGGAAATAGACTACAAAGAAAATCAAGAAAAAATAACAGAAGTAGATCAAGAAGAATGTCCAGAAGAAATTCCAGAAGTAAATCAAAAAGAAATCGAAGAATTCGTAATAGAAATAGAAGAAACAGAAATATGAGAGGTGGTGCTATTGAATATTCACCATTACCTTGTAACGAGGATAGAATAACTGATTGGAATTCAACTAAACAAGTTGGTCATGAAACTTGTGTAGAATATGGAACAGATGGAGCGGAGATGGATTCAAGAGCATCTGGTCTTGGTGCAGGAAAATTATCAGATATGGATATAACTGCTACAATAAAGGATGCTGTCGATGCCGAACTATCTAAGTTAGCATCTAAAATGGTTGGAACTGATATGGATTCTGTAAGAAGATCTTTACAGGAACGTTCGTCAGGATTAGGTGGTTCACAAGGAAATACATCTAAAGTCCAAGGTGCAATGGATCCAGAAGCAAGTAAACAAGCTTATCAATTAGCACAAGCAAGGATTTCTCAACAAGCTTATCAAGATTCTAAAAAATGATATATTTATTATCAATTATTATATTTTAATAATATATGTTTAAAAAGAATAGTAAATTAAATACTATTCAAAGAAAGTATTGTTCATGTTTAGTTAAAGTTCGTTCAAAAAAGAATTCTCCTTATGGAATATGCACCAATTCAGTATATGGTTCTAGAAAAATGAAAAGAAGAGAAAATGTAAAATGTTCTAAAACATATAAATTTACAAGTTTAACAAAAATCCAACTAATAAACTTAGCAATTGAAAAGAAAATTAAAGTAAACAAAAAAATGAATAGATCACACGTAATGAGTTTAATAAGAAAAAAAATATATAAAGATTAAACTAATAAATTTTTTATATTATAATGTTTTTTATTGATTTTTTAACATGTTATTCGCAGTTATCAATTATGTGTTTAATTAAAGACATATTTGCAGGAGAAATAAATATAATTAAATATGATTTACAAAATACTGTAGATTTGTATAAAATCTCTGCTACAAAAAATTTTGAGAATTGTGTCAATTTGATACCATTCTTTGTTGTATTTGAAATTATATATAGTTTTAGCGAAGAATATAATTATTTTAAATCAATATTCCAATTATTTTTTGAAATATATTTTGCTTGCTTTGTAAGCCTAGTTGTATCATATTTTAGAAATAAAAATAAAGAGGAAAATAATAAATTTATTTGTGTTTTCAATATATTACAATATAATGTTAAAGATATATATTTAGATTATTTGCTACCTTGGTGTGTTGTTCCATTCGCCATAGGTTTAAATAAATTAACAATTGATATGACTTTTTATTTATGCATTTTATATTATTGCTTTAAGAATTCAAATATTTCAACATTTGTTAATTTTTTAGAAGTATGTGAAACTCATTTGAAAATTAATGAATTTAAATCTGAAGTGTCAAAAATTTTTGGATTAATGGGAAAAAAATATTTACAATTTTCAACTGGTGAAAGTAAAAATTTTCAAATAAAAGAAGAATAATATTATATTTATTTTAAAAGTCTGCATCTAAATTGAATTCTTTTACATTATTATTATTTAATCCTACATTTGCTTTTGAGTAATCCATAACTCTTTTTTCGAAAAAATTTGTTTTTCCTTCAAGTGAAATCATTTCCATAAAATCAAATGGATTCTTTGAATTATATATTTTATTATAACCAAGTTGTAATACTAGTCTATCTGCAACAAATTCAATATACTCTGCCATAAGATTAGAATTCATCCCAATAAGTTTACAAGGTATAGAATCATTTATAAATTCTTTTTCGATAGTTACAGCTTCAGTAATAATTTCTCTTATGGTTGTTTCATCTAATTTATTTTGTATTAAATCGTATATTGCTACGGCGAAGTCGGTATGTTGACCTTCATCTCTACTAATAAGTTCATTCGATGATGTTAAACCTGGCATTAGTCCTCTTTTTTTTAACCAAAAAATTGCACAAAAACTTCCTGAAAAGAATATTCCTTCTACACAAGCAAATGCTACACATCTTTTAGCAAAATTAGATTCGCTATCATTAATCCATTTTATAGCCCATTGTGCCTTCTTACCTATACAAGGAATATTATTTATGGCATTAAATAAGTAATTTTTTTCACTAGTATCCTTAATATATGTATCTATAAGAAGAGAATACATTTCGGAATGAATATTTTCCATAGCAATTTGAAAACCATAAAAACATGTTGCTTCTGGAATTTTGACTTCTTGCATAAATCTTACTCCTAGATTTTCTAATACAATACCATCACTACCAGCAAAAAAAGCTAAAATATTTTTTATAAATTGTTGTTCATTTTTACTTAAATTATTCCAATCATTCATATCTTTTGATATATCTACTTCTTCTACTGTCCAAAAAGAAGCTAATGCTTTTTTATATAAAGAGAATAAGTTTGAATATTTTAGAGGAAACAATGTATATCCACGATCGTCATCTTCAAGAATTTTTTCACTCATTTTGTTATAATATATATAAAATATTTTTAAGTGAAAATTTTTTTTTTTAAATTATTTTGTGTATAATTATTAATGAGTAATAAAACAGCGTCTTCAAAAACTCCAAAAATTCCAAAACCAAAAATAAAAGCACCTAAAAGATCAATATCTACTGTTAAATCTACTATTACTTCTATAAAATCAATAACTCCCGAACAAGCAAAGCTTAAGCTACAACAAAAAATGGACAAATTAAAGATGAATGCGTCATTAATTATATTTTCATTATTAAGTGTTGCTATAATATTATTTTTTTATTATAATTCTAAGGGTTATAAAGTAAGTAAATCACTAACTAATATGGATAGTTATAAGTTATATGTAATAACTGGTAGTGATTTAAATAAACAAGATAATCGTAATAAAAAATTATGTGATTTTTATGTATCTTGTGCATATAAACCATATATGGTAGACAATCAATTATTTGGATACTGTAGTTTAGAAGTATTAAAAGCAATATTATTGTCAGGTGTAAGGTGTATTTATATTGACATATTTAATAGTAGTATGACATCCGATGCGGATCCTGTCATAAGTAATGGATATATTGAGGGAGAATGGAAGCTTGCATTTAATAGTTTAAGATTTAAAGATGTATGTCAATTGATAAAAAAAATCGTTTTTTCATCTGGTTATGTAAATAATTACAACGATCCATTTATATTATGTTTAAATTTAAAAACAAATGGGAATTATAAGTGTTTAAATAAGGTAAAAAAAATTTTATTTCAAACTTTTGGTAATAAATTATTAGATAATACATTCACTTATTCTTCTAAATATGTTATGACCGAATCTATTAAAGATTTGATGGGTAAGATGATAATATTTTCAAGTGGTGGATATGAAAATTCAGATTTAGAAGAATTAGTCAATTTTTCATGGGATAAAAGTGGTCTAAAGAAGATAAGTTTTGAAAGTTTAGATTTGGAAAATGAAAATACATCTGTTGTTAAATTAGATAATGCAGAATTAAAAAATTTTAATATGAATGGTATTACATTAGTAACACCAAATGAAAATACAATTTTTACATATAATTATAATCCAAATTTTGGATGGGATAGTGGGTCTCAATTTGTATTTTTAAATTTTCAAAAGATAGATAACAATATGAATGGTTATATAGAAAAATTTCAAACATTAAGTTTTATTAAAAAACCAGATAATATGATTTCTGGTTCTAAACAACAAGAAATTAAACTAAAGGTTAATAAGGAAATAAGAAATAATAACAGTTTATTAGAAGAACCTTTAAGTTGTCCTGAAAAGCCAAGTGAAAATTATGATGCATTAATGGGAGACGAAATGTTATTTTATAAAAATAAAGGCAGTGATGGTCTAGGATTATGTTATGCCATTGAATCGAACAATTCTTGTAATTGTAATCCAAAATTAGATTCAGATTGCGATGATACATTATGGTCTGAAAATATTATAACAAGTGATGCATCTGAAAATATGAAATTATGTTGTAGCACAAGACGTATAAACGATCCATCTGTAAGATGTTCTAAAAAACCATCTTCTTCTGGTAAAACGCAATGCACTCCACAAAAACATTTCTTTAGTAATGACTGTAGAGATCAATCAGCTTTAGGAGAAATACCAGTAAAAATGCAAGCGGGACAAACTAATTTTGAAAGATCTGATGATTCTCAAGAATTTACAAATAAGTTTCAAAGATGCAATGTTAATAATGTGTCTGATTTAAATGGAAAAAAGGTTTGTTTGATGAATTTAAGTAATAATCCAAAGGATTTATGTCCACAAGGATGGAAATATAATGGCAAACTAGATACTCAAAAATATGATAATAAAAATATAAATATATGTTGTAGAAATCTATAACTTTGATTTTCTTTTTTTTTTATTTTTTCTTTTCAAGGATTTAGGTTTAAATCTTCTCTTCGTCTTACCCTTAGCTTTTAAAATAGTTGGTGTTGCATTTGTTGTATCAATATCGTATACAAAATCAACTAATGATGATATAATCTCGTAGTTTGTTTTACCTAAATGTTTTTTTGGTGTTTTTTTATTTGTCAAAGGTGTTGATAATCTATTATTTATATTTGTTATAACACTTCTTCCAACACTTCTAGCTCTTAAAGAATTTCTTTGTATTGCAGTATCAACCTCCAATTTAACGTTTATTAATCCAGTAGAATATCCATTTTTTTTTGCCTTATTAATCATATTTTGATATGAAGTCCAACTTTTTCCAGTTCCATAATATATTATAGAGTATTGGTTTTCTTCTGTTATTAACATATTGAATATTTTACTTGTTAAAATTATGGATTGTTTATTTATTGCTTTAAGATTTGAAGAACTCATAATACTTCTTAGTTCTTCAAGGATTATATCAGGATCAATATGAATAATATTTTTTGAATTTATACCTAATATTTTAAGAACTTCCTTGGAATGTGTTGTTTTACCACTTGCGGGTAATCCCATTGTAAAAAGACATATACCTTTGTGTAAGTTCGATTTTGAAATTTGTGAATCATAAAAATTATCAATTATTTCTTCCATATATATTTTCAAACATTTTTATCAAGTATTAATTTATATTATAATAATAATGGATTTTGATTTAATAAAAAGTGAATTTGATGAAAGTAAAGAAAAAACTAAGGGCGATATTAATTCATCTTCAAATTATTTATCAAATATTTTAAGTTCTTCAACCGGGAATATTGAAAAAATTCCATTTTATTTAGATTATAGTTGGAATGTATATAGGGCAATATTTTTATTAATAATATTTCTATTATTTTTTGTTTTTAAAGGAATAGAAAATTATTTAGTTAAAAGAGATTTTGACCCTTTTTTAATAAAGGTGTATAATTTAGTGTCATTTTTTGCACTAATTAATATTTCTATATATTTTTTTATGATAACATTTAATAGATATAGAAGCACCTTAAAGGGTAATAAGGGACCGACTGGTAAGAGAGGAAAACGGGGCTTACAAGGTAGAAATAGTAATTGTGATATTTGTAATAAAAAGACTTATACAATGAAAAAAATGTATAAAAAGATAGAGAAGAAGGAGAAAGTAAAAAATGAAGATGTGGTGGTTGATATGTCAAGTCCCCCTGATAAAGGTTGGAGACTATTGGATACAATCGCAGAAACAACTAACTCAGATTATAAAGACAATCCTAGCAATTATATAAATGTTTTGGATAATACATATATAGGTGTTGAATGTTTAAATACTGATAATTGCAGTGAAATACAAGAAAAAACTAGAGATGCAACAGATGACGGAACTTATAGGAAACAAAAAGAAATTAAGCTTCAAAGGGGTAATGACCCAAATAATGAATTAAAAGTAATAGAACAAAGACCCATAATTGGTGTAGCAGCTAACACAAATAATAATAAAATAACTTCATTGCAATATTTTGTTGATAATAATCCAAAACATTCAAAGAAACGATATACACCTGAGTTATTGGGAACAAGAATTGGTAATGCTAACAATATAGGTGAAAAAAATAATTTTGTATGTCCCAACAATTCTGCTATTTATAAGGTAGATTCAATAAGTGATTCAAAGGGAATAGTTGGTTTAAAATTTCATTGTCAAGATGTTAACACAGGTAAGGAAGTTATTCTCCAAGATAAAGATAATAATAAAACTTATGGATATACTTTTGGGATAAATCCTACAGAAGACACTAAGGACTATTATTTTAAAAGTATAAAGTGTGAACCTTTACAAACCAAAAATGAAGACCCAGATTCTTCACAAAATGAGGTTTCACAATTCTATCCAACATTTATATCGGAGGTTTCAGGTAGTGGAAATAATAATATTGTAAAAAATCTTAAATTTCACAAATGTAGTTATTACAAACCTGGATGATTATGTATATTTTCCTTTTTATTTTTGTTTATTTTATTTATGTATTTAAAAAAATATAAAGATGAAGTTAATAGTTTGATAGATAATTATTTATTAACTATACATGATTTAGAACTAAGAGAAATGTTAGTATATAGTTTAGAAGGAGGCAAACGTCTTAGATCTATAATTTGTTTATATTTATTTAATAGTTTTGATATAATAAATAATGAAATAGTAATTGGTATTGAATTCTTACATTGTGCTTCATTAATTTTAGATGATTTACCTTGTATGGACAATGATGAATATAGAAGAAATAGACTAACATTTCATAAAAAATATGGTGTTAAAAATGCATATTTAGTTTCAAACTATTTATTTACAACATTTAATAAATTTATATTAAATCTAAATAATGATAAAATAATAAATTATGTTTTTGACAATCTAGTAATGATAGTTAAAGGACAGTATTATGATTTAGGATTTGAAAAAGATAAAAAATTAAGTAAAGATATAATAATTTATAACAATAATTTAAAAACATCTCCTTTTTTTGTGTTGTGTTTTACAATACCATTTTTACTAAAAGATAAATTTGATATTTTAAAAGAAATTGAAAACTGTGCTTTTTTATTTTCAAGTGTATTCCAAATATATGACGATTTTATAGATTATGATCAGGATTTAAAAAACAATACATTTAACCATATTATATTTTTAGGGAAACATAAAACTTACAAATTATATAACGAGAATATAATAAGTTTTAATAATTTGTGTAAAAAGTATGAAATAAAATATTTATTGTTTGAAGAAATAATTAAATACTTAAATGATAATTTAGTAAATTATGTAAATGGATTATGATAAAATATTTTTTAATATATATATAAAAATATTTGGAAATAACGAAATTAAAAATAACGATTATAGGTTTATTTTTTTAAATTGTGACAACAATTTTCTTGAATTTGCTGAAAATTATTATAAAATATTAGGTATTAAAATAAGTCGAGATATTATAGAATTAAGTATATTATTTGAATATGTATATCTAAATAATATAATTTTTTTAAAAATTATTGAACATAATGGTGAAAATGAATGTTTAGATTTACTAACATTTTTAAACGTAAATATAAATATAACAAAAAATATTAATATTAAATTAAAAAAAATTAATAGTTCGAAATATGTTATAGATATATTGAATAATACAAAATATACAGATTATATAAATAAATCAGGATATGATATAAATAAAATTAAAAAATCATTAGTAGATATATTTTATAAAATAATAAGTAGGTAAAAATACTTAAATATTTTTAGTATATTTATATTAAATAATGTTCAATAATAACGATATAGATTTATATAAAATATTAGAAGTTTCCAAGAATGCAGATATTTCAACAATAAAAAAAAGTTATAGGAAAATGGCTTTAAAGTTTCATCCAGATAGAAATAAAGAAAATAAGGATGAAGCTGAAAAAAAATTTAAAGAAATTTCAAGGGCTTATGAAGTTTTAAGTGATTCTAATAAAAGAAAAACATATGATACATTTGGATTAGATGCAGTAAATAATGGCGGTGTTGGTGGAGAGAATCCATTTGATGTATTTGGTAATATTTTTAGTAAATCAAATGGGTTTGATAATATGTTTAACATGGGATCACACTCTAGATCTCATAGAAGTAAAAAGAAAGTAAGTCCAAATATAATAAAAAAATTAGATATAACACTTGAAGATGTTTATTGTAAACGCGAATTTAATTTAAATTTTGACAAAACAATAAAATGTAGAAAATGTAATGGATGTGGTGCAAAGAATTCATCTTGTATAAAAATTTGTAATAATTGTGATGGTAGCGGTATAACAATTTCAATTAAAACATTTGGACCAGGTATGATTTCACAATCACAAACTACTTGTAATGTATGTCTTGGAATTGGAAAAAAAATTACAGAAAAATGTGAGAAGTGTAGAGGTAGTAAATATGAAAGTGTAAAAAAGAGAATAAATGTAAAATTAGATCATGATAATAATAATAATGATAAATTAGTAATTAAAGGGGAAGCTAACGAAGATGTTGATTATGAAATAACTGGAGACTTAATTTTACAATTAAATATTAAAAATCATAATGAATATAGAAGAGTAGGGGATGATTTGTTTATTACGAAAGCAATTAATTTAGTTGATGCATTATGTGGGTTTGATTTGACTATAATTCATTTAGATAATAGAAAATTATTAGTAAAAACAGGTGATATAATTTCACCAAATACAATGAAGAAAATTTCTGGTGAGGGATTTAATAATGGAGATATAGTAATTGATTTTGACATAATATTTCCAAAAACATTATCAAAAGAGAGAAAAGAATATATTTCTAAATTGTTACCTATCAATAAAAAACAAAATTTAGATTATGAAGGATATGAATTAAAGATGTTAGATAATTATGAAAAAAAATATGAAGAAAAATCTGAAAAATATAGTAATATGGATTATGATAATGAAGAAGAGAATGTAGGTTGTGCAACCCAATAATATTTGTTTGACTTAAAGAAAAAATTTAAAAATTGATTTAAAATCATAATGCTTTATTAAAGTAAGTTTATAATGGAAGAAACCGATTTTGATTTAAAAAAACTAGCACCATTGGTTTCATGTGAATTATTTAAATTTATTAATGATGAAGTAAAAACTATAATAGAAAAAATTTGTATAAGTTATAATTTGAATTACGATGAAGTAATTGATAAATATAGTATGGAACTTTTAAATATAGGAGCAAAGTTTGGTGTTAAAAAGAGAAATCGTAGAATTTTGCCCGCAAATAAGCAATGTATGGGACGAAAATTAGATGGCAAACAATGTACTAGGGGTAGAAAAGATGGAACTGAGTTTTGCAAAAGTCATTTGAATAAATTGCCATTTGGAAGAATTGATGATGAAGATTATTGTGCAAAGGAGCCATCAAAGAGAGGTAGAAAGAGAAAGAATAATGTTTTAAGCTGTAATAAATATATTGTTACGCATATAGAACAAATTGAAGAAAATAATTATTTAGTTGATGATAACAATATGGTATATTCGTTTGATGTAAATAATCCTATATTTTTGGGTATTAAATATAAAGATAAATTACAAAAAATTGATGTTCCTGAAAATAATATTAATGTTTGTTAAATGTTTGATAATACAATAATGGTATCAAAGAATTTAGTTGATAAAATTAATAATGTTATTGAATATCAAACAAAACAATTAAAGAAAGAAATTAATAAGGAATTGAATAAATAAATATATATACATATTTTATATGGTTAGAAACAGTAGAAAAAAAACTAGAAAATTATCAAGAAAAAGAATTACTCTTAAAGATGGACAACAAGCTGGTGGCTCTCCTGCTTATAGATTTCATGGAAACTCTGGTTTATTATCGGGGAGTTCTTTAGAATATTCACCTATTGGATTAACAACACATCAACAAGGATTTTCAGATCATATTGTTTCTACAAGTGGTGGTGGAAATAGAAAAAAACAAAATCTTAGAAAGAAAAGAAGAAGAAGTCAACGAAGAAGTCAACGAAGAAGTCAACGAAGAAGAAGTAAAATACAACGAAAAAAATGCAATTAATTTTTTTAAGTTTGTTTAAAATATTTTTATATTTTTATATTTTTTAATTTAAGAGAAAATATATATTAAAGACAAATATATATTTGATGTATATGAGTTCTAAAAAAAACTTAGGTTCGATTACTAAGTCTCCTCCAAGAAAGTTATCAATTAAACAAGATTTGTTATTAACCAAAATAAAAAAATTTTTCAAGCATGAAAGTAATATTAAGGAATTATTAGAAATTATTAATGGTAAGACCAAACTGTCGTTAAGAATAATTGATTGGTTTGTTACAAATTATTCAAAAAAAAAATTAATAATTATTAAAAATAAAAAGAGACAAATTGAAAGATTTGTTGGTAGGAGTAAAATAAGTCCGAAAACTAAGAAAAAATTGGAGGAAAATTTTGAGGAATTTAATGTCCATTTAAATTACAAAGGACAGCTCAAATCTTTTCAAAAAAAACAATTTGATCCATTCTGCAGACGACAGAGAATTAATTTTTATTATACAAATGATAAACATTTTGTAACAACTGTTGGACAATTAAATTTTTTCAAATGGGCGATTGAAAATAATATTTTACAATATATTAAAGATAATATAGATGTGATTGAAAAAGATATGAACCAAAATATAAAGAAATCAAAATCATTAAAAAATAAAAACCATAATATAAGTAATAAAGTGTTTTGTGAAAAAAATAAAACCCGCCAAAAGAGAAGAGAGTTGTCAAATTCAGCAACTAAAACTATAAATAAAATAAATTCACAAATAGTTTTAGATTTTGATTAAATAGAATTAGTATTAGATTTTCTTAATCTTGATGATCTTCTTAAAGTTGTATTACTATTTTTTTTGTTTTTTGTATTTTTTCTTTTTGTAGCAGTAGCACTCATTAAATTTATTCTTTTAGAATTATTAGAAGATGAATCAATGGTTGTCGATGTAGCACGTGAATTTATTCTTTTTGGAGTATTAGCTACCGAAGCTATGGTTGACGATGTAGCAGAATAAACTATAGATTTTGGAGATTTAATACCATAGGCTTTTTTAATTGTTTTTATAATAAATTCAAAAAGTTCTTTATTAGATGAATTAACTTTTAAATCGTATAGTGATTCTAACACATTAATACTTGTAAAGCCTTCTGGGGGGTCTATAATCATATTTCTAAGTTGTGTGGCACTATTAACATTTTCACCTAGAATATTGAACATATTTGTGGGGACCGTAAGAACATAATTAAAATTAGTATTAGTATTAGACCTAATATTGTTGAATGTTGTATTTTTAAAATGTTTTCTTGATTTTACTTTTTGAATTTTTGCAGGCATTGGATTACCTTTACTATTTTTTCTTTTAGTATATACTAAATTATTAGAAGGAAACACAAATCGAGGTTTTGTTCCATCTTTAGGGTCCATGTCTTTATCACTTATAGCAAATAATACTAATGCATTTTTTAAATCTATATTAGTAATTCTTTTTTTAAAATCAGTTGGTAAAGTGTGACTTATCGATTTTAAATATCTTATATGATTTAATATATAATAATCACTATACGGATTTGAAACAGGTTCAGGATATATATCATTTTTTTCTACTCTTCCAAGTGTTTCCATAATTTCTACTTTTTGTGAAAAGTTAAAAGGATATCTTTTTGTATCTTTTGATTTTGTGTCTGTAGTAACAATAAATACATTATCATATTTTTCTTTTAAAAATCTATAAACATCATGATGTCCTTTATGGAATGGTTGAAATCTACCTCCATAGATAACTATTGTATTTTTTTTTTTAATTCCTCCTCCTATTAATTTCATTATAATATATAATATTATTTTATTTATAATTAGTAATGGAATCATTTTATAAATTTACTAATTTGGTATTAAAAATGTTATTTTTGGGTTCAGCTTGTTTTTATACAACATGGGCTTTATTATTTCTAATATTATATATTTTAGGGATTTTTAAAAATTTTCAGTCGTCAATATTACTTATTCTATTAACAATATTTTATGTAGGATGCATATTAACTTATGTATTTCCAAGAGTTATAGTAATACCATATATAAGGAGAAAAATAAGTGGAAGAATATTAAAAATTTTTAATTTGTTCTTTCATGTATTACCATTAGTATTATTTCTAATATTATATGATACAAGTATAAAACCAGATAATTTATATTTTGCAGTAATAAGTTTGCTTGTATATTTAATATTTTTCAATCCATTTAAAGTATATAATTTTGATTGCAATGAATGTAAAAGTGAAAAAGTAGCTACAGGGATGATTTTATTATATATAATTATTATAGCGTTAATGATACTAAAACAAAAAAATTTATTTTAATATATTAATGATTAAAATAATATTGCTAATAATATTATGTGTAATTTTTTATTATTTATTTAAGAAAATCGAACATTATCAAAATTTAAATGAATTTTATAAATTAAATGAACTTATTGATTCTGGAGATGACTCAAAAAAATTTTCATTTACTATAGAAAAAATTAAATTAGATATTGGTGAAAATGAATTTGTTGATACAGCTAGTTTGAATAACGAAGAAATCAGTAATAAAATTACATATAACACAGAAGATTTACAAGATATATCATTGGATTCTAAAGATTTATCAATTGTGTCAAGTAGTTCTAATATATTTACTATTAATTTTACAGATAATAATTTAACTTTAAAAAAAAACAGTAATATAATAATTGAATCACCAAGTTATGAATTAAATTTAACTAGTCCAGGTGAATATCATTTTGATTGTGAAAATGATTTTATGGTTGAAAAAGAATTGATTATAAATATAGATAGTGATAATATAGTTATTAATGGTAAAAATATATTTATTAATTTGTCAAATAGAAAAAATATTAAAGGTATATTTAAAAACGGATCTTCTAACAAAAATGGAAGAAACAATGTAGTTATAAAGAATATGCATTTTATTTATAAAGGTGATATTGACGCATCACTTTCTAGTTCTTCAGATCAATCACAAACTGGTTCGAATAATCCCCCTAATGGTGGAGGTGGTATTTGTATGGATTATTTTGGTAGGGATGCAAAAAACAATATAATAAGTGATTGTTATGTTTACAAATCAAATTTTGTTGTTAATAGTGGTGGTATCGTTGGACAATATGCTGGACATAAAGGAGGAGAATTAATTATTATGAATTGTGTATTAAATGGACATGATATGGAAAATATATACGGAAATTTCAATTCTCAAATGCGTAATACAGGAGGTATTTGTGGACCTTATTTGGGAGAAGATGGTGGCAAAGTGTTAGTATATAATTGTAGTAACTATGCTTCTTTTATGAATAAAGGTTGTTCGGGGATTGTTGGATCAAATGCAGCAAATAAAAATTCAAATGTTGTTTTGTTTTGTTGTAGTAATTTTGGTCGTATGTCTATGAAAGACAATTGTTCAGGACTGGTTGGTTCAAATAGTTGCAAAGATAGTAGTAATCTATCAATTATTTGTTGTTATTGTTTAGAAGATAATTCTGTATCATATAGTAATACATATGCTCCATTTATAGGTTATAATAGTGTATTAAACAAAAGTAATTTAAATATTGTTATGTGTTATAATTCTTTACAGATAGATTATCAAGATAATGTTTCAAAATATTTTGTAGCTTCAACAGATTCATTAACTCAATCTGTGACAAATAATGATGGTAATGCAAATAATGCAAATATTGATTCATCTCAACAAAAAGCACAACAACAAAGAGATAATGATAGTTCTATTTTAATGGATTATTGTTTTAATTCAACTATAAGCACTAATTTTAATAATACAGAAATTGCAGAAAAAGAGTTTGGGTCGAATTTATCTAATATAACGGTTAAAAATTCTGGTAAAATAGATTTAACTTTTGGTGGAGATAATTCAAATACATTATTTTCAAATAGTTTATCGAATTATACAATTAGTTTTAATGACATAAATAATAACGAATTTCCATATAATAATATATTTTCATCACATTTGGATAAACTAATGTATTTAGGTAATAATTATGAATCTTTATTTACTAGTGTTGTTAGCTCATCTGTAAATTTAAAACAATATTTTGATGACAATCTTCAAAATGAAAATTGTATTTATACATCAAATTCATCAATCTATACTGTTTATTATAGATTAAAACATAATATTATTTATACTTCATGTATAAATGATAATATGACTTTAGATCAATCTGATAGTAAATACAATTCATTATTTTCACAAAATGTAGATTTTAATCTTTGTAAAAATCAATCATTACAAAATTGCGATGAAGATAAATGTGTATTCAAAACTTTTTATAAGAGTGTTAGATGTTATCCAAAAGATGTAAATAATAATAAAAGTGATGACGATGCAGTTAGTTTAGGAAGACAACTTATAACTTGTTTTAATCTTAATCCTATGCAATGTGAAAATAATAATAATTGTAGTTTAGGTCCAAAAAATATATGTATTAATAAAACATAATCTTTTGTATAAAATCAATAAAATTAATGTAAAGTTCGGATTATATTGATTTATCTTAAGTAGTTTTTTATTTATACAATAAAACCACACTACTTAAGAATAAACCACTTTTTATAAGTGTAGAAGGTGACAAAGAAAACTTATAATTGCAAAATTAATTTATTTTAATTTATTTTGTGACTTAAGTGGTGCGTTTTTAATGTATAAATAAAAAACTACTTAAGAATAAACCACTTTTTATAAGTGTAGAAGGTGACAAAGAAAACTTATAATTGCAAAATTAATTTATTTTAATTTATTTTGTGACTTAAGTGGTGCGTTTTTAATGTATAAATAAAAAACTACTTAAGAATAAACCACTTTTTATAAGTGTAGAAGGTGACAAAGAAAACTTATAATTGCAAAATTATTTGGTTTCATAATCTCCTAAAATAAATACACTATATGTATTCTTTCAGCAATCAATTATGAAATATTAAGAATACAGATTACTAAGACACTTAACAGCAATTATTAATTCCAATAAAAGGACGTTGTCACTGGATCGAAACCAGTATTGAGTTTAGGCTCAATTAGCTCAGTGGAAGAGCACGTATTTAACAAGTGTCTGAAAAAAAAAAGGTCCTGTAGCTCAGTTGGTTAGAGCGCGGTGCTTATAGTTATGCTATATTAATGGAGGTTAATTACCTTCTTTATGCACCAAGTTACATCGAGGTCGCGGGTTCGAGCCCCGCCAGGACTACTTTTAAGATAGGTTACAGCAAAAAAAAACATTTAATCAAGATTTTTAATTTTGTTATGTCGAACAAGACTTAAGTTCGAGGCAGTTGTCAAAATACTTATCTGAAAACAAAAATTAAGCTTCCTTAGCTCAGTTGGTAGAGCATCAGACTTTTAATCTGAGGGTCGCGGGTTCAAGTCCCGCAGGAGGCTTATTAAGGGATTACACAGCAATAATTTAAAGTCATTTAAATCTTTAAATTGATCCCTGTATAAAAGCTGCTATGGCCGAGTGGTCTAAGGCGATCGACTTAAGATCGATTCTCTTCGGAGGCGTAGGTTCGAACCCTGCTGGCAGCACATTTAAGAAATCATACAGCAATTATTATTTTCATTTTAAGAAACTCTCGCGGTGTTCAATTCACCGACTTGCGCGTTTATGTGCATGACTCTGGTTGGGTAGTGATAAAAATGATTTCTGCAATACCTCTGGTCCTATAGCTCAGATGGTTAGAGCATCCGACTGTTAATCGGAAGGTCACAGGTTCGAGCCCTGTTAGGACCGTATTTAAGAATGTATAATAACTAATAAATTCTTAAAAAGTGGTGACTCACGAAAAAAATGTCGACAAAAACAATATGATAAAAACTACAAGGTCCCATAGTGTAGTGGTTAGCACCCAAGACTTTGAATCTTGCAACCCGAGTTCGAATCTCGGTGGAACCTCTAAGTCCGCGTGGCCCAATGGATAAGGCGACTGCCTTCTAAGCAGTAGATTGTGGGTTCGATCCCCACCGTGGGTATATTTTTTTTTATTAAATTAATAAAAATTAAAAATTAAAAAATAAAAAATTAAAAAATTAAAAAATTACTAAAAATATTTTCTTAGTTTATATTGGATAGCACAATTAAGCAGGATGGCGCAGAGGTAGCGCGTTGGGCCCATAACCCAAAGGTCGTAGGATCGAAACCTACTCCTGCTATTTAAATATTCTGATTTACATAAAATTAAAAGCATACATTATGACTAAAAATTTTATATAAGAATATTTGCAGCATTAACTTATTAAAGGGTTGGGGTTGGGGTTGGGGGTGGAATTGGAATTGGAATTGGAATTGGAATTGGAATTGGAATTGAAATTGGAATTGGAATTGAAATTGGAATTGAATTTGAGTAAAGAATATTGAGTTATAACAAAAATCAAAATATAATATGCTTCGCGACATATTAAATTTTGATTCAAGTTTAAATATTCATACAGCATTTAATTTATTAAATAATTATAATATTATATGTAGGAAATATGTATAATATTAACAAATCAATATATAAAGTTATTTGAGTATAACTAATATTGATGATCATACATTATAAAAAATTGGTCAAGGAGTTTTGGTTAAAGATAGACTAAAATGATGATTCAAACCTTAGAATGTAATGATGTGTAATGATTGGAAAAGATAAACTTGAGTGTTTATTAAATATTGAGTGTGCAAAGCATACTAAAGGTAGGTAGATAATTAAATATAAATAACTGTGTATTTAATATATTTTGTATAGGTTTCTTTAGAAATCTATAATAATTATTAGATAGATTTAATATGAATTAATAATAAATTTTGGGCATTGATTTTGCATGAAGAGAAAAAGTATTACACGATAATACATTTTTAATGATTTTGCATGGATTTAGCGTATTAATAGATTATATGTGGTTGTTAAATGTTACCGTATTGACTTGTAGGAATAGACTACTAATTAAGGATATATAGCTTAATGGAAAGCAGTTTTATGACAGATATAGGTTCATAACCTATTGTATCCAAAGTTCAATTTTTTTCGACACGATATGTAATTTGTTATTACTTTGTTGGAGATTCAAACTAATCAAAACCTTTTATTTTTTCTTTATTTTAAAACAAAATTGAAATTAATTTTGTTAATTACTTAAGATTATTTTACAATATCAAATTATACTATGCCTAACAAACTTAATACTTCTCAGTGGGTTCTTGAAGATTTTTCAAGTGGATCAGATACATCGGAAACATATTCGATATCTGCTAGTTTAGATGAACGAAATGGTTGGACTATGACAGGTGATGAAAGTATTACACCACAACCTATTATTAACGATGCAAGTGCAAGTGTTGCCGGGGCAAGTGCAATTGGTAGCACTCATGCTAGCGATGCAAGTGCAATTGGTAGCACTCATGCTAGCGATGCAAGCTGTGGCAATGATGTTATCGGTAGAAGCCTTAAAAGATGCAATGCAATTGGTAGCAATGATGTAAGAGTTGGTAATGGTTGGGAGCTTTGCGATGCAAGTGGTAGCAATGATGCAAGTGTTGACAATGATGTAAGTGTTGACAATGATGTAAGTGTTAGCACTAATGCAAGTGGTAGCAACAATGTAAACAGTAGTAGTGCAAGCGAAAGCAATGGCGCACATGGATATTCATATGATACATGGGGATGTGATGGTATTCCATATATGGATGAAAATGTGGGATGTGGTTGGGATCAGTATATATATCCAACCAGTTATCCCAATATGTTAGATAATACTGCTGATACACCATATGTAATTGAAAATGAAGGTTCTACATATATTGAATCAACACCTATACCTCCACCACCGAGTAAAGTTCCACAAACAATTCAAAGACAAAAAAATGATACACCTCATACTCCATTTTTCGTAAAGGAAATTAATGTAAAGACAAAATATAATGATTCAAGATATTATTTTGATATGGAAGATATTTTCGCCAATGTAACATTGGGTAGATCATTCTCAGATGAATATTATGAATTTGTTAATAATCATGTTTGCAATATCGTAAATGGTTGTTGTATTGATTCTCTGCAAGAAAATAGAAAGATTCAAAAACTTGTTTATTCATTTAATGGTGGCACATATTATAAAACAATTGTAATGTATGATTTTGGTCAATATTCTATGGTAGCTTATGCATTGCTTGATTGGGCTGTTCATAACCCTGAAAAGATTGCATAAAATATGATAATTAAATAAAACATTGAGAGAAAATAAAATTGAAAGTTCAAAATATATTTTTTTTTGATTAAACAAGCACTCAACTCAAATGCTAGACAATTCCCAAAGTAATGTTTTATTCACAAAACATTTCAGAGAAAGGATTAAAGAACGGGGTATCGTTCTTGATTTATCAGAAATCAATATTAATAGAATTTTATCATTACCTCATTATATAGACAACGGTTGTTATAAATATTTAGATAATAAAAATCAATTAGTTTATTATATAAGAAAAAATAAAACATCTTTAAAGCTAGAAACAATAATTAAAACAAATAAGATTCAAATGTTAAGAAATTTGTGTGATGCACACAGAATGCTATGTGAAACAAAATATCATCATCATAATGTGTGTAAATACTGTGATAAGTGGAATTTTAATAAGATATGTAGAGATCATATTTTTGGAACATGTAAAAGAGGTTTTAAATGTAAATTCAATCATATTGATCTTCCAAAATAATTATCTAAATGTTTTAGGAAGATTGTATAAGCATGTTGCATAATTTTGATTAATATTTTTTTTAATTAAATATATTATTGACAATAAAATACATAAATTGCTATTGGTTAAAAATAATTTAAGGCATATTGGTATTAATATTAATATTATATATATAAATCCTAATTTTTTATTTAGGTTATTTGGTGGTAAATAAAATTTATCAGGATCTTCAATTGGTTTTTTATTTAGTGAATTAATAACAATTATACCAATTAAAAATGTTGAATAATTCCAATATTTTCTTATGTAAGGAACAAAAGGATGATTATTTGTTAAGTATACTCCAAAAAATGTGTGTAATATTAGCACCAAGTATGTCAATATTTGATATATTTTACTATATGTTATTAAATTTAATAACTTTTTATTACTATATTTTAGTGGTTCTCTATCATAAGCTACAAATATTAATATATAAAAAATGAGCCAAATAATCCAAATAAGTTGATTTTTCATTAAATATATAATAATATAATATAATATAATGGTGGTTTTATCAAGCTCAATATTATTACTTAATAACTCAACTGTATTAAATAATATCAAAAACATTAATGATAATGCAAAAATGTTATCAAATAATGTTTTTATAATGATTTATTTAACTATGTTATTAATGGTAACTGCATTGCCAGCTGTTATGGTTTCAATACATTGTAATCCAGATAATAAAACTTTATTTGGTATATTGGCATTTCTTTTTAGTGATGTATATTTATTGCAATGGGCAATTAAAAAATTTGTATTAAAAAGAGATAATTATTGTAAATTATGATAAAAAAAAACCTATAATATTATATAATGATTGTTTCATGGTTAATTTTTAGTAGAATTTTTAATCCAAATCAAATTCGAGTTTTTATAGAAGAGAGAAAATTTAAAAATAATAATAATAATAAAATAGATTATAAACATAAGACAATTGAGAATATTTTATGGTTTTGTATATTATTAATATTTTTATTATTCAATGTTGTTCCAGCGGTATTAATTGCAAGTAATTGTGCAAACAATAATTATTTACATTTAGCAATGGCGTTTTTCTTTAGTGATGTATATGTATTTAATTATGCTATAAGAAAATTTATATTCAGAGATGGGTATTGTAATGTTTAAATATTTTTTACTTTATTTATTTATAATGACTAATAATTTTTGGGGAACTAAATTAACTCTTCCAAAAGATTTTATTTTCGGTTATGGAAGTATTATTAATGACGAATCGCGATGTAATAATACTAAATTAGAATTATTTGATATAATTCCTGCAAGATTAAGCAATAAATTTGGATATAGAAGATCATGGAATTACAGATGTTTCACTTCAAAATTTACTGCTCTTGGCTTAGAAAAAGTAACTAAAGAAAAAGCCAGAACTATAAATGGTGTTTTATTTCCAGTATTTGATAATAATATAAAATATTTTGATGATAGAGAAGAAGGTTATAATAGAATAAAAATTCCAAAAAATATGATTGAGTCTTGTTGTTGGATAAATATACCAAATTATGAATGTAATATCTACACATATGTTCCTAAAAAAGAAAATTCATATTTTCCTGATCATAATTATCCATATTTACAATCATATATAGATATGTGTATATTAGGTTGTTTGAAATATGGAAATGAATTTGCAAAAGAATTTCTTTACACAACATTTTGCTGGAATAAATTTTGGTTAGATGATAGAATATTATCTCGAAGACCGTGGGTTTATCAAAGTAATTATAAAATTATAGATATACTATTAAAAGAAAATGAAATTATAAATAATTATTATAGAAATAAAAAAATAGAAACAATAATGTGGAACAATCTATAAATTAAAAATTATTTACAAATATTATAAATGATTTCAAAAGTTATAAATCGTTTCACGTGCAATGAAAGTCAAATAAGTTCCATTTTAAAAAAATTAAAAAGTAGAAATATGTATCCAATATTAGATTATATAAATGAAAATGGAGATAATCATCATAAAAATTATTTAAAAATAAAAAAAAATATAATTAATTATCCAAACAATCATTTTTCAATTAAATTAAGTAGTTTGAATATTCATAATGATTATAATTTAGCTAAACAATATGCAGAAGAGATTTGCGAAATTGCAATCGAAAATGATTCAAACATATTGATTGATGCAGAAGATTATAAAGTCCAAGCTTGCATTAACACTATTAGTAATGAGTTAATGTATAAATATAATATAAATAAAACTAATATTTATAAAACATATCAATGTTATAGAAAAGATAGTTTTAATACAATAAAAGATGATTTGTATGATAAAGATATTAAAGGATATAATTTAGGTGTTAAATTAGTTAGAGGAGCATATTACAACCAAGATGCTCAATATAATATTTTATATGAAAATATAAATCTAACTCATAATAATTATAATAAATGTGTAGAATACTTATTTAATTCAATACATGAAAATGATAGATTAATGATAGCAACACATAATAAAGAAACATGCGAACTTGCAATTCAAAAACTACATTTACTAAAAAATGAAAATGTATTGAGTTTTGCGCAGCTTATGGGAATGGGTGATAACTTATCAAATTTTTTATCTAGTAATTATAGAATTTATAAATATGTTCCTTTTGGTAGCTTTTATGAATCATGTCCATATCTTTTAAGAAGATTGTATGAAAATAAAGATAGTATTAAATATTTATTAAAATAGTAAATTATATTTGTAAATTATATATGTCCATCGTAAATATAGTTCAAAAATGTGGACTTCATACATATAGTTCATTATTTCCTAATGATGTTAGTAACAAGAATTTAGTATATTTTATAAATATAATTCATGTATTAGGAGTTATTGTTATTCAATTTGGTATATTATTACCTCCAATATTACTTAAATATTATATTATTTATATAGTATTTCTATTTGTTTCATATATACTTTTAAATAATAGGTGTTTTATGACAGTATTATCTAATTATTTTGGAGATAAAAATTATAATTCATTGTGTATTAAAATGAATGAAGCAAAATATATTCTAGCAATATATTTAGTTGTTTCTGTGTTTTTCTTTATATATCCAAAATATTCAATTTATATTACACTACAAAAAATGTTTAGATAATTTACCTTTCTTTTTCTTTCTTTTTTTTTTAGATCGTTCTTTTTTAGATTTCGATTTTTTAGAGATTGATTTTTTATTTTTTAAACCAGCAGTTTTACTTGCATTTTTTATTATATATTCTTCTAACATATTTTCATAATCTAAAATAAGACCTACATTTAAATTAGTAGTGGGTGACATAATTAATGAAGATTCTTTTTCAATGCCTTCTTCAGGAGATATCCATTTACTTTTTAAAGATGGGTCTATATCTTCAATTGTATTGTTATTATATCTTTGTCTAAGATTACCTTTTAAAAAATATTTTATTATAAACCTTTTTAAAAGTGTATTTTTATCAATTAAATTATTACAAAATTCATTAAATTCACTAATATCTAATTTTTCTGTAGTTTGCGGAACACAAACATAGTCGGAACCATATGATGAATTCAAAAAATAATCTTCATTATAACGTATTATTGTGAAGAAATGTAATATACTACCTATTTCTACATCTGGATTGTATATACACATATAATATGTTTGAATATCCTCACTATTAATTGGTAAATCAATTATTGATTCTATATCATCAATATTAATTGCCATATTATTTATGATAATTTTTTGAAGTATACTATATGTATTTTGATTATTAGAACTAGAAATGAAGTTGCTAATAATATTGCACAGTTCATTTATTATTTTTTTATTAAAAATTTTATCATGATATTTTTTTAAATAATAGTTTAATAAGCATAATTTAAATTGCCACAATCTACAAGATGATGTAGAACGTAATAATTGATTCCTAGTTCTTACTATTGTATCTTCACAAATATTTAATTTATGATTTAATATTTTAATATTTTCACTAAATAATAAATCTATAATACTCATCTTTAATATATAATTATAAATTTAATATAAAAAATAATTATAGAATATTATAAATATCATTGGTTTCAACTTTAAAAAAATAGCTCAAAAGTATAATTGTGATAAAAAAATTTGTAGAATATGTTATACAATATTAAATAAACGCGCTAATAATTGTAGAAAATATAATTCTACTAATTTAAGACTAAAAAAATTTTAAAATAATTTATAACCACCGTGAATTAAATCTACATTAAAAGCTTCTTTATCATTATTTTCAGATTCGTTTGAATAACTATTTACTAAATTACTTGTATATTTTATTTTCAAAAATCCACTACCATAAGTTGGTATTCTACAATTTGAATCTTTATTTCTATACATAACTACTTTAGCTTTATTACTTCTTATAGAAATATTATTTGCTGCATGAATTATTGCTATATGATCTCCTTCGTATATTGGATTAATAAATGTTAATAATTCTTGAGATTTTTCTATTACAAACAAATCATTAAGCAAATTTAGAGCATTCATAAAATAAAGTAAAACGTAAAAATCTCTATAACTAATAAAATCACATTTCGAAGAAACATGATTACTATAATTTTTTTCTATTAATTTTTTCCATATTTCACTTTTTTGTTCAAGTAAATTACTTATATTATGTTCATTGCAATATTTGAATATTTCACTTGGATTTTTTAATCCAAGTATTATAGAAGTATGTTTATTCATATTTATAATATAAATTCTATATTTTAAATATAATTTATAAACAAATTATATAATGCCAAAATTAACAAAAAAAAAAAAAAAACTAATATACTTAAAGCAATATGTGTTTTACATAAAAATAAACACAATATTGATGGTATTGTGAAATTCACACAATTACCGAAAACATTAAAAATAGAATATGAAATTAATAAATTATCAGATGGACTACATGGATTTCATGTCCATAATTATGGTGATTTGACAGATGAATGTAAAAATGCTTGTAGTCATTTTAATCCATATAATAAAAATCATGGATCAAATAATTCAACAGTAAGACACTTAGGGGATTTAGGTAATATTTTTTCAAAAAATAAAAAAGCTGAGGGGGTTGTATACAACAACAGTATTAGTTTATGTATAAAGAAAAAAAATTGCATTATTGGTAGATCAATTATTGTTCATCAAGGTAAGGATGATTTAGGATTAGGAAGTGATTTAGAATCATTAAAAACTGGTAATGCTGGTAAAAGATTAGCTTGCGGTGTTATAGGATTAAGTAATTTTGTATGTTAATATTATGATTAATGTTTTATTAATATTAATATTAATATTAATATTTTTAATATTATTTATTTTTAATAATTTATTAATTAGGGAATCTTTTAATAATAAAGAAAATGTTAGAAATTTTGATAAATACAGAAAATTTTCAAATAAATTAAAAAGCAAATTTGGAACATGTAATTATACGCCATCACATATTGTTGATGAAATACCACAAATCAGCTGGAATGGATATTTTATAAATGATTTATTTATTAAAAAAGAATATAGAAGGAAAGGTTATGGAACAATTTTAATGAAGAAATTAATAAGTATATCAAGGGATGAAGGTAAATTGCATTTAATTTCTCAAGTAGTTGCAAAGAATAAAGCTTCTGTTAGATTGCATGAAAATATAGGATTTGCGGTTCATAGTAGAGGATTAAATAAAAATAACGATGTTGTATTTATTTATGTATATTATTTATGAAGACAAAAAAAAAAAAAAATCAAACATTTTTATATAATCCAAATAATCCAAAAACTTCTTTCGATGTTTATATAAATAAAAATCCAAAGGATACAATTCCTATCAAGTATACAACAATTCGTGATATTGAAAACACTATTAGAAAACTTGAAAGATTATATAGACAAAAAAAATATAAACATAAACGAATTTGGCAAGTCGGTATGATATTAAAAGTAAGACTTGAAGCTATGAATAAATATAAAAAAACTAAATATAAGAATGCTAAGAAAGTTTATAGTAGATATATGTTATCAAAAAAATATTTTAATTTTTTAGGAGAAAGAAGTAAAATTAATGGATTTAAAAAAAGGTGTAAATTAAAGTTTAAATTTTAGTAAAATAAATTTCTATATTTATATTATAAATGTTCGGTTCATCAAAAGTTTCAAATGTTGTAGAAAATGCAATGAATAACAATGTTGTAAATGTTAATGGTAGAAATGTTAGTGTTTTAGCTCTTGTAGTAGGTATTATTATTGTATTAGTATTAAATCTCTTAGTTGGACCTTGGTTATGGAATAATATTTTAAAAAGATTATTCCCATCTGTTGGAAGAGCTAGATGGTATGATACTGTTGCACTAGCATTATTATTAGGATTAATAATTCCTCATTAAATTTTTAAATAATAGAGTAAATTTTTAAATAATAGAGTAAATTTTTAAATAATAGAGTAAATTTTTAAATAATAGAGTAAATTTTTAAATAATAGAGTAAATTTTTAAATAATAGAGTAAATTT
>Ga0257126_1000662_pt1 | contig 27324 bp, 28 predicted proteins | sample SI060_120mmetaG_FD_190151 | JGI IMG/M metagenome (GOLD analysis project Ga0257126, IMG submission 190151) | Marine microbial communities from Saanich Inlet, British Columbia, Canada - SI060_120m | ecosystem: Environmental > Aquatic > Marine > Inlet | place: Canada: British Columbia | collected... | reverse complement strand
GCACTACTACCACCAGTGTTCCATAAGTACATGAACGAGCGAATGAACAAGTGGGATGGCGAGATGGCATCAGAAGGCGAATTAAAGATCGCTGGTAAGATGAACAAGATCGCAAACTACACGTAAGCCATTGTATGTAAAAGATATTAGTCTCAGCTTGTCTGGGACTAATAGATAGAGAGATAATTATCAAACATAAGCTATAAACTAGTTACATTTCTGAGGAGAATAAGTAATGAGTGAAGAGAATTTATATGTACGCCTTGGTGGCGCTGATGGTATCGCAAGCATTGTTGACGATATCTGGTTAAATCACACTAGCAACCCAAAAATTCAGCAGCGTTATGCGGCTAGCGACGGCGAAAATGTTAAGCGCTTAGTTCGTGAATTCTTTGGTGCTGGTATCGGCGGTCCTGAGACATACACAGGTCAAGATATGTTAACTGCACACACAGGCATGAATATCAGTGATACTGAATTTGTTGCTGTCTGTGATGATGTACTAAGTGCATTAGCAAAGAACAATGTTGGCGATGCTGAGCGTAATGAAGTACTTTGCATCTTATACTCGATGAAAGCTGAAATCGTAGGCGTTTAAAGAGATAGACAAAAGTTAAGACTGAAAGTAGTCATTTAGAACTATAATAGGTTTTTTAAACTATAATTATTGTGTATAGGAGATAATATGAAAGTTACTTGGGATCAAGATACATGTAGTCACGCTGGTAAGTGTGTTCAAGGCTCACCAGAAGTATTTAAAGTTGTTGACGGTAATTTTGTAATTAATGAATCGGCTGCGTCAGAGCAGGAAGTGCGTGCAACGGTTGCGTCTTGCCCATCTGGTGCTTTAAAGATCGAAGATTAATACTACTAAAATCGCCTGACATAGATTTCGTGTTGGGCGAACTTTATTTAAAAGAGACTAGAAGTTTAGGGGGAAGTTATGATCGGAGACCAATTAAGAAATAAAATGATTCTGCGCGGGCATCCAAGCTGTCCGAATACTGGCAAATGTCTGCAAACAGCCGCTGAGAAAGGCGTGGATGTTGATGCTGTACTGGTCACAGATACAGACTCCAGTGATTTTAGAGCAGCGTCCCCTTATGGTGTTGGGCCTGTTCTTCATGATGTTGATTTTGTGGTTTATGGTACTACCGCAGTCATGTCATATCTCGACGATAAAGGCTTCGGCCCATCATTGGTACCGCGTAACGGTGTAAGCCGCGCGATTATGTATCAGTGGTCAATTATTGCGACAGAATGTGTTGCACCGCATATCGGTGAAACAGTTAACAAAGACGCGCTAGCCGCTGTTTTTGATGGTTTTGAAAAGCAAGTGATGAACCCACCTAAGCGTGGAGACTTTATTTGTGGTGACTTTACACTAGCGGATATTCATTGGTCTGCGTGTTGTAATTTATTGGTGATTGCTGGGGCAGGTGATCTAATTTCATCTCGCGCTGGTGTTGCAAAGTGGTACGAGAAAATTCAGGCGCACCCTAGCACTAGTAAAGAGAAAATTATTCCTTTCACGGTGTTACCGTCAGCTGAGGATGTTAGTTCAGGTACCCTGCAAGGGATCTCAATTAACGTTTAGTTTCGCGATCAAGCTGTAAAGCGCCCTGAGTATCACTCGGGGCTTTTTTACGTTTAGGACATTGTAATAAAAGGTTTAATGATGTTTGGATTATTTGGTAATAAGAAAAAAGATTTTACAGCAACGGTTAATGGTGGTGCTACATCATTCGAAGTGAAAGCGGGTGATAATTTGCTGAAAGCTGCTTTAGCAGCGGGTGTGCCCTGGCCACATGATTGCCGAGTTGGTAGTTGTGGTTCCTGTGCGGCAGTAGTGAAGAAAGGCAAGATTAAAGCGTTGACTGATTTTTCTTATGTCTTAGATGGAGACCAGCTTAAGGCTGGTACCGTACTGGCTTGTCAATGTGTGCTTCGTGGTGATATCGAAGTGGAAGTTGAACTTGCTGATATGCCTGAGACTGAGATGATAGAGGCTAATGGCACTATCTCTAAAATCACCGATCTAACATACGATATTAAAGAGTTGGTTGTTAGTTGCGATAAAGATATTCCGCGTGAAATGCTAGCGGGCCAATATGCAGAGATTGAGGTTGAGGGTGTGGCACCTGCCCGCTCTTATTCTTTTGCAAAGGCGCCGACAAACGAAAACACCACTGATTTCACATTCTTCATTCGCCATGTAAAAGGTGGTGCATTCACTGACTGGTTATTTGAATCAGATCGTGTAGGTACAACCATTAAACTTACTGCGCCTTATGGTCAATTCTATCGTCGTGAAGAAAGTTCGCAGATGGTATGTATTGCCGGCGGTAGTGGCATGAGTGCGATTAAGTCTATATTAGAAGACTGTGTGAACAATCAAGTGCAACGTAACTGTGTTTACTTGTTTGGTGCACGCACACAGAATGACCTGTACTGCGCGAGCGTGATGCAGGAAATCAAGAATAACTGGCACCCCGACTACACGTTTGAATATATTCCTGTGTTGTCTGGTGAGCCTGAAGATAGTAATTGGACTGGCCCAACGGGTTATGTCACTGACTACTTTCAAAACAATTTTGTTAAAACCGAGTCCATGGACCTTAAAAAGGCACAGGGTTATCTCTGTGGGCCTCCTCCTATGATCGATTCTGCGATAGAATTACTAACAGCAGCGGGCATCAATGAAGAGAGCATTTACTTTGATAAGTTCCTAGATGCCAGTTCAACACCAGGAAGCCGTTAGGCCGTTTTCCTAAAAGTATACGAGGAGACTAATTATGTTAACTAAAAAAGCTTTAGCTATAATGGCGATCTTCACAGCCGTGATGATCTCTATTTTCAATTTTGTTGGCTTCCCTGATCACTACGGTAACTTACTGTGGAGTTTAGGTGCTGCCGCTATGTTGGTCATTACATTAGTAGGTAATGTATGGATCTTCATCGCAATTGCACAAGATGAGCCATGGCAATGGGGTAGCGAAGAAGACTAATTACAGTCTACTTTTATTGCAGTAAAAAAGTCGGTTATGCCGGCTTTTTTACGTTATGGGCTAGAGGATTTAACAGCTGTATTGAACTGAACTCAGGAGCAGTTAATACCTTGCTCTAGACGATGACAGTTACAATTGAATGCAACCGTAGTTTAAAAACGGATTAAAAGCCCTGCTTGATGCTCATTTCAGGCGCTATCAAGGATGCCTGCCAATGGCTATAAGCCCAGTCCCATATACGCGCTATAGAGCGATAGCAGAGATACTTGGGTGGCTCCTGGCCTAAATCCTTTAATGCACAATAGAGTAAAAATGAACGATGTCGTGTGTCTAAGGCGGCAGCATAATGTTGTTTACTTAGTTTCTGCCCATTCGCATCGGTGATGATTGGGATATGTAATAGCTGCGGTGGCTGCCGATTAAATTGCTGCATTAGATGCAGTTGGCGAGCACTCAGATGTAATAGATCGGCCCCGCGGACCAATTCTGTATAGCCTTGTTGTAAATCGTCTAAGCTAACGGCGAGGGTGTAGCTAGGGAGCTGATCACCGCGGTACACAACATAGTCACCACTCTCGGCCAGTAAATCATAGCTTTGAGCGCCAAACACGCCATCATTAAACTCAATGCGCTCTTCACCTACGCGCATACGCAGCGTACGGCCTGTCAGCGGGAGTAAATCCAATTTCCTGCACCTACCCTCATAAAGCCGCCCTAGTCTAGTCTCAGGACTGCTTATGAGCTGCTTACGTGAGCATTCACAGTAGAATGCTAGATGGTGTTTGTGTAGCTGTTCTGCGATGTGCCGATAGTAGGCTAGGCGGTGACTTTGATAGAGTACAGCCCCATCCCAATCGAAGCCGAAAGCACGCAGGCTAGATAATATATGCCTGACGGCGCCTTTTTGTTCGCGCGGTGGATCGATATCTTCGATGCGTAGCTGCCAGAGGCCTTGATTACAACGGGCCTGTAGATAGCTAGCCACTGCGGTAACGAGTGAGCCATAGTGCAATGGGCCGCTAGGTGAGGGTGCGAAGCGGCCGCGATAGTAAGGTGTGAAAGGCTTGCTTAGAGGCCTTTTCAATGGCTTATGCGTAGTTTTGTTTTTCTTTGATTTCTTGCAATGTTTTGCAATCAATACATAGGGTCGCTGTAGGGCGTGCTTCAAGTCGGCGAATGCCAACCTCGATACCACAGGCCTCACAATAGCCATAATCACCAATATCAATAGTCACTAGTGATTCGTCGATCTTTTTGATCAACTTACGTTCACGATCACGCGTACGTAGTTCTAAGCTAAATTCTTCTTCTTGGGTAGCACGGTCAGCAGGATCGGCGTGGTTGGCAGCATCAGACTTCATGTGGTGCACGGTACGGTCGACTTCTTCCATTAACTGTCGCTTCCAAGCGATAAGGATCTTTCTGAAGTGAGCATATTGCTCATCATTCATGTAACTCTCGCCTTTTGAAATAGCATACGGCTGGATACCTTCTACAGGTAACTTAGTGCCGACTATAGGCTCGTCAGGTATGGCGCCGCCTTTTATTGTAACGGCCTTTTTGATGCTCTTTCTGGCAATAGCGGTGTTTTTCTTTGTTGCTGCTGGCTTTTTCGCCGGTGGTGTTGCTTTGGTCACAATTTTCTTCGCTGGTAAGGTCTTTTTAGGGACTGGGGCTTTCTTGCTCACAGCTTTTTTAGCTGCGGCTTTCCTTGCCGGTATAACTTTCTCTACAGCTACAGCTTTCTTAGCTGTGGCTTTCTTTGTTGGTGCAGCCTTCTTCGCTACAGTCTTTTTAGTAGCGGCTTTTTTAGCCGGTGTAGCTTTTTTAACGACAGTCTTTTTAGCAGTCACTTTTTTAGCTGGTGTAGCCTTTTTAGCAACAGTCTTTTTGGCAGTGGTTTTTTTAGCTGGTGTAGCCTTTTTAGCGACAGCTTTCTTAGCGGTCACTTTTTTAGCTGATGTAGCCTTTTTAGCGACAGCTTTCTTAGCGGTCACTTTTTTAGCTGGTGCAGCCTTTTTAGCGGCAGCTTTCTTAGCGGTCACTTTTTTAGCTGGTGCAGCCTTTTTAGCGGCAGTCTTTTTGGCAGTGACTTTTTTAGCCGGCACAGCCTTTTTAGCGACAGTCTTCTTGGTAGTCGCTTTTTTAGCCGATGCAGCCTTTTTCACCACTTTCTTAGGGGCAGTGGCTTTCTTTTTGGCGTTTGCTACCGGCGTTGCTTTTTTCTTTGCAACCGCTTTCTTTTTCGATACTGCTTTCTTCACTGCCATGATGATGTGCGTCTCGTTAAAATTAGCCCGTGTTAATAGCAAAAATATAGTCTACGTGCAAGTTATTCCTGCTTGGATTTGGTCAGGTTTTCTGCCTGATGTGATTCTACTCGACTAATGATGTGGCCGTCAGCTAAGCGGGTACTAATTAGTACCCCTTTTGTCACTTCTTGATGACTGCGTATGTAGTTTCCAGTAGTTCCTTCAAGTTGAGTGATGGAATAACCCCGCTCTAACGTGGCTAATGGGCTTACGCTATTGAGTCCTTGAGTGGCCAATTGAAAGCGATGTTGTTTCGCAGCCTTGAGCTGAGAAGAGGCCAGTTGTAAGCGTGTTAGCTGTTGTTGTAGCTGTAACTTGTTGGCAGTCAGCCTTTTTTCAGGCGAGTGACTGTATAAGCGATCACTGAAACGGTCTATTGCGGTTTGTTTATGTGCAAAATAATGTTTAGAGACTAAGCTGATCCGTTGTTGCAGACGCTGTAATGCTTCTTGTTGTGTGTTTAAACGATATTGTGGGTGGCTACTATGTAAACGTTGGCTCAGCCAGTCACTACGTTGATTCAAAGATTCTAAGTGATTACTTGCGATACCTCTAAGGCGTTGCATCTGTCCTTGGAAGAACTGATGCAGTGCAAGTCCATCGGGACTAATAATCTCAGCAGCAGCTGATGGTGTTGGTGCACGCACATCGGCGACAAAATCACAGATTGTGAAATCAATTTCGTGGCCTATACCAGTGATTACTGGAATGTCCTGGGCAGCGATCAGGCGAGCGAGAGATTCATCGTTAAAAGCCCATAAATCTTCAATCGATCCACCACCACGGATGATGGCGATGACATCAGCACTATTGTCAGACTGAATCTGACGTAAGGCCTTATGCAGTGTGGGCACTGCTGCTGCACCTTGCACTGTTGTTGCGTACAGACGTTTTCTTATTCTGGGGAAACGACGCTGTATGACGTTTAGGAAATCGTGCAGAGCGGCCCCTGTGGCGGAGGTAACAATGGCAATCTCATTTGGGAACTCAGGCAATGCCTTCTTACGCTCAGGTGCAAATAGGCCTTCTTGCTGTAGTTTTTTCTTTAGTTCTTCAAATTGACGTTGCAGCGCGCCGGCACCGGCATCTTCCATGTCATCTGCGATTAATTGTAGATCGCCACGTTGCTCATAAAGACCGACTTTGGCCCGAATCACCACATGGAGGCCATTTTTGATCTCAAAACGTACACGTTGACGGCTGTTGCGGAACATTACACAGCGGATCTGGGCACCCCGATCTTTTAGGCTGAAGTAAATATGACCAGATGCGGGTGTCGCAAGGTTAGAAATCTCACCTTCCACCCAAATCATCGGGTACTCCTGCGCCAATAATTGCTTTAATTGCAGGTTGATATCGCTGACGGAGTAGATCTCACGCCGATCGCTAGGGTCTGTATCGTATAAAGTGGTCATAAAGTGAACGTAAATAGTGAGTCAGTAGTTTACCCTATTGCAAGCGTTCTCTATAATGACCCGTCAATTTAAAACATTGGCGAACAGCACATGCGTATTATCCAAGATGCACTAACATTTGACGACGTATTATTAGTTCCAGCGCATTCAGTGGTATTGCCGCGCGATGCTGACATCAGCACGCAACTTACCCGCGACATTCGTTTAAACATTCCTCTCTTATCTGCTGCCATGGATACTGTCACCGACGGTCGTCTAGCAATTGCTATGGCGCAAGAAGGGGGTATGGGCATTATTCATAAGAATATGTCGGTCGAACAACAAGCGAATGAAGTCCGCAAGGTTAAGAAATACGAGAGTGGTGTCATCAAAGACCCTATTACCGTTGGTCCGAATATCAGCATTCAAGAAGTATTAGATATTACGCAGGCAAATAATATCTCTGGCGTGCCAGTCGTCGATGGGAAAGATTTGATCGGTATTGTTACCAGTCGAGACTTACGCTTTGAAACACATCTGGATGCCCCTGTTAAAACCATCATGACGCCGAAAGAGGGTTTAGTGACAGTGGAAGAGGGTGCCAGCTTAGATAAAGTTCAAGCCTTACTGCATACGCATCGTATTGAGAAGGTGTTGGTCGTCAATGATGATTTCCATCTTTGCGGCATGATCACAGTGAAAGATATCCAAAAATCCAGCGAGCATCCGTTTGCCTGTAAGGGTGAGCAGGGACAACTGCGTGTTGGTGCTGCAGTAGGTGTCGGTGCAGACAGTGAAGAGCGGGTTGCAGCCTTGGTTGCAGCAGGTGTCGATGTGGTGGTGGTGGACACTGCTCATGGCCATTCACAAGGTGTGCTAGATACGGTTAGGCAAGTGAAGAAGAAATACCCTGAGCTACAGGTCATTGGTGGCAATATTGCGACTGAGGCAGCTGCCTTGGCGCTAATCGAAAATAACGTGGATGCGATTAAGGTCGGTATTGGTCCGGGTTCAATCTGTACTACGCGTATTGTTGCTGGTGTTGGCGTACCTCAGATCAGCGCGATCGATAATGTTTCTCGTGTCGCAGCCAAACATAATGTGCCAGTGATTGCCGATGGTGGCATTCGTTACTCAGGTGATGTTGCAAAGGCAATAGCAGCTGGTGCGAACTGTGTCATGCTCGGTAGTTTATTTGCTGGTACTACAGAATCTCCAGGTGAGGTTGAGCTCTACCAAGGTCGTTCTTATAAGACCTATAGGGGTATGGGTTCGATTGGTGCGATGAAGCAAGGCTCTAGCGATCGTTACTTCCAAGATAATATCGGCGATGCAGATAAATTAGTACCTGAAGGGATCGAAGGTCGTGTGCCTTATAAAGGTAGTATCGTTGCGATCATGCATCAGCTTTTAGGTGGGCTTCGTTCTAGCATGGGTTATATTGGTTGTCCGACCATTGAAGAAATGCATGCAAAGGCAGAGTTTGTGAAAATCTCGACGGCAGGCATGCGTGAAAGTCATGTGCACGATGTGGCGATTACCAAAGAAGCACCTAACTATCAGGTTTAGTAATTAAACTGGGCTGCGTCAAGCACTCATACAACTAAGTTCTCATTCATGACTACATCAGCAGCTGCGGATATCCACGCACAACGCCTACTTATTCTCGACTATGGCTCGCAATACACACAGTTGATTGCGCGCCGAGTGCGCGAGATTGGCGTTTACTGTGAAATCTTTCCCTTTGACTCAGAACAGGCGGCCACCTTTGCTCAAGGTGTTGATGGCATCATCTTATCGGGTGGTCCTGAGTCGGTTGCCTTGGCTGAAGCGCCAGCAATCCCACAGTATGTCTTAGAGTCGAGCTGCCCAGTGTTAGGTATCTGCTACGGTATGCAAGTCATGGCTGCAACTCTGGGAGGGACTGTAGAAACCTCCGAGCAGCGTGAGTTTGGTTTTGCCCAAATTGAGATTCAAAACGCCAGTCCTTTATTTGCAGACTTACAAGACGAGGTAAATGCTGCAGGTGTTGCTTGTCTCGACGTGTGGATGTCGCATGGCGATAAAGTGACGCAGCTGCCTAATGGCTTTGAAGTGCTCGCTAGCAGCCCAAGTGCTGAGGTCGCTGCGATGGCTGACCAACAACGCCAATGGTATGGCTTACAATTTCACCCTGAGGTCACACACAGTAAACAGGGACGCGAAATCCTCAGTCATTTTTTATTAGATATTTGTGGCTGTGATCCGCTTTGGACAGCAGGCAATATCGCGCAAGATCTGATTACTCAAGTACAAAAAAAGGTCGGCCAAGAGCACGTTATTTTAGGTTTGTCTGGTGGTGTTGATTCATCGGTGGTTGCCGCCTTATTACATCAAGCCATTGGTAAACAACTGACCTGTATATTTGTTGATAATGGTTTATTGCGATTGAATGAGGGCGACCAAGTGATGGAGACCTTCGCTGAGCACTTAGGTGTGAACGTGATTCGCGTTAATGCACAAAAGCGTTTTCTGACAGCATTAGTTGATCAGAACGACCCGGAACTCAAGCGTAAGATTATTGGTAACTTATTCGTCGAAGTATTCGAAGAAGAGGCGGCTAAGATTACTGATGCACGTTGGTTGGCACAGGGTACGATCTACCCCGATGTGATTGAGTCAGCTGGGGCGTCTACCGGTAAAGCGCATCTGATCAAGTCTCACCATAATGTCGGTGGTCTACCTGATGATATGGAGCTGAAGTTAGTCGAGCCACTGCGTGAGCTATTCAAGGATGAAGTACGTCGCTTAGGCGATGAGCTGGGTCTACCAGCACAGATGATTCACCGTCATCCTTTCCCAGGGCCGGGCTTAGCCGTACGTATTTTGGGTGAGGTGAAGCAGGAATTTGCCGACATCCTACGTCTTGCTGACAATATTTTTATCAAAGAATTAGAAGCACATGATCTCTACGATCAGGTATCACAGGCCTTTGCTGTATTCTTACCGGTTAAGTCAGTCGGTGTGACTGGTGACGGTCGTCGTTATCAATATGTTATCGCGTTACGTGCAGTAGAAACCATCGACTTCATGACCGCGAGATGGGCACATCTTCCTTATGACTTCCTAGATCTAGTCTCTAGACGTATCATTAATGAGATTGAAAATGTGTCGAGAGTGACCTATGACATCTCAAGTAAACCGCCGGCTACGATCGAGTGGGAGTAGTTATCATATTATAAGTTATTGATTTTAAACGATATTTAACTTACACATTTGTTTCACACATAAAATCAATCGTTCGGGCAAACTCGTCATCCGAAAATGGGTTTTAAGCAGTAAATTTTCGCGCTGCGGGTTTCTGCGGTGGAGTACTTACAGAAGTGAGGTGAAGAAATGCACTCGGTACACTCTACTTGTTGCTAAATAACTGTATGAACAAGAGTGCCTTACAAGAGATACAGCAAGCCTTAACCGCGATACGAAGCGAGATTGAACATGTTGACGATGAAACAAAGTGGGTGGCACTTGAGTTGATGCCTGGCACAAGCAGTAGCATCGTAGCACTAGCTAAGAAGATGGCAAAACCAGAAACAAAGACAGTGACACGCACTGTAGCTGTTTCTAAGACTAAGATAGTCAAGCAAGCACCGCTTAGGTGCTTTCCAAGACCCTACGCACAATAACATAATGACAGTAGGCACATTCAAGAAATACTTTTCAAATGAAAAATATGAAATCGCAAAGCACTACGGCATCAATGCAAACTTTGAAATAAAGTATCAAAGGATGCTGGGTCAGCATTTGGTTGCAGTTCTTCAAAAGTGAAGTTGCGTTAAGTATATTCTGTGTTCATGAGCGAATGGAAAGACAGTCAAAAGAAACTAAACAGTAACTTTAGGAAGTTACTGCAAGAACGTTTAGATAAAGTAAATCCACGTCGAAAACTGGCAAAAGACGAAACAACAAAGTTAGCAAAACTAGAAGGTATTGCAGAGAAGTTGAAGCGTGGAGAGCACGTGCAAAATCGTCAGCTCCAGACTTGGCTAAGTGAAGATGAGTACGAACAGTTAGATGCGGAGTGGCAAGAAAAAATAGAGTTGCGTGAGGAACTTAAAGACAAACCAAGTTACTTAAAGCGGTACGAAGAAAAACTTAAGCAAGCAACGTTCTACTACAACCGTGCAGAAGGTTATAGCAGCAAAGGTAAACACTCTACTGCTAAAACTTTCTACAACAAAAGCGAAAGTCTTTGTGAGGATGCGCTAGAGATACTGCAAGAAATCTTGCACTATGATGGCAGTCTTCGCATTTGGTTTAATAGAGACATTAGCTTTGAAGTAAGCGGAGATTTAAGCGCAGACATAGTGTCACTCCCACGTTTAGTTACCTCACGCAGTCACGAAAAGTTGAGTGATGATAGTCGTCTTAGTAACAAAAAAATGTAAAACTAAGTGTCGTTCAACGTGCAATTCTCAACATAGGTAGAGATGCAGTGCTAGCATCTAAGGATACAGCTTCTGCGTTAGATAATTTTCTTAATACAAATGACTCACCTTTTGACGAATTCCAGAAAGCATTTTCTAAGGAATAGTTGGAAACGACGTTGCTATGCTAGTTACATTGAAATGATGTAGAAGTGCGATGTCTAATATGCGTCGTTGCCACCAATCAGAACTCTTTGCTTCGTTGTAAATAACGTCGTCTAGTATTCCTAAGCTCTGTGGAATTTCATATTTAGAAAGCTGCTTACTGTTGATGTCTAAGCAATTTTGAAAAATCTGATAAAAAGTATGTATAGCTGCTTCTGGGCGACTTTGAAGAGTTAACGACTTAGCTAATCCATTTGAAAAATTGGCAATTGGCATTGACGGTAACGCAAAGAATAAGATTCTTGTTGCCAAAGCTGATGTATTGAGAGCAGAGGCTGTGGAGTGCCGTTAAGCTGCATATTACGTGATGATGAGCTGCATGCTACTTACTTATATACTGTTCAGTATGTATATATTCTTAATATTAATAGATAAAACATCAGCATCATTCTTAAATGGATGTGAGTGTTCGCTATCTCAGCTAAAGCGCTTAGTGGTGCTGTGGTGAAAGATATTGACGTGCAGCTTGAGGCTGTTGTTTGGGTGGTGCGTGATTCAGTTCGGCTAGCTGATAATCCTGCGCTAGTTGCTGCTGCTCGAGAAGCTGAACAGATGGGTGTATTATTGATCCCTTTAGCCTGTCTTGAGCCCTGTCGCTGGGCTGGTCAACAGTTTGGTTTAGTACGCGCTGGTAAAGCTTGGAGCCGATTTCGAATTGAATCTCTAGTCGATTTAAAAAGCGAGCTTGAGTTGCGAGGCAGTGCTCTTTGGGTCTCATCAGAGAGTGTGGCTGATGCCGTAAATTCAGTCTCTAAAACAATTCGTGTCAGCTGTGTGGTGACTGACTTACCGCTAGCGACTGAAGAGCGTCTTGAAAACGCAGCTCTTGTCGCTGCAGGTTACCGAGTTACCGAGGTGGAGACGGATGAGCTCTTCGATAAAGTACAGCTACCATTTCCCCTGAATGAGTTACCCCCAACTTTTTCGAAGTTTCGAAAGGCGGTTGAGAAAAAGCCTGCCTTGAACCCATTAATGCCTCTTGGCATTCCAAAACTACCACCGATTCCAAAGCAACCTTGGTCCAAACCGTCGCAGTGGCTCAAGCAATCCGAGACTAAAAGTTTGTATATGCAATCGCTTTTGATCGGTGGTCGCAAAGCAGGGCTTGCATATTGGCATGGCTATTTAGAGGCCGGTGCATTGTCTCACTACAAAGAAACGCGTAATGCGTTTGAAGGTCTCTATCAATCCAGTTATTTGTCATCGTGGCTCGCCCATGGTTGTTTATCAGTACGTGAGATCTGGGCTGATGTATTGGCCTATGAACAACAACAGGGTGCCAATGAGTCGACGTATTGGTTGCGTTTTGAATTGCTATGGCGAGAGTTTTTTCATTGGTATAGCCGAGTCTCGGACTGGACCTTGTTCCGCAAGGCTGGGCCTGAAGCACGTGATGTGGCTGGTGATCAGTGCGAGAAGCGTTTCCAACGATGGGTTGCTGGTGCAACTGGGTGCGATATTGTCGATGCGGCAATGCGTGAGCTGCAGGCAACGGGCTGGATGAGTAATCGAGCACGACAATTAGTAGCCAGTCAGCTGATTTATGAATTAGGTTTGGATTGGCGTTTAGGTGCAGCTTTTTTTGAATCGCAGTTAGTCGATTATGATGTCGCCAGTAATTGGGGTAACTGGGCTTATATCGCAGGTGTGGGGCCTGATCCACGCGGTGGCCGAGTGTTTAATCTAGATCAGCAAGCAGAGCGCTATGACCCTCAAGGCGTTTACAGGCAACGCTGGCTCTCTGAATGACTCCCGTAGTAGTTTGGTTTAAGCGCGATCTGAGGGTTGAGGATAATTCAGCTTTAATGGCAGCCATTGCCGAAGGTCCGATACTACCGGTCTATGTGGTCGAGCCAGACTACTGGAGCATGCCCTATACCTCTGCGCGGCAGTGGCAGTTTTTGAAAGAGTCTTTGATTGCACTGGATCAGTCCTTGACTGCTCTAGGACAGCCGCTATGGGTTGCGGTTGGCGATATTGAAGAGGTCTTCATGCGGATGCATCAACGCTTTCAATTTCAGCGCATGCATTCACATCAAGAAACAGGCCCGGGCTGGACTTACAGCCGTGATAAACAAGTGAAGGCTTGGTCTGAAAGAAATCAGATTGAGTGGATTGAGCATCGGCAACATGGGGTGATGAGAGGGCGAGCTGATCGTCGGCACTGGGCCAAACAATGGGCTGGGTTGATGGATGCTAGCCGACAGCCTTTAGCTACTGAATTAATAGCGATTGGAGAACCACCAAAGCCAGCGACTGAAGTCTTGGCTGGTGTATCAATGCATCCTGAGCGGATCATTGATGCTCAGCCCGGTGGGCTAGTTGCTGGTGATGCATTGCTTGCAGAATTTCTTCAATCGCGTGCTGAGACCTATCGTGGTGGCATGTCCAGTCCCTTAACAGCACGTACAGTATGCTCACGCTTATCCCCGCACTTATCTCTTGGCACCGTCAGTCTCAGAACCATCTGGCAATTAAGTCAAACTCGCCGAGATGAGTTAAAAAGCGAGGGAGGGCGAAGTCGATTTGTCGCCAGCTTGAAGTCCTTTGGCTCAAGACTTCATTGGCATTGTCATTTTATGCAAAAGCTGGAGTCTGAACCGCGTATGGAATTTGAGCCATTGCATCGAGGTTTTATTGGCCTAAGAGATTATCAATCAGAGGATGCAGAACGTCTCCAGCGACTAACTGAAGGGTACTTAGGCTGGCCTTTTGTTGATGCTTGTCTGCGTTGCCTGCATCAGACGGGTTGGATTAATTTCCGAATGCGGGCAATGTTGGTGGCAGTTGCGAGCTATCATTTGTGGCTTGATTGGCGACTAACTGCACCTGTATTTGCTCGTTGGTTTACCGACTTTGAGGCTGGGATCCATTTTTCTCAGATGCAAATGCAAGCGGGTACCACTGGGATTAATGCCAATCGAATTTATTCCCCAATAAAACAATCAGAAGACCAGGATCCGGATGGGCGGTTTATTCGGCAATGGGTTCCTGAGTTGTCTCAGGTGCCTTCTGAATGGATTCACACTCCCTGGAAGATGCCCTTATCACTTCAACAGCGTTTCGGTTGTGTAATTGGACAGCATTATCCAGAGCCTATTGGTGATCCGACACAGTTAGCCCGTGAAGCCCGTGCAAAGCTCAAGGCATGGATTGAACAGCATGATTTACGACCAGAAGCAGCCCGTGTACTAAAAGCACATGGTAGTCGGCGTAAACAGAGTCGTCCACGTAAGGCTAAAAAGGCATCTGATCAGCAAATGCCGCTAGATCTTGGATAAGTAGTGGCTAAAACCAAATGGGACTAGATGATGGTTTTGGACAAACTATTGTTTATTGAAAAACTTCCACATTCTCTACTTCCAGGGCGACATTATCCTTTAGAGACAAAATAGGATTATTAGTCGTTGGCCATTTGATACCAATGCTGCTGTCGTTCCAATGAATAGAACGCTCATGCTCTGGTGAGTAGTAATCAGTAGTCTTATAGAGAAACTCTGCTGTATCTGAGAGCGTCATAAAACCATGTGCAAAGCCTGCTGGGATCCAGAGCTGTTTTTTGTTTTCTGCTGTTAGCATCAAACCAAACCATTGTCCGAATGTTGGAGATGATTTTCTGATATCGACAGCGACATCAAAGACCTCTCCTTGAATTACATGTACAAGCTTACCCTGTGCTTTTGGAGGGAGCTGATAATGTAATCCCCGTAAAACACCTTTTGCAGATTTTGAATGGTTATCTTGTACGAAGTTAACAGCGTATCCAATCGCTTCTTCAAAACGTTGCTGGTTGTAGCTCTCGATGAAAAAACCACGATCATCCTCGAAGAGGGTGGGTTCAATGATCTTGATTTCAGGGATTTGAGTATCAGTAACCTTCATGTTCTAACTCTTGAATAAGGCGCATAAGGTATTTGCCATAGTTGTTCTTCAGCATAGGCTGCGCTAGTGCCTCTAATTGACTTTGATTGATCCAATGATTACGAAACGCGATTTCTTCAGGGCAGGCTATCTTCAAGCCTTGGCGGTGTTCTATAGTTTGAACAAATTGATGTGCTTCAATTAGATTTTCATGAGTACCTGTATCTAGCCATGCATAGCCCCGACTTATGCGCTCTACATTGAGTTGGTTCTTTTCAAGATAGATTTTATTGAGGTCTGTAATTTCGTACTCACCGCGATGTGAGGGCTCTATCTGTTTAGCGTAGGTGGAGGCATGTTTGTCATAGAAGTAGAGGCCTGTGACAGCATAACTTGACTTTGGTAATGCTGGTTTTTCTTCAAGGCTAATAACTTTGCCAGCCTTATTGAATTCAGCTACCCCATAGCGTTCTGGATCTTGGACATGATAAGCAAACACGGTTGCACCTGCTTCATTCGCATTGGCTGCTGCCAAATTTTCATGCAGTGAATGTCCATAGAAAATATTATCTCCAAGGATCAATACGGATGGCGAACCATCCAAAAACTCTTCACCAATAATAAGTGCCTGAGCTAAACCATCCGGTGATGGCTGTACGGCATATTCAATATTTAAGCCCCATTGCTGACCAGTCCTAAACAACTCTTTGAAACGTGGTGTGTCTTGAGGAGTGCTAATGATCAATATATCGCGCACATTAGAAAGCATGAGCGTAGACAATGGGTAATAGATCATAGGCTTGTCAAACACAGGTAAAAGCTGCTTAGAAATAATCTGGGTAGCTGGGTAGAGGCGCGTACCAGAGCCGCCTGCAAGTATGATGCCTTTACGTTTCATGCTGTTTAATATTCCTTTATGACTTCAGCTGCAACTGCTGAAAAATCATCTTTCCAATGGGGCAAGTGAAATGAGAGTTGTTGACTCAGCTTTTGGGTCTCTAGCTGCGAATTAAGTGGACGCTTCGCTGGTGTTGGATACTCATCGGTCGTTATTGCGAGGATATCCTCAGCACTTATTGTGAGTGGAACACCGTTTTCTTTAGCCATTATAATGAGTGTCTGTGCTATCTCATACCATGTAGATACGCCAAGAGGTGCGAGATTATAAGCCCCCGATGGCCATGCTTTTTGTTGTTTAATAGCCCTTATAGCATCTATTGTAACATTGGTTATCAAAGAGGGTGAGGTTGGAACGCCATACTGATCGCTTATAACGCTTAAGCTATCTCGTTGTGTTGCTAGGCGTAGAATGGTTTTTGCGAAGTTTCTACCATCTTTTCCAATGACCCATGTCGTTCGGAAAATGAAGTGATTACAGTTTGATGCTGCAATAAATTCTTCGCCAGCTAGTTTCGATGCGCCATAGACATTGATTGGATTAGGCGCATCCATCTCAGTATACGGCGCAGTTTTTTCACCATCAAAGATGTAATCTGTCGAGTAGTGAATAAGCCAAGCGCCTTGCTTGGCAGCTTGTTGTGCAAGGACTGCAACCGCATCTGAATTGATTGCATAGGCTAGAGATTTTTCTTCTTCAGCGTTATCTACGGCCGTATAAGCCGCTGCATTGACGATCACGTTTGGCTTAAAACTCGAAATTGTCTCGATAACGGCTTGAGTGTCTGTGATGTCTAGTTCGGATCGCGTATATGCCTTTATCTCAGCAATCAGCAGCAGCTGACGATTAAGTTCAGTTCCAAGTTGTCCGCTTGCACCGAGTAGTAGTATCTTCATACGTACTGCTTTTCAATCCATTGTCGGTAGTCACCACTGATTACTTGTTCTACCCATGTGTTGTTATTGAGATACCACTTAACAGTTTTAAGAATGCCAGTCTCAAAGGTTTCCATTGGCCGCCATCCAAGCTCAGTTTCTATCTTCTTAGCATTGATTGCATAGCGTCTGTCATGGCCTGGGCGATCTTCAACATAGGTGATCAGCTCATGATAGCTTGATATTGATGAATTAGCTGCGATTGGACGAAGCTCATCAAGCATGGCACATAGCGTGTCGACTATTTGGATGTTGGCTCTCTCGTTAAGACCACCAATATTATAAACTTCACCGTTCCTACCTTTCTCTAAGACTGCTCTAATCGCACTGCAATGATCACCAACATAAAGCCAGTCACGTATCTGTAAGCCATCACCATAAATTGGAAGTGACTTATGTGCGAGTGCATTGTGGATGATGAGTGGAATGAGCTTTTCTGGGAACTGATATGGTCCATAATTGTTCGAACAGTTCGTAGTGAGTACTGGCAGACCATAGGTGTGGTGATATGCCCTGATCAGATGATCCGAAGCGGCTTTGCTAGCGCTATAAGGGCTATTAGGCTCGTAACGATTTGTCTCAGAAAAAGCTGGCGCATCTGATTGCAGTGAACCGTAAACCTCGTCAGTTGAAACATGCAAGAAGCGAAATTCAGTTTGTTTATTTTGTTCTAATGCCTGCCAATATTCTCGTACACATTCAAGTAACCGAAATGTGCCGATGATGTTGGTTTGCATGAATGCTTCAGGCTCATGGATAGAGCGGTCCACATGAGATTCTGCTGCAAAATTGAGCACTGCACGCGGTTTATGGGTATGCAATAGTTTTGTAATGAGTGTGCTGTTGCCGATATCACCCTTAACGAATATATGACTCTCATTACCTTCAAGGCTAGAGAGATTATTTAGGTTTCCAGCATATGTAAGGTTGTCGAGGTTTATGACAGTCTCATGATGAACGGATAACCAATCAATAATGAAATTGGACCCGATAAAACCTGCGCCGCCTGTTACTAAAATCGTCATCTATTTAGACCTTATTAAAGAAATATCTGGCTGGAAGGGGAGTGGCGTAATACTGTGCTGCGCTAGATGTCAGTGTATTTTTTGAGAAAATTGATTGCCAAGACATCTCAAATCGCATGAGTAGTGGTTACTATTACTAAGGTAGAGCATGCTAAGTTAAATAGGCCTATATTTAAAGCTTTGACAACAATCTTTCCATACTTTCGACTAGAGGTCAGCAAGAGTATGAGAACGATTATCTGTGTGTTTAAGGTTGGAACCTATTTCTTTCAGATACAAATCCATTGGATCAATGCCAATCGAATCTAATCCCCCATCACATAGTTTCATTATCTATTTCCTTTAATTAAGAAATAGACTCCTATAACCAAAAGAAATATTTGTTCGCTGGTGAATAGCTGAGGGCTGATAAACCAGTCTCGATGAGCGATGTTAAAAGCATTGAACATAATAATGACAATCAATAATGCGCTAAATCGAGTTAACAAGTTGCCTACATGGTTTTTGAGAAAGCCTCCAAAGATAATGGCTAGTCCTGCGAATATTTCAGAGAGGGCAACAAAACTAGCTAGGTTAGGTGAGAAGTTAAAATGCTCGATTAGTGTCTGTGGTGGTAACGGGAATTTACTTGAGCCATGGATAATAAATGCTATTCCAAGGCTCAGACGCATGCCCCAAGGTGCTAAGCAACTGAGTTTGAGAAGCAGGCTGTCGATTGCGTTGTCTAAAGCATTCATGATTTCTCCTGATGTTTATGTGAAGTAGGAATATTGTGTGGCGTAAGCTTAGCTTGTAATGAGTGTGTTAAGCCTGTTTTAAGTTCGTTGTTAAGGCGATTGGGTGCTTTTTCTGTGATGCTGTTAAATATCGACTAGGCCATTAGTAAATGGTTCGCAGTTAATATCAGTATTAAGTTCTTAATGCAGTTAAGAGTTCAGCTGAGTAAACTTGAGTTATGACTATAGAGAACATGGATAAGGATCACTATTGGATGCAGCTAGCCTTAGAGCAGGCGCGAACAACTGCTGCATTGGATGAGGTGCCGGTGGGTGCGCTAGTTGTTCAAGGTGATCAAATGATAGCGGTTAGTGGTAATCGCACAGTTAGTGAGCATGACCCCTGTGCGCATGCAGAAGTCCTCGCTTTGCGTGAAGCCGCTAAAGCAGTAGAAAACTATCGTCTGACAGAGGCGACGCTCTACGTCACACTGGAGCCCTGTATGATGTGTGCCGGCGCAATTTTAGCGGCCAGGGTAAAGCGCTTAGTGTTTGCTGCCTATGACCTCAAGACCGGCGCTGTCGGTGGTTGTTTTAATTGGCTGACCGATAGTAAGCACACACATAAGGTACAGGTGCTGGGGGGGGTGTTGGAGGAGGAGAGTGCGCAGTTATTACAGGCTTTCTTTAGAGCTAAGCGTGGCTGATGCAGCAACTTATTAGTTGCCTATGGTTTGAAGACTAGTCCTGTGGTGGCTCTGTTTTAAACTTCCAGTTCAAAAGGTCATAGTAATTTCGAATATTACGTACATACAATGCTGCTTCACGGCCTCGTGCATAGCCATAGCGTGTCTTTTTATACCATTTCTTTTTTTCTAATAAAGGTAATGAATCTCTTATATCGGCCCAACGGTCTGGGTTGCCACCTTTACGCTCAGTAATTACGCGGGCATCTTCTAGGTGACCATAGCCTATATTGTAGGCTGCTAATGCTAACCAGCTGCGATCAGGTTCTGCAATTCGATCAGGTAATTTTCCTTTCATACGTACAAAATAGCGGGCTCCACCCTCAGTGCTTTGTACGGGGTCGCGTCGATTCTTGATGCCTAACTGTTTCGCTGTGTTTTGAGTCAGCATCATTAGGCCGCGCACACCAGTAGGAGAGACTGCCTTTGGATTCCAGTGAGACTCTTGGTAGCTGATGGCTGCAATTAAGCGCCAGTCTAGTTCATGTTTTGCAGCGGCTTGTTTAAAGATTGGGATTAGTTTAGATAGGCGGTTTTTAGTGTGATGAAAGAAAGTTACTGAGCCAGCATAATCTAGTCCATCGGCATGGTCGAAATGCTTTTCATGGAGTTCTTCTAGAAAACCATTATCTTTGCTTTTCTCTAAAAATTCATTGGCCTTATTGATAAGGGAATCATCTTTATCTTTAGGGAACACCCAAGCTAAAGATTCTGCAGTGCTGATGGTGAAGCCTTTGCGTAACTGTGGAAAGAAGCGTTTATTTAAGTTGAAGTCGATAGAGTCGCAAATTAGATAATCAATTTCTCCATAATTTAGTTTGTTAAATAATTGCTCTATATCCAGGGTTGAATGTGAGCGCCAGTTCAAGAACGGGTAGCGCTCCTTGAGCTGAATCAGTTGGTCATGATGACTGCTGTTATCTAATACATCGATAGTTGCATCACGCAGGTCTTCAATGGTAGTTGGTTTTGATTCTCCAGCGCGGTATAGCAGTAGCTGTGAAATCTCATTATATGGAACACTGAAGTTGACCAGATTTTTGCGTTCAGTAGTAATGGTTGTGCCTGCTGCAGCAAGGTCGACGCGGCCACTTTCTAATCTTGGGAGTATGCTGTCAAAATGTTCGAGTGTGGTGAAGCTTGCACTGACACCTAATTCGTTGGCAAATGCCTTCGCTAGGTCATATTCAAACCCTGTTGGTTCTTCGTCACGATAGTAATAGGTTGTTGCTGAATTGCGCGTGACGATGTTGAGCTCACCTCGTTTCTCAATTTGAGTTAAAGCATTGTCTGTAAAGTGGTTGTCTTTGATATATAAGCTGAGCAGCAGGATGCTTATGAGTAAAAGGGCGTATTGAAACGGCGTGTTGAATTTCAGGCGCATGACAGCTGTTTAAGCACTTTGATGAGATTATTCTGAAGCTTCATTATGGGCTTATTAAAGCCTTTACCACAGCCTTAATGCAAGCCGAAAGAATATGTTATCGAGGCTGCTTCTAGTTAATAACAATCTTAAGTTTAGCCCCAGTGTAAGAGGGCTTGTGTGGTGGTTGTTTTAAATGCGGCAGCATCCACATTGTCTAGACCGATGAATAAAGCGTCTTATTACGTAAGTTCATTGCGAATCACACCAATACCCACACCTTCAATCACTAACTCGGCATCAGATAAGGCGTAATCGGTCCTTGAGGAATCATCGCCCTCAGTGTGTAAATGAATCATATCGAGTGTCTGTTTGAAACGGAGTACAGCGACTTTTTGGTCAAGCCGTGTGACTACGATCTGTCCGTTTTGTGCGACCGAGGTTTTATGCACCACAAGTAGGTCGCCATCTAAAATGCCGGACTTGCACATACTCATGCCGTGAATCCGTAATAAATAATCAGGGCGTGGTGTAAATAAAGAGTGCCCGATCTGCTGATAGCCTTCGATGTGTTCAGTCGTCAGGATGGGGGCGCCAGCAGCGATCTGTCCGATGATTGGTAGGCTGATGATAGTGTCTTCTGTTTGTAGGCATAACCGAATGCCTCTAGATGCACCGGCAGTGAGTTTGATGGCCCCTTTGCGTTCTAAGGCACGTAAATGATCACGTATGGCATTGGCTGAACGAATCTTTAGTGCCTGAGTAAGTTCGGCAATGGTTGGTGGGAAGCCAGAGTCATCAAGGTATTTTTGAATATGATCTAAAACTTGTTGTTGTCGTATGGTGAGCTTATCCATGTTGTCGAGGCCTATAACTGTTTTTATAAACACTGTATTTAAAAACAGTATAAAGAGATCGTATGGCTGGAGCAAGTTTGCCCCGTGTTGTGTGACTGTTGTTTGGAGGGGTTATACCTATAGCGATAAATTACCTCTAGCTATGAGGTTTAACTTAATTAGGCATGTGAGAAGTAGGGCGTGACAATGGGCTATTATCATGGGCCCACAGCCTAGGGCCATCGACCAAAAGTAGTGTTTGGAATTTATGCCTAAGTAAGGTTAAGGCTAAGAGATTATTTGGCTTTGGTTTTATTGCATTTTTTTTTTATAATGCTTTATATATAGTGTTTAAAGTGTAAATTCTGTCTTCTAATGGGTGTGGTAATTATGTTAAAAAAAGCTTCTTAGAAGAGGAATTTAGTATATCTTTTTATTCAAAAAACTATTGGTATTCCGTGTCACGTTGGTGTACTTTATACATATTGCCTACGGGCGATGTTTGAAGAGTGGACAAAAAACCCTCTTGGCTGACACATAAAAAAATTATAATAATAGTGTCTCTTAAACAGCCGAAATTTCACGTTAAAAATATATTACTGTTAATCGTGCTAGGCACTTTCTTGCATCTATCAAGGCTATGTAATTGCATGTCTTGTCCGCGGTGTATTTAAGGCCAAGTGCTCTAATAATTAGAATTTTATAAGTAACGAAATATGGAAACATTTCCCAGTTTACTACAGCAGCATATAACTCAACGCGCGAGTCATACTGCCCTTCGTATGAAGCGATACGGCATTTGGAATGCGTATTCCTGGCAAGAGGTTTCAGCAGAAGTTGCTACGCTTGCTAACGGTTTTGCCGCAAAAGGCTTGCAAGCAGGTGACCGAGTAGCTGTCATCGGCAATAATGTGCCGCAACTATTTTTCGCAATAATGGCTACACAGAGTTTAGGGGCGGTTCCAGTACCTCTACATGCTGACTCTAATAGCGAAGAACTTCGCGGCATGCTCGTGAATTGCGAAGCCAAATTTGTTGTGCTGCAAGATCAACAACAAGCTGACTCAGTAATACCTCTGCTAGGTGAGTTACCGATGTTAACCCAAGTGGTTTACGTAGATACCCGCGGCATCGAGAATTATAAGGTAGATCAGCTGATTAGCTTTGCTGAGATGCAGAAGGGCGGTGAGGCTTTCGCAAGTCAGAATCCTAACCACCTGCAGCAAGCGGTAGCACAGGTTACTCCAGATACAGACGCCTTTATCGTCTATACCTCTGGAACCTCAGGTACACCTAGAGGTGCAGTCCTTTCTCATTCTAATTTCCTCACGATTGGCCAAGCTTTTGCTGAGCAAGAGAAGTTGGGTGATGAAGAAGAAGTATTCGCTTATTTACCACTGTCTTACTCAAGTGCTTTATTTTACGTCTACACACTATGGATGATTAAAGGCTATACCATTAACTGTCCAGAAAGTAACGAGACGACGATGTCTGATATGCGTGAAGTTGGGCCTACCTTTTTATATGGTCCGCCACACTTCTTTAAGACTATCTACAGTCAAATTAATTCGCGTGCAGCGAGCTCAAAATCGAAGATGATTGATAAGCATCTCGATGGCATGATGAATAAGGGACGCACTTGGTTAGGTTCTAAATTGGTATTTGAGCCGATTAAGGATTTATATGGTTTGAGTCGCATTAAAAGCGCCTATGTTGGTGGTGATATTGTTAGTAATGAAGTATTCCACTTCTTCCGTGCGCTAGGTATTAACCTCAAGACAACATACGGCTCTGCAGAAAGTGCAGGCTGCATCAGCGTCCAGGAAATAACCGAAGATGCTTTGACCGGTGAAGAGAATGTTGTAGGCACACCATTACGTGGTGTTGAGATTAAGATTTTAGACAATCAAGAAATCTCATTTAAAGGTCCAAACACATTTAAAGGCTACTACGGTGATGTCGCGCAAAGTGGTCAGGCGAAGGATGCCGAAGGCTGGGTTAAAACTGGCGATATCGGTGAGTTTGCAAACAACACCCTGAAAGTACTAGAGCGAGTGGATTGCAAATCAAGCTTTAGCACAGGTGCTGATTTCATCCCTAAACAAATTGAAAACGCGTTGAAGGCATCACCATATATCAAGGATGTGGTAGTGGTAGGTGAGCAACGTGACCATTCGGTTGCTCTTATCGTTATTGATGGCGATACAGTTGGTGCTTGGGCAGATATGCGTCAGATCCAGTTTACTGGGTTACGTGAGCTTGCAACCAAGACCGAAGTGGTAGAACTTATTTCAGAACGTGTACGTGATCTTAATACTAAGATTACTCAGGTCGGTGGCAGTAACTGTCCACCAATCAAGCGTTACACTGTGTTGAATCGTGAATTCAGCGTAGCTGCAGGTGAAATGACTCGTTCACGTAAGATTCGTCGCCAAGTGATTGGCACAAATAACTCGAAGATTATTGAAGCGTTATTTGCTGGCGAGCCAACCTTTGATGTAACAGACTCCGCTGGTGAGCTTGTTGCGAAATTAAGATTAGAGACTGCATAAGAACTAAACTATGAATAGTCCAGATAATAAAAAATCAATCCTAGTCCTAAAAGACATTAGCTTGTCCTTTAAGGGTGTAAAAGCGATTACTGATATCAGCTTCAATGTTTATGAAGGTGAAATCTGTTCAGTGATTGGTCCAAATGGCGCGGGCAAAAGCTCAATGCTTAACGTGATTAATGGTGTTTATATTCCTCAGGAAGGCACAATTACTTTCGACGGCAAAGAGTTTACAAAGATGAAACCTCACAGTGCTGCTGTGATGGGCATCGGCCGCACCTTCCAAAACATCGCTTTATTCTCCGGCATGTCTGTTTTAGATAACATCATGTCAGGTCGTAATTTAATGATGAAGGCAAACTTCTGGGAACACGCACTAAACATCGGGCGTGCTGAGAAAGAAGAACTGGAACATCGTCAAGCAGTTGAAGAAATTATTGAATTTCTGGGGTTACAGTCTATTCGAAAGACTCCAGTTGCTTCTCTAGCCTACGGTTTGCAAAAACGTGTTGAACTGGGTCGTGCACTTGCAGCGAAGCCTAAAATGCTTCTGCTTGATGAGCCTATGGCCGGTATGACAATGGAAGAAAAATTGGATATGTCTTGTTTCATTCAAGAGATCAACCGTAACTATGGAACCACTATCGTGTTAATTGAGCATGATATGGGTGTTGTTATGGATATCTCCGATCACGTGGTCGTACTCGACTATGGTAAGAAGATCGGTGATGGTGCTCCTGACGAAGTCATGAATAACCAAGATGTAATCGACGCCTACTTGGGCGTTAGTCACTAATAATTAAGTAGAAAGGAAATATTACGTGGACTATGCGTTTTTCATAGAAGTACTGGTTGGAGGTTTACTCTCCGGCATTATGTACTCACTGGTAGCGATCGGTTTCGTACTGATCTATAAGTCTTCCGGAGTATTCAACTTCGCGCAGGGCACAATGTTGCTCTTAGCGGCCTTAACCTTTGTAAGTTTGACTGAACGTATGGTCAACTTCTGGGTTGCCTTCGCAATTACACTAATGATTATGGTGGTGCTCGGTATTATTATTGAGCGTACCGTGATGCGACCGTTAGCTAACCAATCTTTGTTGTCACTGTTTATGGCAACGGTTGGTTTGAACTACTTCCTTGAAGGCCTTGCGCAAGGTGTCTGGGACTCGGCGGTGCATGGAGTTAATCTAGGTATTTCTAACGATCCGATCTTTTTGATTGATAAGTTTCCAGCGATGGGACTAGATATTATCATCAGTTACTTCGATATGGCGGCAGCAGGTATTGCGGGATTGATGATTTTAGGTCTCTCCTTGTTTTTCACATTCACACGTACTGGCTTATCGTTACGTGCGGTATCAGATGATCATCTAGCCGCCATGGCAGTAGGTATCCCACTAAGTCGCATTTGGGCTATCGTTTGGGCAGTTACTGGTGTGATTTGTTTGATTGCCGGTTTACTTTGGGGTGATCGTGTTTCTGTATCCTTCACGCTGACGTCAGCTGTGTTAAAAGGTCTGCCAGTTATTCTGATCGGTGGATTGACTTCAATACCTGGTGCGATTGTCGGTGGTTTGATTATCGGCGCGAGTGAGAAATTAGGTGAAATTTACGTAGCTGAATGGATCGGTGGGCAGGGAATTGAGCATTGGTGGGCATATACCACAGCGCTACTATTCTTGATGGTTCGCCCTACCGGTATTTTCGGTGAGAAAGAGATTGAGAGGGTATAGTTAATGTTTTATCGTGAAGCAGGGAAACTCGTAGGAAGCTTCGGCAAAGATCGACGTATGCTTCCATTATTGGAAGATCGTTGGCTTGCAGTGCTCTTTGTAGCCTTTATGTATTTTGTAGTGACAGCACTTGCTAGTGACTACATGTTTACAGCAATTCTTATTCCAATCATGGTTTTAGGTGTTGCAACGCTTGGGCTTAATATTGCGGTCGGTTATACCGGGCAGTTATCACTAGGTACGGCTGGATTTATGTGCTTCGGTGCATTTTCAGCATTCAACCTTATCTTGCGCATTGATTGGATGACTATTCCATTGGCATTCTTCCTTTCGGGAATGATTGCTGGCGGTGTAGGTATCATCTTTGGTCTACCAAGTTTGCGTATTAAGGGTTTCTACTTAATCGTTTCTACCTTGGCAGCACAGTTCTTTGCAGAATGGGTGTTCAATGCATACCCATGGTTCCTGAACTACACATCATCTGGTGTTGTTTCACTACCAATGCATCATTACCGTGTATTCCCTGGACAAGAGAACACACCATTCAACGCAGCATTCTGGAATAGCTCACAGGGACGTTACTTGGTAACACTCACCGTGACTATTCTTCTAGTATTGGCTTGTAAGAACTTAGTTCGCAGTAATACTGGGCGTAACTGGATGGCTGTGCGTGACATGGATATCGCCGCTAAGGTTATCGGTATTCCGGTGGCTAAGACTAAGCTGATGGCGTTCTTTATCTCGACATTTTACTGTGGTGTTGCAGGTGCAATGTACTGTTACTGCTACATCGGTAATTTAGATTTCATGATCTTTAACCTTCGTCGTTCATTCCTAGTTATGTTTATGGTTATCGTCGGTGGTTTAGGATCGATCCTAGGCTCATTCTTAGGTGCGATCTTTGTTTATGCTTGGCCGATTGTAATTACACGAGGTAGTGACTTTATCTTCGGTGGTGGCGCAATTGATACCGCATTTATCGAGAACAACTCAAAGATTGTTGTCGGTACCATCATCATCGTGCTCTTAATTCGTGAGCCGGGTGGATTTGCAGCCTTATGGGCTAGCAGCAAGCAAAAGCTGCGTGTATGGCCTTTTGCACAATAATAATTATAAATTTCCTGGCACGTAATCAGGAATGAAAAAGCAGTAAAACTCAACGAGGAGTAATCAATGAAAATGAGAGTAACGGTACTAGCAAGTGCACTACTAGCAATGGTAGGCATGAGCAACGTAGTAAGTGCAGAAGAAAGCATGTATGTGCCAATTCCATCTTACCGTGTAGGTCCATACGCGGCAGGTGGTACAGGC
>Ga0257126_1000646_pt1 | contig 27679 bp, 25 predicted proteins | sample SI060_120mmetaG_FD_190151 | JGI IMG/M metagenome (GOLD analysis project Ga0257126, IMG submission 190151) | Marine microbial communities from Saanich Inlet, British Columbia, Canada - SI060_120m | ecosystem: Environmental > Aquatic > Marine > Inlet | place: Canada: British Columbia | collected... | reverse complement strand
ACCATCTAGATCGTAGGTCCAGCTGTGATATGGGCAAGAAAAGGTATTGGCTTTGCCGCAAGCTTGCTGCTCTACCCGGGCACCACGATGGCGACATACGTTTAGAAAAGCTTTCACCGCACCGTCGCGATTACGGGTGATCAACATAGGTACGCCAGTGGCATTGTGTGTGAAGAAAGTGCCGGGGGCCGACAGCTGACTGACATGACCCACTATGATTGGAAATTGACGAAACAGAATATCAACTTCGCGGCGCAACTGATCAGAGTCGGTATATTCAATTACCGGTATCTTCATCACATCTGGTTGTAAATGGGTACCGCCATTTTCACAATACCCAAGCACGGTTGCTATAATCTCGCGCTCTTCCGCTTGGTTATTTTCACTCATAGCCTACTCTACCGTTTTAAGTTACCAACAACACCGACAGACCCACATATATGAGGCCAAACTCTGCCGTTAGACCTTGGAAGCTGCCGCTTCCTGCCTTTTCAACTGCAAGGCCTTTAGTGTCTGCGCATGGGAATCTTCGTCCACTTTGTAGAGCGATATCACCGCAATCATGCCAAGCCATAGCGTAAGAATGGTCGGTACGTAGTAAGCCCCTAACAGCCAAATAGATTCATCTGTCACTTCATCCACCGCGGCACCCGCTGGGAATTCTGCCAGCGCGAGGACAAAGGATGCGGCCAAGAGCCCTAGCCCCTGAACTGTTTTGCGCACAAAGGTCACGCTGGAAAAGAATACGCCTTCTGAACGTCGGCCTGTTTTTAGCTCGGCTTGTTCAACAAGGTCTGCAGTCATAGATGAGAACAGTATTTGGAAACAAATAATTAGGCCTACGTCGATTACGCCGGTGCCAAAAACAAACCAGAATACGAATGGATCGCCGTTTTCTGGCAGTACACCAATAAGGCGCAGGAATACGGGCAACGGTGCGCCAAGAAAAGCCACCAAGCCAACAGCCATAGCACCCTTTTTCTTACCAAAACGCTTAGTCACAATCGGTGCAAGGATCATTCCAATGAGCGCCGCAAGGAACACGCCCATGGTGATGATGCCGGTCTCAATTGAGGTAAATTCCCAGAAGTAAGTGTAGAAATAAAATGCCAACGCCGCAGCCAGACCCGTCGCAATTGCGCCCAACAGCGCCGCACTAAATAGCGCCACAAATGATCGGTTAGCGAGGGTTTCAAAGATCTCTTTAAATATGCCCAGCAAAGTCATTTTGCGTTGGGGCGGCGGACTTTTCAGGAATGGGATTTGGCTGTGGGTGCCCAGGGACGAGACCATTATTGAGATAAAAATGAGTACTGAGCCGGTTATGCCCAATATTTCGTAGCTTTCGCGGTTGAAACGCCCGTCTGGAATAGTGGCGGTAGCCAGCGCCGGGAAGATGAAGAAGAACATCATCACTGTCATCGCGTTGCCACCGGTCCAACCAAAATAGTAGCGAAAACTTAGTAATGTACTGCGCTCTGTATATTCTTCCGACAGCTCTGGCGTAAGCGCGGCACTGGGTGTTTCGTACAACGTAATGAAGGTACGAATAAACACCGCCAAGACCAGCAGGTACCAAAATATTGCAGAATCTGACCATTCAACAGGTGGGTTCCAGAGGAAAAAATAACTCAGCGCAACCGGCAGTGCAGACACGTACATAAACGGATGACGCCGACCAAATTTGGAACGCACGTTGTCTGACCAATAGCCGATTATGGGATCACTGACCGCATCAAAGACCAACGCCGTGGTAATGGCTATACCCACTAACCGCGCATCTAGCCCGATGACTTGGCTGTAGAATAATAAGAGGAAATAGTCGAAACCATTATTCTTAACGCCATAAGCGACTGAGCCAAAACCGTAGGCCGCTTTTACGCTAAGAGGCAGCTTTCTTTGTTCTTCCATTCCTTTTAATCCTTCACCAATTTTGGGCCTGCCGAGAAGCGAGCTATTCTGCTTACTTTGTTTGCTTTGCCTACTGTGCGCTTATCCGCGTATGAATTCGCGGATAACTTGCCCGGGACGGTTACCCGTGTGCTGCCCATCCGCGATAATCACCTCACCCGCAACGATGGTGGCAGCATAGCCCTTGCCCTTAACGATGAAACGTCCACCACCATGGGGAAAATCGTTAACGTATTCGGGATGACAGGTGCTGAGGTTGGCGTAGTCAATGACATTAATGTCCGCATGCCAACCTTCTTTAAGTTCACCGCGCTGCTTGAGACCAATGATTTCCGCTGACTTGCCGGTAATACGATGAATTGCCTCGGGCAACGTATACACGCCCTGCTCTCGGGTCAGCTCGCTGAGTAATACAGTTGGCGAATCGGTGTCGGTGAAGAAGCCGACGTGTGCACCGGCATCACCCAGCATGGGTACCACATGTGGTAATTGCATGTACTTCCACTGGTTTTCAAGGTGGCCGCCAAACATCCAATAGTTAAAGAATTCCCTACCCTCAGAGGCCAGCAGTCGGTCGACATAAATTTCTACCGGATCTTTACCGCTTTCTTCAGCCAGTTGCGCAAGACTTGCGCGGCGATTGAAATCAAGATCTGGGGTCTCATTTGTACCAAAGGGGTGCAGCATGTGTGCAAGCTTTTGCATGTCTCCAGCGGCAATACCCTCGGCGATCAGCGTGGTGCGCGTTGCTTCATGTCGCATGGCCTCCACACGGTCTGCAATGGTTGGCAGCGCCATTAAGTCTTTCCAAGCACTGGAGCTTTTGGTGAACGGCGACAGTTGCGCAAGACCAAAAAACGCACCACTTGGGCGTGTATGACAAAGGCTAGCTAGCCGCTTACCGCCTTCATTTTGTTCCTCAAAAAACTGATTCCAGCGCTCTACACCGCCGTCACCTTGGGGACCGGTACCACCGGAAAACAACACCTGACAACCTACGTCAGTTGCATCTCTAAACATTTGCAACTCTGTTTCATAGCGGGTTTGCATATCGTTTGCCGACTGAAACATTGCGCCAACACCACCACCGTCAACAATGGCTTGTTGAATCGCCTTAGTCTCGCGCAAGTCAGCCCAAGTGCCTGGTGTGCAGCGTCCATCTGGCACCGTATGCAGGAGAAAGCGCGAGGTAGAAAAGCCCACTGCGCCGTCTTCCACTGATTGCTTCACCATTTGTGCGATGTGGTCGAGTTCTTTATCTGTGGCTTGTGCGCCCTCGTCCATGCTGCGGTCGCCCATGGCTTCGTAGCGAATGGCTGAGTGTCCAGCAAGACCAACAACGTTTAGCGCAGGGCGTAATGCCTGTACGGAATCTAAATATTCGCCGTAAGTGGTCCAGTCCCAGGGGAGGCCATCCATAATTGCATCAGCCGCGATGTCTTCTACAGACTCCATCAACTCCGCCAAATAACGGCGATTCTTAGGACTACAAGGTGCAAAGGTAACCCCGCAATTACCGATCATTGCGGTGGTCACACCATGGTAGGAGCTGGAGCTCATCAGTGGGTCCCAACCAACTTGGGCATCTAGGTGGGTGTGAAGATCGACAAAACCGGGCGTAACCACCTTATTCGTCGCGTCGATGGTCTGCGCTGCGCTGTCTGCAGAGAGGTCTCCAATACGTGCGATGCGTCCGTTGCTGACGGCTATGTCCGCCCGCTTGCCTTCTGCTCCAGTACCGTCAATAACAGTACCGCCCGAAATGATTAAATCGTATTCCACAATATCTCCCCCGCTGTAGATTAGTTTTCTTTTATTTCTTTTATTTCTTTTGTTTCTTTTGTTTCTTTCTAAGTTTCTTACTTTATTTATTTTTGTTCTTTTTTCTTTGCTTTTTTTCTTCTTTCTTTTTGAGGAACAGGCACTGGTGCGACAAAGAAATATCTACATGCCAATACCCACTTTTCCCGTGCTTGAATTTGTCGCGTTATGAGCTTTACGTCAAGGTCCACTTGAAGAAAGTGGCCAACATCACGAGTCCAGTCCCTTGAGTTGTTCTGTCTCTACAAGACGACTGTCTTCCAGAGCAGCAGCTCTGATAGGCGCTATGGCTTGATAATCCGGGTCAGCCAACATGTTTACAAATTGCGCCCGGGTGGGGTAACGCACCAAAATGACTGTATGCCAAGATTCATCGCCAATAAGGGAGCGCAAGGCTTTGCCCATCCATAACGGTTCGCCGCCGAACCTTGGGTTGAGTTTGGCAAATTTACCCCCGTAGACCTGATACGCCTCGCGCCCGCTCATACCGTCCACACCAAAGCCTGTGGCAGCTGTGTCGCGGAATTTTAGTAAATTAAGCATGTACACCGGTTCATCCGGGTTTTGTTCGGCCATTGCACTTAGCGCGCCTTGGTTGGGTTCGATAGATGACATTTTTCTCTCCTAGCATTTATTCATTTTAATTTGTGGAGGGTAAATTTCCCCAATTCCATCATTACCACCCCGCAGGCTGGATTTAAATCCCATCATTGCTGCGCCCCAAGAAGAGAGTTTGCATCTAATTTGTGCTGCAACGTAAATACGGGTTGTTGATGGCCCCAAAGAGGATATAATGAATCGCATTAACAAAACCAAACAAATAGACGCTGTTGCGTAAAAAATCGGGATCAACTTTATGGTAGTAGAAAGAGACCATCACGGCTTCGATGCCCCGGCGCCTCTGGGCCACCCAGGTAGAGCCGGCCTGCCCGAAGGACATTCAACAGGCCCAGAAATTGGCCAACGGTTACCAGAATTCACCCTGCCAAGTGCAGACGGCACGCCGGTTGACTATCACGCTGACCGAGCGGGTCGAAAATCTGTAGTGGTTTTCTACCGATCAGCGGTTTGGTGACCCCCTTGTTGGACGCAGCTCGGCGAGCTTCGCGACGCATTAGGTAAATTTACCGAACACGACATCTGTCTGTACGCCATATCCTATGACGATCAGGAAACACTGATCGAATTCGGCGAAAAACAAGGCATCTCCTATCCATTACTGTCTGATATTGACTCAGAGGTCATCAAACAATTTGGCATACTCAATGAGCAGGTCACAAGAAACGACGCACTGCTGTATGGCATTCCGTATCCGGGCGTATATGTCACAGATGAAGAGGGCGTGGTGGTTGCCAAGTTCTTTCACGACTCATACAAAAAGCGCGACAGCCCTGAACTCTATATCGACGCCGCACTGGGCCAACTCACCCTAGATGAAAACGCCCCGCAAGCAACGGGTGGCGACCAAGACATTAATCTCACCGTGGCCGTACATGGCGGTAAGGGCACCGTAAGACAGGGCGTGGTGCGGCACTTAGTGGTGCGTTTCGAACTGCCAGATGGCTTACATATTTATGGCCCTCCGGTACCAGACGGCATGATTGCGACAACTGTCACGATAGAAGGACCAGAGGGATTCATAGTGATGGCGCCTGAGTTGCCTGCAACAGAAAAGTTAACGCTGCCTGGCATTGCGGAGTTAAACGTCTGGCATGGCACGGTTGATCTCATCTATCCATTTTATGCAACGGGCGAATTAGCCAGCGAGTGTCGGCCCCTGGATGTGCTCAGCATTGATATCAAGGTATTAGTGCGCTACCAAGCCTGCACAGATCAAGAGTGCCTGCTGCCCAGAACAGAAACCCTCACACTGTCATTAGACCTAGATGTGATAGATATTCCTGCCATTGATCTACACAAAGGCCACGGCCAACGCGAAGCCAACTACGATGGTACGGCAGCGCTAAAACGACTGCTGGCGAGAAAGATCAAACAGAACCCTCTAGGTGTGCCGGTTTTTTTGGCTAAAACCCTGTGGCTGCAAATGGGCGCACTGCTGAGAAAATTATCGCGATGACACCGCGGTCTCGAACAGGTGTTTGCTCCGGTTCGTTGGCGCACTTGCCTCTTGCATAGGCGGCTGGCATAGGAGGCTTGCATGGGATGCTTGAATGGGAGCCTTGCATAGGATGCCTGCTGACTATATAAAATGAGTCAGCGGCGAAAGGCGCTGAGCAAAGCGCTCAGATATAAAAGTAGAAGAAAGGTCTAATGCCCTTCACACCCGCACCAGCAAAAGCAAAAGCAAAAGCAAAAGCAAAAGCAAAGACAAGATAAACTCAGCAGGTTTAGATATGGCAAAATTTTTCAAGATGGTGTTTTCACCCATTGTGTTTGGCGTACTCTTTTTGGCACCACTCATCGCCCAATCTATGACTGCTGCCGGGCTGCAAATATTTGCTTTGCCTAACCTAATTGTTGGCTTATTTATCGGCGGTGGCTTGGGATTGATGGCCCATTACAGAGGGAGCTGGATATGGATCAAGTAACCCAAGCGGTAAACTGGGACGAGGTGAGCGCAGAGCAACTGGACGCTATGGAGCGGAAAATAGCCGCCAAGTACATTAAGAAATTCCCCCTTGGGATTATTATTTGGGGCTTTGCAAATACCCTGATTTGGCTGGCGCTGTGGCCGCTGGTGATCTTGGGCCTTCTGCCCATTTGGGCGGCTTTCCCTATTGCCGTAGTCAACGTATGCGCAGCTTACCTGCCCTCGCACGATGCTCAGCACAGCATCATTGCCCGTGAAGGCCATAAGCTACGCTGGCTTAACGAACTATTAGGCCACGTGTCTTTAATCCCCTTTGCCCAATCCTTTAGATATCTGCGCTTCACCCATTTTGAGCACCACGCGCACACCAACAATCCTGACTTAGACCCAGATTTTGATGTTCACGCAGAAAATAGAAAGGAGTATTTCAGAAATGCCCTAATGCGCAAGCAGCCCATTAATGCCACGCGTAAAGACCTCTACAGCGCCGCCTTAGAGCGAGTGGGAAAAAGCGCGGTGGCAGTGGACGCCATAGCGATACGCACCGTCTATACACTCGTGTTATTTGTTGCTGCGTGCAGTGGTTACGCCATAGAGGCCGCGCTGCTGTGGTGGCTGCCACTGCATATTGCGGACATTTATATCCCCTATTATTTGAGCTGGAAGCCCCATCACCCGGGCACAGATCAGGGCCGCTACCAAGACACTGAGGCGTTTAAGAGCACCTTTGGCAACTTAGTGTCGTCTGGTATGCAATATCATGTAGTACACCACCTCTACCCCCGCATACCGTTGATGCATACACCCGCAGCATTCAGAGAAATGCGGCCAATATTGTTGCGCCGTGGCTGCGATTTACGCGGCATGTAGGTTTTTTTTCAAGGCCGGAGCGAGTAACCGCAAGGCGCGCTTCAACAAACTAGTTTGCACTCAGCGCAACTTGGCCAAGGTCACAGACCACTTCAAACAGTGAATCACCGCGCTCCTTATATTTGGTTTCAAAGGCGGTGATTGGCTTTGCATCGAACAGCTGCCGACCACCGGCTTGAAAACCCGCGGCATTCAACGCCAACACAAATTCTTCGGCGTACACAGACCAATTGGTGCGCACGGTCAGCAGACCGCCCAGATTGATCAAAGCCGAAAAGGCCGGCGAGCCATACCAACGCTTACGAAACTGCGACGCCTTAGGATATGGGTTAGGATACAGCAGGAAGTGTTGAGCCGGCTGCCAACCCGCCTCTGCCGCCAACCGCCAAAAGTCATTAACGTCTGCACGCAGAATTAAATAATTTTCATTACTGCTAGTGCGGTGGCGTGCGAGTCGATGTTCCGACTTATCAATACCCAACACCAGAGCATCTGGGAATGCTAATGCCAAGTTACGCGTGCTATCACCGGTGCCACAGCAAGAATCTATGATCAAAGGCGCAGTGGAATCGTCCACACGGCGATGAACGCAGTCAAAGGCGGCGCGAGAATGCTCCGCAACCGGACGCAGCCACTCAGAGCTCAGGTGAGTGGCAATGATCTCTGCAAGATCCTGGCGCGGCTGTTGTTGAGGTGGCTTGCGGTGGTTCACATTAAGCGGCTGTGGCGAAAACCTAATCATACTGGGATTCACGAGCACTGACATCAGCGCGCAGAGATAAGATCACACTTTGGTACCTACTATGGATAGGTCGAAGCCTGTGCCCCATCAATAGTCAGGGCAGAAGCTGTGGTTTGACGATTTTTTCAGTACCTTGTACGGTGATTGATGGTTGCCCGCAGAACGTTAAAAGACTGCCTTAAGCCGCTGGCACTTTATACAAAAGTGTTCAAATCCAAAAATAAGCATGCGACGGACTAAACGTCCTTTGGAGTAACAAAATGCAAATGATCCCACTGTGCCGAATGGTTGAACACTGGTCCGCTATTCAAAAGGACAGAGTCGCTATTTACCACGACGGCGAAACCATCACCTGGGGCGAATTAGACCGTCAGACCAATAGACTGGCTAGGGCCTATGAAGCACTAGGCGTTGGTCAAGACGATTTTGTGACCATTGCATTGCCCAATGGCATTGAGTTTTTTAAGTCCACTATTGCGACTTGGAAAGTAGGCGCAACCCCGCAACCAGTGTCTGCCAAACTGCCCAAATTTGAACGCGATCAGATTGTAGATGTAGGCAACCCAAAACTGATTACCGGCGTGCCCGATGGCTCCCACGAGGGTTATCAAACACTGCCTACCGGATATGAGCCTGACCCCGCTCTTTCCGACGCCCAGCTACCAGAAAAAATTGCCAGCTCGTTTAAAGCCATGACATCTGGCGGCAGCACCGGCAGACCCAAACTTATTGTTACCACTGCGCCTGCCGTTTGGGACATAGATTCAGACCGGCTACACACCCAAATACAAGGTTCTATGCTGATACCCGGGCCGCTTTATCATAACGGCCCCTTTGTATGGGCAATGAGCGCGTTCTTCCGAGGCTGCCAAATCACCATAACCACAAGGTTTGATGCCGAAGAAACCTTAGCCTTAATAGAACAGCAGCAGATAGATATTGTTTACATGGTGCCCACCATGATGCAGCGTATTTGGAATTTACCTGAGGAAGTCAGAACTCGTTATGACCTGTCTAGCTTAAAAGTGCTTTGGCACTTGGCGGCACCCTGCCCCGCTTGGCTCAAAGAAGCATTCATTGGCTGGTTGGGTGCAGAGGTCATTTGGGAACTTTATGGCGGCACTGAAGCCCAAGGCGGTACTGTGATCAGTGGCCCTGAGTGGGTCACACATCGAGGATCCGTTGGCAGACCCAATGAAACCTGTGAAATTATTGTGGTGAATGAAGCGGGAGAGCGACTGCCGCCCAACGAAATAGGCGAGGTGTTTTTACGCCCACTCACGGGGCAAGGTTCCACCTATCGTTACATTGGCGCAGAAGCAAAAGCCATAGACGGCGGCTTTGAAAGCATCGGCGACATGGGTTACTTCGACGAAGACGGCTATTTATATCTCGCGGATCGGCAGACCGATATGATTTTGTCAGGCGGGGCAAACATTTACCCAGCTGAAGTTGAAGCAGCCATCGACAGCTTCCCCGGCGTGCGCTCGTCGGCCGCAATAGGCTTGCCTCACGAAGATTTAGGCAACTATGTGCACGCGATAGTCGATGCACCGGACGGCATTGTGGAGGCAGACTTGCTAAACCACTTGGCTGAAAGGTTAGTGCGTTACAAAATTCCTAGAACCATTGAGTTTTCTAATGAACCCATGCGCGATGACGCGGGCAAAGTCAGAAGGAAATCACTGCGGCAGGATCGGCTAGACAAGACAAGCTAGATCAATCCTAGCGAAAAATCGTGCATTGATGTTGGCTGGTAAACAGATAGACAGATGGACTGATAGGCAGATGGGCTGATGGGCTGATGGGTTGATGGGCTGATGGGTTGATGGGTTGATGGGTTTATGGATTGAAAAAAAACCAACCAAAATACAGGCTCGACACATAACAAAAAACGAATCGGAGGGAGCAGTATGAGAATTGGAATTGCAATGATGAGCCACGAGACCAACACGTTCTCGCCGGTGATCACAGACCTTGACCGCTTTTCAGGCGGGCACGGCAAGCCGCTTGAAGGCGAAACAGCACTGAACACATATCGCGGCACTGCATCCTGCTTGGGCGGTTATATTGAAGTAGCCGAGCGACAAGACGTTGTCATTGAAATGGGCATTGCAGCGGCGGCAGCGCCCAGCGGCCCGGTAGAAAACGATGCCTACGCGTATATGTGCGACTCAATTGTCGCTTTGTCCCAGCGCGTAGATGCATTGTTGCTGGACCTGCATGGTGCAATGACTACCCAGACCTTCGACGACGGTGAAGGAGAGTTACTGCACCGCATTCGCTCGGCCAACCCAAATTTACCCATAGCCATATCGCTGGATATGCATGCAAACATTACCGAACTTATGGTCAGCAATTGTGACGTACTTGCCGGTTACCATACTTACCCACACATAGACATGGACAGCACCGCTGTGCGCGCTGCTGAAGCCTTTTTCGCCATGCTCAACGGCAGCGCAAAGCCGGTACTGCGCTGGGGCAATGCGCCCATGCTGCCCCACGTCATGCGCCAAGGCACGGACGATCAACCTAACGCAGGCTTACAGGCGCGCGCTATTGAATTAGAAAAACACGATTGTTTGGGCGTAAGTGTCTTTACCGGTTTCCCCCATGCAGACATCTATGACGCTGGCTTTAGTGTGGTTGTTATGACCGACGACAAGCCAGAGGCCGCACAAGGCTATACCAATGAACTGCTTAATCGGGCTTGGCAGGCTCGGGAAGAATTTGTCTACCAGATTGAACCATTGGACAGGTCCATGCGAAAAGCCGCAGAAGCTGCAGCGAACCCTGGCGAAGGTCCTGTAATAGTGCTCGATCACTATGACAACACCGCTTCCGGCGGCACCATGGACACCACCGAGGTACTCAGCGCCGTGTTAGATGCTGGCCTAGAGCGCGTAGCCGTATTTGGTTTTTACGACCCAGAAGTGGTTGAGCAAATGGCCGCAGCCGGTGTAGGTGCAATGGTTACCGTGGCACTGGGCGGCAAACTACCCATGCCCGCGTTGGTGGAGCAAAGTAAGCCAATAACGCTTACTGGAGAGGTCAAACTCATATCAAACGGTAAGTTTCAGGCTCAAGTAGCCATGGCCAGAGGCCTTACAATGAACATGGGCAAATCAGCGGTGCTGTCCGTCGGCTCTGTGGACATCGCAATTGTATCTCGACATATAGAACCCTATGACCCTGAATGTTTCAGAAGCCTTGGCATGGAACCCACCGCCTATCAATATGTAATGCTCAAAAGCCGCATTCACTATCGCGTGGGCTTCCGCGAAATGGCCAAAGAGGTCATTGAATGCGCAGGCTGCGGAGTATGCACCTCGGATTACAACCAGATTACTTTCAACAAAGTTCGACGACCCGTCTACCCATTAGATCAAGATGGCGAAGGCGCTAACGAGAGCTGGGTGCTGCCAAAGATAGAATGAAAAAATCCGGCAAACCAGCCGAGCGCTATAAGCTGAGTCAAGTAAACCTTAGCAATTGCGTGCTATGATCCGCACACAATTATAATAAGGATCAAAAATGAAAAACCTACTTTTACTGGCGTTCACACTGACATTTTCTATGCTTGCCAATGCGGGTCACCATGCGGAAGGTGAATCCATGGACCACGCAGACCCCAAAGCTGTAGTCACCGCAGCATACGCAGCTTTTGGTTCGGGAGACATTGACGCTTGGACCGCCCTGCATGCAGATGACTTCAAACTCACAATATTCGGTCAGCTACCACAATCTGGCGTATTTATTGGCCCCGAAGCGGTCATTGAAAATGTCTTCGAGAAGATCGCAATCCACTGGCCTACATTCAAAATCACGCCAATCAGCATGACTGTGGTGGGCAACACTGTTTATGCTCATGGACAATTAGCCGCAGAGGGATTGGACAGTCAAACCATGCAAATGTGGGTTGTGGAAGGCGGCAAAGTAACCGCATTCACAGCATTTGACGACACCGATTCAATGCGCCAAGCAATGGTTGCTCAGTAATCATTTTGCTCGCAAACCTAATAGTACTCACTAGGGCATAAGCCCTAGCAACACATCAGTCCCATTTGATTTTTCATTTGGGGCCGTTGCTTAAGCAAGGACCTCGCTCCATTCACCTCCTTCATCGATCAATCACCCTACTTTTGCCGACCTAACAAAACCGCTTCTACAAGTGACTGCCTCAGGCGACACCCTCGAATCCCACAGCAAATTAGCGTAACGTCTTGGAAACCAAATTTATCATGACTTTCAGGACGCCCGAGCAGATGAGCACAGTGCCCGTAGAATTTGACCCAACCGATGTCGCGACAAAAGCCAGTACTGGTACGCCAATGTACCAAGAGGAACTGTCTTCAAAAGATCCAATGAACTCGGTGCTTGAAGCGAACCCCGAAATTTACTTCGTGCCGCCCAAGCGCTCCAGTGAATGGGGTCAATGGGAATTCAAGCCGGGTTCGTACTACGACACCACCACTGCTGCGAAACACCCCTACTGGAAAGACAAAGACCTACCCATTCCAACAAAAGATATTCAACGGCTACGTGCGGACATGTTGAACTGGGGCTACTGCAAAATTGAAAATGCGCTGTCCGCAGAACAAGTTGCCGCACTCCACCAGCGGATCCTAGAACAAGCCGAAGGCGAGCGCCTTGCTGGCATAGCGCAGAAAACCCCAAGCGGGCAAAACATAAACTGCTGCGTGAACAAAGGGCGATGCTTCGAAGCATTACTTGAGCAACACCCAGACATGGTGCAAGGCGGCCCACTGGTTGAACAAATTGTTACGGAAGCATTAGGCGCGAACTGGATCAGCAACTCACTGATCGCGTCTATCGCACTAAAAGGTGGCGTGCCCCAAGCATTACACCAAGATCAAGACATCGCGCTGGACGCCAGAAGCCCGCTGACCATTAACGTTATGTCTTTGATCACAGACGTAGATGAAGTCAATGGCGGCACATTGATCATTCCCGGCAGCCATCGCACACTGGCGGACGCCGTGCGCGCGCAGGAACCGGTGGGCAAACTACCACCGGCTATCAATCTAGATGCTCCAGCAGGCACAGTGGTCATTACAGACGGACGCCTACTGCACAGCACCGGCATTAATCACACGGATACACCTCGCGTTGTGATGCTCAACGGCATGCAACACCCAGTCATCAGGCAGCAAGAAAACTGGATGCTGTCTGTTAGCCCGGAAGTACTCAAGCGCGCAAGCCCAAAGCTGCTACAGCGCATGGGGTATCAGGCAACCAACGCGGCGCAAACTAATGAAGGCCACGGCTTTGGTGCCAGCGGCATGATTGACGAGCTTTTTGGTGCCACCGTTGATTTTCGCTTCGCAGCAGATAGCGGAAATTACCTACGCGTTGGCGAGCTTGGCCCAGACTCCAGCGCAGGAACGCTCACTGCCCCTTACACTTTGCGTGAAGTTGTCACCAAGGCCCGGGCAGGTGGACAAAGCGCGCCCGTGGGCATCAGTGGCAATAAGCGCAACCCTTAGAAGTCAGAGGCCGACACGCGCGACATGCCGAGGATTGGTCTCTGTTTAAATCAATACAGAGACTAAGTTAAAAATAGTGTTGATAGCGCAGCGATAGCCGAAGGTCTTCAATAAACCCGTTCTCTGTGTCTTTGTCTCTGCCGGCATACACAAAGTACTTGCCGGATTTTACTCGCTTGGATAGCACTGCCTCATAGCGTTTACGCTTTGTTTTGTCGTCAAGCCTAATCCCATCTAACTTACCCTCGCCACCATTGTATAAATAGTAAGTGGCCGACAGCATCAAAGAGGGGTCGATATGATGCATCACGGTGAACTGCATAGAGTAAAGGGGTTTTTGTTTGTAGCTTTGATGGGTCAGCCTATAGTCGTCATTTTCTTTCGAAAAGATTACATCTGTTGTCACCATGGCATCGAATTTATCACTCAGCCGGGTGTGGTAGCCCAGCTGAAACCCGCCCGCAAAGCGGTTCTTACCAAAATTTATTGCTCGGTTGCTGTCATAGTCACCTGTTGGCAGAATCACAAAGGTACCTAATACCGCGTACCGGCCCTTCTCTTTATCTGCGAGCAACCAAGTAACCAGCGCAGCCGCAGAATCAGTTACCCCCGTTTCCATATCCTGACTCGCTATAGAACCGCCGGGGATCGCTCGAGCCACGCTGGTATTAAGGTAGAAGCCAGCAAGCTTATTTTTGATCAAAAAACTGCCAGCGTATTGCACACCCAAACTATGCAGCCCAAGTTGCGCATCTGTATTGAGCGACTCGCTGTTTTTATATTTTTCACCCACCTGCACAGAATTGAGTTCAAAGCGAATTGAAGTCTTGCCTGGGGGCGGCGCTACAGCTTGCCCTGGCGGTATATCTATTGCGCGAGCTACTAACGGCGTGACGACTAAACAGAAGAGGTAGACCAGTCGCGTTGAAAAATTTGTCACTCAAGACCTCAAAAATGTTACTCAGTAAAAACGAATACTGCTTTGGAAAAGGCTGTTGCACCGCGTAACGCAAGCGTTCGATATGACCTCAGCAATGGCCTCTTTGGACGCGCAAGCACAGAAAGTACACAAACCCCAATTCATGGACAATCACCCCAATAAACGATTAACTATGTCCGAATTGAAGACAATAGGAATTGGAGCGGCATGGATACCATCACTGTCATGAAGGCGTTTGCCGCAGTTGCCCGGCACCGCTCTTTTACCAGAGGGGCAATGGCGCTGGGACTGAGTGTTAAAGTGACCAGCAAGTACGTTGCTCAACTAGAAGCGAAGTTGCAGGTGCAGTTGCTCACCCGCACAACACGCAAAGTAACGCTTACCGAAATGGGGACCGCCTATCTTGAGCGGTGTTTACCGCTGCTGGAACAGTTCGATGAACTAGAGAGCGTGGTCCAAGAAAAGCAGTCTGACCTTGCTGGCTTGATTCGCATCAACGCGCCCACTCCGTTCGGTATCGGCGCTATCGTCCCCGCGCTTGCGATATTTCAGGCGGCCCACCCTAGAGTTGAGCTAGACCTACAGCTGGTCGACCACCGTATCGATATCATAGAAGAAGGATTTGACCTAACGATCCGCTTTGGTGAACTGGAAGATTCCACACTCATGGCGCGTAAACTTGCACAGATGCCACGTGTCATTTGCGCAGCGCCAGAGTACCTTGCACGTTGCGGGACGCCCAATCACCCTGCTGAGTTATCTACACACAATTGTCTTTTGCAGGAATCTTTGCAGGACGTTAATCATTGGGGGTTCAGCGAGCACGGGAAGCCATTGTCTGTGCGGGTAGAAGGCGCATTCCGCTCGAACTCACTTATCGCGGTAACGCGCATGGCAGCGGAAGGGTTGGGGGTAGTGAGGACAACGCTCTTTATTGCTCAACCCTACATCGACAGCGGCCAACTCGAGATCTTGCTTGGTCAGTACGCTGAAGCGCCTCTTGAGATACACGCTGTCTATCCGCAAACAAAACACCTCACCGTTCGTGTGCGTGCGCTGATCGACCATCTAGCGGCTACGTTATCGGACAACAACACGTTTTCGGCATCCATTAGTTAGTGTGGGAGACACGTCGAACAAACAAACAACTAGCGCACGCAATGGGTGGTCGCCACTGAAGATATTCCAGCTGGGAGGGTAATCTAAATAGAAAAGTGGTAGCGGCGTTTTTTGCCGCAGACGGCAGACAAGTCGAATAAATAAACAACTAGCGCATGCAATGGGTGGTCGCCACTGAAGATATTCCAGCTGGGAGGGTGATCTAAATAGAAAAGTGGTAGCGGCGTTTTTTGCCGCAGACGGCAGACAAGTCGAATAAATAAACAACTAGCGCACGCAATGGGTGGTCGCCACTGAAGATATTCCAGCTGGGAGGGTGATCTAAATAGTAAGGTGGTCGGGACGGCAGGATTTGAACCTGCGACCACTTGACCCCCAGTCAAGTGCGCTACCAGGCTGCGCTACGCCCCGAGGCCGCGAATGATAACGGAAGCCACGGTCTTGGGAAAGGCAAGTTCTTTAATTGGTGGAATATTGTTGTCGCAGTCTGAAGGTTGGGTCTGGAAAGAAAGAGATGCCAATGCGAATCTTTGCAGCAACAGTCATGCCCTGCTGTTCAACTTGGGTGACATAGATTTTGCGCTTACGCTGCTTTCTGTCCGCCACTCGATATATGCACTCCTGAGCCTTGCCCGACACGTAGAGGTCGCTTGGATCCAATTTAGTCGACTTTGTCTTGAGAGTTTTGACTGGATAAAAATCTTCACCGTCATGCAGCAGTTTGTCTTTGTAACACCCGGAGCTAAAAAATAGGCCGCTGATTAGGTCAGTACCACCGGGCCGGGCCAGCGTTTCAAATTCCTCGCCAACGTCTTCCAGCAGACGCACTTCTCGCTTAGACAAAATGACCATTTTGAAGTGGTCGTCTGACCCTTCACTGCGCACAAAGTAGCTGTCTGTTTGCCGAGCGCCCTCTTGCCAGTGCCCTTTGGCTGCGAACAACCCATTCCATGTGTAGTACTTACTCAGCGCGCGGGAGGACTTAAAGCGCCCGAGTATTTCGTACTTATCTTTGAACTCTGTGAGTTCCAACGTCAACGTACCTGCGTCGAGAAAACCGGCGGAGGCATCGTATTCAAAAACATAGGTAGATATAGGCAGCTCAGGTTCGGCAGCAATGGCGGTTTGAAGCGGTGTGGCAAGTAGTGCTACCCAGTATAGGAATAAGCCCAAGTAGCGTTTCATGAGGGATGGTGGCGCATCGCTTTTAAAGAAAAGCCATAAAGCGCCTAACAATCAGGCTTTTAAGACGCGCAAAACGTCTTCCAACTCAGTGATCAGTTGCTTCACCAACATACCCGACTGAGTAATGTCCTCTTGAGCACTTTCACTGCCCAATTGCAGCCTAGCACCACCAATGGTGAACCCCTGCTCGTAAAGCAGGCCGCGAATTTGGCGGATAATAATAACGTCTTGGCGCTGATAGTAACGCCTGTTACCTCGGCGCTTGGTAGGTTTTAGCTGAGGAAACTCTTGCTCCCAGTAACGCAGTACGTGGGGCTTAACATCACACAACGTGCTGACCTCACCAATGGTGAAATAGCGCTTGCCTGGAATTGCGGGCAGTTCATTGTTGTTACTTGCTTCTAACATTACTGTCCGTTGTCGTATTCAGTGGACTCGCCAGCGTAGGCTTCTACCCGCGCTTTGAGTTTTTGGCCTGGCCGAAAGGTCACCACGCGCCGCGCGGTGATTGGAATTTCTTCGCCAGTTTTGGGGTTGCGGCCCGGGCGCTCTGCTTTTTCGCGCAGATCAAAATTACCGAAGCCCGATAACTTAACCTGCACATTGGCTTCCAAGGAGTCTAGAACTTCGTCAAAAAACAATTCAACTAACTCTTTCGCTTCTCTCTTGTTCAATCCCAACTCATCAAAAAGTTGGTCTGCCATTTTGGCTTTTGTCAGTGCGCCCAAAATCCGTCCTTAAAATTCTGCAACAAATGCTTTTGAATCAGCGCAGTCTAGCTTGATATTTATCTGCCAGAGCGTTGATTGCTTGCTCAGCCAATGCGTTGATTTCTTCTTCAGTAAGGGTGGTCGTTTGACTTTGTAACGTCAACCCTAGACCCAAACTTTTTTCAGTAGAATCAATACCTTCACCTTGGTATACGTCAAACAACATGATGTCCACGCAATTTTCATTCAGCACATTACTGACGGTAGCAACTACTTCGCTGGCGGTGACGCTGCGCTCTACAACAATGGCTAGGTCTCGACGCACCGATGGAAACTTAGACACGCCTTGATGACGCCGACTTGGGCGCGACATCATAGCTTGCCCATCTAGCTCAAACACGAAGACTTCGGGCAGACCCAACTTTTTCTCAAGGCTTGGATGCAGGCGTCCAATTCGCCCAACCACTTCACCGGCTAGGGTGAGTTGTGCGCTCTGGCCTGGGTGCAGGGCCACGTCATTTATAGTCGCAGCTTCAACCGTTATCCCGGCCCATGAACACAGCGCTTCAACATTGCCTTTCACATCAAAGAAGTCGACTTTGTCTGCTGTTTCACACCAATTTTCGTCTTCTCTACGACCCCACAGTAGGCCGCCAACTTTCACCTTTTGGACCAGTTCTTTATTTTGTGACGCCATAGAACCTGTATCAAACACTAAGCCTACCTCGAACAGTTGGCCGCTGGTTTGCTGGCGCGAAATATTTTTCTTTGCTGCATCCACCAAACCTGTGAGCAAGGTTGTACGCATGACCGACAGCTCTGAAGACATTGGGTTAACCAACATCAACGGCTCAATCTCAGGATCAAACAACTTTTGCATCGCTGGGTCTATAAAGCTATAGGTCACTACTTCTTGAAAGCCTAAGCCCGCAAGCTGGCGCTTCAGTTGTGGTTCGCTATGCGTCTGCAATGGCACGGTCGCCAGCGGCAGACGAATAACGGGCTGACTGCTGGGAATATTGTTGTAGCCGTAAATCCGGCAGATCTCTTCAATTAGATCTGCTTCTAAAGCGATATCAAAGCGATGACTTGGCGGTGTCACCTGCCAAGCCAACCCACTATCGACTGGCTCGCGACTGTGCACGGTAAAATCTAAACGTGCTAGTGCTTCATCTACTTGAGTTGGATCAATATCAATGCCCAACAGGCTGTTGATTTTGCCTTCACGCAGCGTAATAGGCGCAATGTTGGGCAGATGCTGCGCACTGAGGGCTTCAGTGATGGGTCCGGGACGACCACCGGTAATGTCTATGAGTATCTGTGTCGCCCGCTCTAATGCTTGGTGTTGCAGCTGTGAATCTACACCGCGCTCGTAACGGTGCGAGGCGTCTGTGTGCAGTCCATAGCGTCTTGCGGTACCTGCAATAGCCAGTGGTGAGAAAAACGCGCACTCAAAGAAAATGTCTTTGCTGTCAGTATTTACGCCTGAATGCTCGCCGCCCATTACGCCAGCCATGGCCACTGGGCCGGAACCGTCGGCAATCACTAAAGTTTTTGCATCTAACTCAACTTCCTGACCGCTGAGCAGGGTCAACTTGTCGTCCGGCTGAGCCATGCGCACAGTTATGCCACCTTGCAAGCGACTTAAGTCGAAAGCATGCATGGGCTGACCTTGTTCGATCAACACGTAATTGGTGACATCCACCACAGGATCAATGCTGCGCAAGCCACAACGTCTTAACCGTTCGGTTAGCCATTGCGGTGATGGCTGACTCAGATCTACTCCTTCAATAACGCGCCCTAAATACCTTGGGCATTGCTCGCCAGCCACAACCTCAATAGGAAACGTGCTGTCGATTTGCGGCGCTACTGCTGGAATTTGCGGATACGTGACTTCTAAGTTGTTCAGCACCCCTACTTCCCGGGCCAGGCCTTTAAGAGACAAGCAGTCACCGCGATTGGGGGTCAGATCAACATCCACTGTGAGGTCGTCTAAGGGCAAATCTGCGCCTGCGATGCTGGCCAAATCTGCGCCTATCTCTGAGTGATCGGGTAACTCGATAATGCCGTCGTTTTCTTCGCCCAAGCCTATTTCTTCGGCACTACACAACATGCCAAAGGACTCTACGCCGCGAAGCTTGGCTTTCTTAATTTTGAAGTTGTCGGGGAGCACTGCGCCTACTTTGGCGAATGCCGTAATGAGTCCTGCGCGTGCATTGGGCGCACCACATACCACTTGGAACACATCCGAACCGTCTGAAACCTGACAAACTCTGAGCTTGTCGGCATCTGGGTGTTGCTCGGCAGATTGAATCTGCGCCACAACCACGCCGCTAAAGACTTTGGCCGCTGGTTCGGTGCCATCTACCTCAAGCCCCGCCATGGTCATTTGATGTAATAATTCTGCGCTATCCAAACTTGGATTAACCCACTGTCGTAACCACGCTTCACTAAATTTCATGTGCGCTAACCCTTAGTTGAACTGGCGCAAGAAGCGCAAATCGTTCTCGAAAAACAGCCGCAGATCGTCGACCTCATAAAGCAGCATAGCCAAACGATCGCCACCAAAGCCAAAGGCGAATGCCGAATAAACTTCGGTATCAATGTTTGCCATATTCAGTACGTTGGGGTGCACCATGCCGCAGCCCATCACCTCTAACCAACCGGTGTTACTGCACACCCGGCAGCCTTTACCTAAGCAGTGTACGCACTGCACATCTACCTCAGCAGAGGGTTCGGTGAATGGAAAATAAGAGGGGCGAAAACGCACTTCTAACTCTTTCTCAAAGAAACGTTGGAGAAAGTCGATGACCGTGCCTTTTAGATCGGCAAAGCTAATGCCCTCATCCACAACCAATCCTTCCACTTGATGGAACATGGGGCTGTGGGTTAAATCTGAATCTCGTCTATACACACGACCAGGGCAGATCACTCGAATGGGCGGATCTTGCTTTTCCATGGTGTGCACTTGGCTAGGCGAAGTGTGAGTGCGTAAAAGCGTGCCGTCACCAAAATAAAAGGTATCGTGCATGGCACGCGCCGGGTGATGGCTAGGAATATTCAGAGCTTCAAAGTTGTAATAGTCGTTTTCAACTTCTGGCCCGCTGACTACTTCGTAACCTGCGCCGGTAAAAATTTCTTCAATACGATACATGGCTTGAGTTACCGGGTGCAGGCCACCTGTGGCAGGCCGTCTACCAGGCAAAGAGACATCCACTTTTTCCGCCAATAGCGACGTACTCAACGCTGCCTGCTCAAGGGTGTCCTTGCGCGCAGCCAGATCCTCTTGCAGTGCAACTTTAGCTGCGTTGATTTTTGCGCCTACTTTAGGTCGCTCACCTGCATCAACCTGTCCCAGGCTTTTAAGCAAGCTGGTGAGCTCACCTTTTTTGCCGAGATAAGCCACACGAACATCATCTAAGGCGCGCAGGTCTGCCGCGTTTTCAGTGGCTTCGCGCCCGCGCTTGAGTATGTTTTCAATATCCATCGTATTGTCCTAAATGGTCTTTTTGCGCTGCCTATTATTCACACACGCTGCTTGTCCTTTACAAATAAGGCGGCACAAAAAAAAGGAAGAACTATGTTCTTCCCTTTTCTAACAATTGTCAGCCACTAGCCTGCGGGAAGAACACTCTATTAAGGTCTCCCGGAGGCGGTTAGCGGCCTTTGGATCGTTTCTTAAGCGGCTTGTGCAGCAGCTGCCGGAGCAACGCGCTTTACTAATGCGGCAAAAGTATCTTTCTCGTGCATTGCAATGTCTGCAAGTACCTTACGATCCACCTCTATCCCTGCCTCCTTGAGACCGGCGATAAAGCGACTGTAAGACAGCCCGTGTATACGCGCTGCAGCATTAATACGCACAATCCACAAACGGCGGAACTGGCGCTTACGCTGACGGCGGTCACGATAAGCGTATTGACCCGCTTTAATGACTGCTTGCTTTGCAACTTTGAAGGTACGACTACGCGCACCGTAATAGCCTTTGGCGGCTTTTAAAATCTTCTTTCTGCGGGCTCGAGAAGCCACGCCACGTTTAATTCTTGGCATAGTTCTCTCCTATCGAGCCTTTGTTGGCAACATGCGTCTCAATGCAGGTACATCTGCGGCTGAAACGCCTTCCATACCGCGAAGATGACGCTTACGCTTAGATGTCATTTTCGTCAGGATGTGACTTTTGTTAGCTTGTTTGTGCTTAAAACCGGAAGATGTCTTGCGAAATCTTTTCGCAGCACCCCGGTGGGTTTTCATTTTTGGCATATGCCTTTCTCCACGCGATTCATGTTTTCGCTTACCACTTTTCAACCCGGTTAGCGCTAAATCTAACCCAGTCGATCACTGGCGCGTCGTTTAAAGCCGTCGCACTTTTCAACTTAAAAAGTTAAGAAAATGTATCTGGTTCTCTTCGGCCTAAATCAGGCCGGTATGATTCTGGAAAAACGAGCTATTACTAGCTGCGTTTATTCAGCATCTGGTTTGAGGCTTGGCGCCTTCTTATTTTTGCGAGGGGCCAGCACCATTATCACCTGCCGTCCTTCAAACTTTGGTTCAGACTCTACTGAGCCCAAATCATCTAAGTCTGCTGCGATGCGAGTCATCAAATTCATCCCAATTTCTGGGTGAACAACTTCTCTACCGCGGAACCGCAAGGAAACCTTGGTTTTATCCCCGTCTTCCAAAAAGCGCTTTAGGTTGCGTAGTTTTACCTGATAGTCGCCTTCTTCCGTGCCTGGACGGAACTTCATCTCTTTAACTTGGATCTGCTTTTGCTTCTTTCTTTGCGCTGCTTTGGTTTTCTTCAGCTCAAAAAGATGCTTCCCATAATCCATGACTTTACAGACTGGCGGACTTGCATCCGCTACAACCAATACTAGATCTAAGCCAGCTTGTCGTGCTTCGGCTAACGCCTCAGCGCGTGGTACTACACCACGTTGACTTCCATCTGCCGCCACAAGGCGTACTTCGGCTGCTTCTATATCGTCATTTAACAACGAGCGATCAATTCGCTTACTCGTCTTTTTAATGGGCGTCTCCACATTCACCAAATTAACTGATGGGCCCATTACCCGCTTCGTTGCATCTATCTCCTCATTACTAAGAAATCGGCGCACAAATAATGAACTCACCCTGTGTATGCACTCAAAGAGCCATACGCCACTGCTGAACTTTTCAGCAACGGATCTCAATAAACTGCTTAACTAAATCGCATAGCAATCACTGAATTTTGAAGATTTTCGACAATTTCCTCGCCAGATGACGTAAAAATCGCAGTTTTAACCCTCCAAACCCTGACGCAGACGCCAGAGCGGAGCGCATTCTACTGCCCACAAAGCTTCACTTCAAGCAGCTAAGTCACGGATTATTCGAATACTTTTCGCAAAATCAGTGAAAGATCCACACAACTCATGAGTAAGGGGAATGAGCGCGTAGACAGTCTTAGTGAATTCGCAGTTACTTTAGGCTCTCCTTAATAATCTCAATATACGCTGCGCGCAGGTCTAACTTAGTCCCGCCATAGGCTTTGGCGGGCAATTCAGCCAGCGCTGTGGCCTGCGCAATGGCAGTTTTTTCTAGCACTTCAGACGCCACCACTTCATCTAAATAGCCAACGGTCTGTGCGTCTTCTGGCCCATACAAGGTGGCCTGCAGCACAGCTTGGGTCTGATGACGCTTGGACAAACGGCAAATAGCCATTTGCAACCCAAAGGGTGGCAGGCTCATACCAATAGCGGTTTCATTGAGACCGTATTTAAACTCCCCCGCTGCGCCAATACGCGTGTCACTGGCCAGCAGCACTAACGCACCTGCGGCAATTGCATGGCCGGCACTGGCAGCAACCACAGGCTGAGGGTGGGTGAACAGGCGCAAAAGCATCTGAGCACCACTGCCGACTAGGGCTTTTTGCTCAGACGGCCCTTTGGCGATTTCTTTTAAATCAAAACCTGCACTAAAAACACCGGGGCGTCCGGTAATCACTACTGCCGCCGCCTCTTTTTCTGCGCGGTCTAGGCCTTCATTCATGGCTTCAACATAGGCGTGTCCCACCGCATTGGCTTTGCCATCGTCTAATGCGATGACTGCAACATTGCCTTCCAATCTAAAATTAAGCATTTGTTCTCCCTTATCTATCTTCTGTCGCTTTTATAACTTCTATAACTTTTGTAGCGTTTGTAGCCTTTGTAGCCTTTGTATCGCAGTAATAGTTTGCACGGTTTGCTTTAACAGCTTGCGCTGGTCTTCAAGCGCTTATTATTTTGCAAAGCCCTGCGGACTTTTATTCCACGCCCATTTTGCGTACTAGGCGCTGCAGACTTGGCCGCAGGCGTAAAAACACAATGTACGCGATTTCAGCAATGGACAAAATGATGGGAAAGCGCATGAGCAGTCCTATTGGACGCAACAGGGGTATTGCACGCCACATGGCTGCAAAGGCAGCGGCGCCAGAAACCACTTCGCCACCGACCTCTTGGGCATGGAAACGGGCCATGAGTGTGGCCTCATCCAGCGGACAGGCTTGGCCTGAGAGCACATCTACAAAGTCGATTGCCGAGCGTTTGTCTAGACGCCTAAACAGACGAATCTCGCGGACACAAAGAGGGCAGCTAGAGTCGAACCAAACGGTCACTTGAGGTTGCAGGGGCGCGTTCATTAAAGCGCTCCGTTAAGGTTCAGCAATGCGGGCAATGAGCACATCTGCAAATTCGGCTGTACCTAAGGAACCGCCCAGATCTTTGGTGGTTTCACCGGCGATCAATGCGTCATCGTACGCGGTTTTAATCAGGTTAGAGCATTTCTCAAAGCTTGATTCTTCTTCGGTTTCTGCCAAGTAGTTGAGCATCATTACCGCTGACATCAACAGGGCCAACGGATTAGCGAGATTTTGCCCGGCAATATCTGGCGCGCTGCCGTGAACTGCCTCGAACACGGCTTCGTTGTCGCCATAGTTGGCTCCAGGTACTACACCAAGGCCGCCGACCAAGCCGGCACAAAGGTCACTGATGACATCGCCGTAAAGATTTTCCAGCAGCAGTACATCGAACTGTGTTGGGTCTTGCACCAACTTCATGCAGCCCGCATCAATAATCACAGATTCAAAACCCAAGTTGGGGTAATCGTTTTTATGCACTTCGTCTGCACAGCGTAAAAACAAACCGTCGGTGAGTTTCATAATATTGGCTTTGTGCAGCATGGTGACTTTTTTACGTTCACGCCGATTGGCGAACTTAAAAGCCCATGATGAAATTCTCTGGCACGCCACTTCGGAGGCAACCTTCATGCTCATCACAACACCGGGGGTAATCTCGTTCTCCACACCGCTATAGAGGCCCTCGGTGTTTTCTCGAATAATCACAATGTCGATATCTTTATAACGGGTCTCTACGCCAGGCAAACTGCGCACCGGCCGCACCGCGGCATAAAGATTAAAAGCCTTGCGCAAGCGCACGTTCACCGAGGTAAAGCCCTCTCCCACCGGGGTGGTACACGGCCCTTTAAGCGCCACTTTGCAACGAGAAATCTCATTCATAGTGCGCTCAGGAATCAATTCATCGCCTTCTTCTAAGGCGCTGAGCCCTGCAGAGACAAATATCCAGTTAATATCCGCTTTGGCTTTTGCAGCCGCTGCGTCCACTACACGAAGCACTGCCTGCGTAATTTCAGGACCAATGCCATCACCGGGAATAACTGCTATGTCTTTCGCTTGCATTAAATAACCTACGCTATGAATCTGAGGAAACTACTCATCAAGGAACACCACAGGCTGGGCCTCTCTCGATAACTGGTATTATAGGCCTGTTTGCTTTTTTTTGAGAACCATAGCAACTGGCTAACTGCTCATTTGCAACTACTCTGCACTCACTCTGCATTCACTCGGAACTAAACAGGCGCGACTTCCTGCTCAATATAGCAGTCTTGCATCACTCTGCGGTTAAACCTCCTTAGACACTCAATGACCCAAACGGCCAATTTCTCCGGCTAAACCAACTACTTGATCCCATCAATACCATTCAATTCAACAAATAGACCTTTTGTACCGTGCTACTGGATTTTGTTTTTGAGAAGGACACAAATGCAGCCAATCCTGTAGTAGAAGAATTCTGTCACCGTGCACAACAATGATAATTTCAGCATAGAGAATGTAGGCACACTGATATTTTCCGGGGGTGGCAACCGATGTTGGTGGCAAGCCGGCTTTGTTGCAGAACTGATCAGTCAAGGCTGGACCCTACCCAAAGACATTATTGGCTGTAGCGCAGGCGCGGCTATCGCAGCTTCGTTGATCACTGAAACGACTGACAAAGCACTGGACGCCTGCAAACGCTTGTACGCAGGCAATCCCGGCCTAATCAGATACAAAAGGGGCGCGCTAAAAGTCCCTGTAGGATTTGCCCAAAACGAGGTTTACCCAAACTGGCTGAGAGCATTTATTGGCAAGGAGGAACTTGCCTACATTAAGGCCTTTGGTCGATTTAGAGTCACTGCGAGCCGATTAGACCGCCCCTCTTTTCGACTAACCGCAATTACGCGGGCTATTTTTCGACATCTGCGCGGCAAGGACTTTATCGCCTTGGATCAAAGTGACTACGCGCACAACACCGCTGGGCTCAGCCAAGTCTTCCTAGAACCCACTCTGCTTCAGTCCCTTGATGAAGCGCTGAATACATTCGAGGCCAGCGCTGCGGCATCACCCTTTATCTTTGCACGCAGAATCGCTGGCAAACTACATTTTGATGGCGGTTATATTTCACCCATACCCGTGTTGGCCGAAGAAAGCTCTGGGAGTAATTTTTCCAGCGACCCAGAAGCGGCGTCAACCACCCTTACTTTGTTAACCAGGCACTTTGAGACAAAACCAATGCTGTTCAGCCACTACGGCAAACGCTTTATACAACCTAGCAGAAAGATACCGGTTTCTACTTGGGGGTGTACTGCGGATACAACGGTAGATGATGCATATGACTTAGGTCAAAACGACGCTCAACACTTTCTCAGAACGAGTATTTTGACCAACTAAGGGGCAGCTCGCTTTATCAATCCGCCACTTCACTTGTTTGAAGAACACACGTCACGGCAGACATGGGCGCTAGCCCAAAACACCTTACCTACCCTGCTCGCTTTTCACTCGACTCAAAGGTCCGTTCCGTCGAGTATCCCTTGGGAGGCTCGACGTCTAGCGCTCAGTATATAAGCTGCAATTGATGGGATTTAGCGAGCAGAGCAATGATCGCTAGGGGGAGGGCTCACGCATACGGTTAGGCGTGTCTAAGTCCGAACGGGGCTTGCTCGCTTTCATTTTTCTATAGGCCTCCACTTCCCTTACGGCCGCATGTTGCTGAAGCCCCTTGGCATGAGACTTATTACCGCCACCTACCGTGAGCGCATTCTTGACCGGACGATACACGTTGGTACTCGCGGATATTGATGCATCTTGCAAAGTGTCCAACCCGGTTTCTGCTGCCGTGAACGCCGTTGGTTTGCCAAAGGTCCATGCATGGCCCTCCACACCTTGCCCTCGTAACGCACTGCCCTTTGAATCCAAAACAGCCTCCGAGCCACTAGCCATGCCTACATGATCACCGACAAGCCCGGTTGACTGGCCCACGCTTTGCACCATTGCTTCGCGCTTTTTACGGGTCGCGTTCTTTTTGGCAGCGCTATGCCCGTCTTTAATCGCATCTAATGCCTCTTTGACGTGAGCCTCGCGCGTACCGGTAGATTGAGGCAGATCAGAAATAGCCTTGCCCGTTAAGCTCTCCGCCTGTGCGGACTTCCTTGCGGCCATCCCGAAGACCACTGCCGCAGCAATTTTGGACGTCGTTCCGATGCTTGCTGTAAACCCGTCAGCTCCGCCGGTCAAGGTACTGATACCCGCAGCAGCATCGCCCACCCCCGAAATCGTCGACGCTGCATAGCGGCGAGTAGCTGCTTCCTGCCCGAGTTTGTGCGCCTGCTGGTTTTTGGTAAACACTTGCTCATGTTGATCTCGCAGTCCTTCCGCTTCGGTATGAGCCGCCAATTGGGTGTTGACCCATTCTTTATTGCTTTTTCGAAACAGCTTAATTTTATGTTTGTATATGCTTCCATCTTCGCGACGTGTGCCAAATGGACTTGGAATAGCCAAAACAGTCTTCGGCCTGTCAAAGTACATCTTGCCTTCCTTGGCTTTTGCGGCGCGGAGAGCAATCTGAAGTCCGCCAGCGTCTAGGTCTTTTTTTGTCGCCAACGCTTGTTGCAAGGCCTGTTTCTCAGCGCGCTTGGCCGCTTTCATCTCTCCATGCGTAGGGGGCGTAGGGGCCGGCGGCGGCGGAGGCGGCGGCGGCGGTTCCG
>Ga0257126_1000633_pt1 | contig 27986 bp, 25 predicted proteins | sample SI060_120mmetaG_FD_190151 | JGI IMG/M metagenome (GOLD analysis project Ga0257126, IMG submission 190151) | Marine microbial communities from Saanich Inlet, British Columbia, Canada - SI060_120m | ecosystem: Environmental > Aquatic > Marine > Inlet | place: Canada: British Columbia | collected... | reverse complement strand
TGTTTAGATCACCCTCTTCCTTTAACCTTATGATCACATCAGCAAGACCTTTTTCGCCAGTTTCGCCAGTTTCGCCAGGATCAGTAGTTGCCACGTTTATTATCCTTTGTTTTGTTTCCGTTTAATCTTGTCGTTTTCTTCTTTGACGTAATTAGATAACAACGCCACGTATACTTGTCTTTCCCATGGTAGTAATCCGTCCAGTTCTGTTAACGAATACTGATGGTGTTGCATCATAGCGAAGTTTGTTTGATAATAATTCTCAATCGATTCATGGGAAAGACCTACTAAAAAAAATTCTTAAGGCCTGTAATAGTCTCGTTGTTTTTCTCACCACATTTGCTACAGACAAACTCAACAAATAGTCCAATCTTTGGCATGCCCTGAATAAATTCTGACACGCTCTCGAATTGCTTACTAGACAGTCCGTCGACGAATTCCATTAATTCATCTCTGGTGGAATCCTCTGCAGGATATACTGCTGATTCATCATAGATCGACTCGATGCATCCAATCAGTGTCTCGAATGCCATATCTGTTTGTCCTAGGTCATCCCCGCGCGAGAGAAGTGCGACAGACGCCTCGAACTTAGGATACTGCATAACAATACCCACGTCGTCTGTCAGTGCTATCTTGTTTGATTTCGCCTCAGTTTCAGTAAGTTTGGCCTCTTCTAAGTTTATCGTTACTGGTTCATACTCTTCGCACTCGCTACATTTTATCTGGACATCAGAAGTTTCACCAACAGACTTCGCTCGGATCTGTAGGAACAGATATTCAAAATCAAACAGTGTTAGTTTAGAAACGTCGAGTTCGCTAGTGACGCATGAAACGATAAGATCTCTGGTTGCGCGGATCATTGCGTGTTCGTCACCTGATTCCTTTGCAAGTAGCAGGGTCTTTTGTTCCTTTACGTTAAACGGTCTATACTCAATCAAATCATTTGTTGATGGAACGTTCAGGGTGTAGGATGGTGATTGTATCTTAGGTAGTGCCATTATAATAATGCCTCATTATTTAGGTAGTAGGTAGTATAGTATATCTATCATATGCGAACGTCACTGTTATTCTAACAATCTCGTCCGCACCGTTTGAAAAATCAACAGCGTTTAATGTTGTAGGAAAGGCCTGTTCTAGATTGACTCCGTAGACATGTTCGCCTTTTCTCGACAGTGGTCTTATTTTGATGTCGTGAGCAAAACTATTCTTATACCCAACTCTATATGTGTCTGTGTCTATGATGTTTTTCATCCAGTTATCAAAATACTTGCGAATGATATAATCCTTAGTTTCTAGGAAGGTCATAGTAACATCGTCTTCGATGTATGAGTATGGATATTTCTTGAGTTGTGAACCATTCGGATATTCGGATGTTGAGATGTTTCTGCCAGGTAGAGTGGCGGCATCACATAGTAACTCAGTTTGATGGATAGTAAGACCGTATTTCGTAGGTAGTTCTACCTTATATCTGTTTGCGAATGATGGAGCAAAATTTAAGATCCGTCCCATTGCTGTCGTTGGCACCCCTGAGTGTGGCATTAGATCATTTTCCTCGAATCTCTGTATACTTGATTTTGAGTACCCTTCGCCCAGTCGGCAGTGGGTAGAAACGTCGCGATCTCATATTCTGGAGCGGACACTTTGGCGAAGTTACCTCTCACATGATCATTTAGGTAATGCTTGAAACATGGTGCGAAATATTTCATCTTCGCTGAACGTTGCAATAGATTATACGATAGTCTGAATTTGGTAGCGTCATTGTATTTATTGTTAGACATGATATCGAGTAGTGCATCTAGAAACTTCGCGCGCAATACGAGAGGTAGATAATGTAGATTCAATCCGTAGAATCCATCTTTCGCTGGACCGACGACAATGACAAGAGGAAATTTATCGTAGTACGGAAGCGTCGCCTTAGTTTTCGGATCATAGAAAAAATAGTACATATGACCAACGATCTCGTTACTCGTTTTAGTCAGTGGTTCTTCCTTCATCAACTGCTTTCGATTGATACTGGTCATCGTCTTCGCTTTCTTCTGGAACCACGCTCTGGACGCCTTGGTGCGGGGCGTGATCCCTTTACGAAATGCTTCGATTTCTAATGTCTGAAATAATTTACTCATGGATGTATTTATACTGTTAAATCAACGACTTAGCGACTATTGCTATTTTAGACGAAATCGACGATAATAGTTATATAACAAATTAGAGAAGAAGTGAAAATGGCTTACATGTCGCAAGAACTAAAAAGAGAACTGGCTCCCGGAATCAAAGCGGTACTGAAAAAGTACGGCATGAAAGGTTCCATCGGTGTCCGTCACTATTCCACCCTTGTCGTAAATATCAAATCCGGCGATCTCAACATCATGCGAGAGATTAATCGATCTAATCGAGTCGATTGCCAACGCCACTGGAACCACTTACTCGACTATCAGCAACGTGATTACGAAAGTCTTAGCGCTCACTCTGTCGACCAGTATCAAGGGATTATCGGCCAGTTTGTCAACGAGATTATTGGCGCAATGATGACCGGCAACTTCGACAAGTTCGACATCATGTCAGATTATCACCACGTCGGTTGGTACATTGACATCAACGTTGGCAAGTACGATACCCCTTACATTTGGAACGCGCCGCGACAAAAAGTTGCGGCATAGTTCAAAAATTCTTACTCTACACAAAAACTCTATTAAATCAACGACTTACGCGCTATTGCTATTTTAGACGAAATCGACGATAATAGTTATATAACAAAATCACTCTTACTGGGGGCTACTAGAATGGCAACAATAATCAGAAAGAAGTTAGAGAAGGCAGCAAACGAAAAAGGTCTGTATTCTCTGATCACAGTAACGGAAGGGAACCCCTATTGGAGGGTTAGAGTTTCGCTGTTCACAAAAGCGGATCTCGGTTTTGATAATTTTCACTGCGCGTTCAACGGGCGAGGTTTCATTATCAGGAGGTATGAGGCAATGGATAAATTGCCGGCGCTGGTTGAAGAAGCCATGAAGTACTTAAATAAATTAGGAGATTCAAAGTGAGCGACGCACTTAAAAATTTCACCCCTAAGGTTGCCGTTGGCAAGTTTACTGCCGGATATATTGTCACACCCGGTGTGCGAAATCTCTGGTGTGTTCTCAACAAAGAGACTGGCGAGTTGGTTCAAGCGTCACAAAATAACATGAGTGCGGCACATCGCGACGCGACCCGCATGTACAACGAGTACCAAGCGGTATGAACGATTTAGGAAACCTACTTGTCACTCTACTATGGGTAGCGGGAATCGTCTGGACCAAGGCCGGTACGTCGACAAATCATTTTTTAACTGTTATAATAACATCCGTTATTTAAAATCAAAATAGGAAATATATTATGAGTGCGTTTAAAATTTTATCAGTGGTTGAATCAGAAGAACTTTGGGGCAATGACCTTGGCCATGGTCTCGGCAAGTATCCTTGGCGTCAGCTAAAAGTTGGCGAGAGTTTCTTTATACCGAGGAATCAGTTACCTCGTGAAGATTATCGCCCCACTCCTAGCGCGAACATTCGTAAAGAAGGTTATCGTTTCAAATCGAAAAAGGTGATCAGTGGTACTAGAATCGGTGTTCAAATTAAACGTATTCTTTAATTAATATGACTAAAAAATACGAACAACAATTCGAACCGATGCCCATGGGATCAGTTCAGGAGGAGATAAAGCGTCTACGCTTAAACGTCATTCTCCATTCATGCATTTACTACCAGATGGACGTAAATATATGGGACGATATAACCTTTGATTTCAAATGTAATCGTCTTGTAGATCTCCTCGCGAAGCATCCGAATGTTTATAGTGACCGATTTGATAGATACTTCGAGGGATGGGACGGCAGTTCAGGTTTTCACTTTCCACATCGTGATCCATGGGTTCACGGTAAAGCAGAAATGATGGTGAAACGACATGAGACATCTCTTGAGTTAGCATTATGAAAATTCTATATCTACATGGTTTTGGTAGTCAATTCGATTCACTCTCCGATAAGATAATCGCTCTAGATCAACTCGGTGAAGTTGTGGGGGTCGATCTCTTCTATGATGAAGGATACAATAGTACGGTTGCCCGAGCAACCCGTTCCATCTTACATCATAAACCAGACTTGCTTGTCGGAACATCGATGGGTGGTTACTTGGTTGCCGCTATGGGTGCGAACTTTGGCATTCCGTTTGTCTCGCTGAACCCCGCTATTAATCCTTCGAATAATCTTAAGAAGTACATAGGGATCAACACTGACTACACCGGAAGGAAATACGACTTAACAGAAGGAACAATTGATAGTTATCCGAACTTTTGTAACGATGGTTATGGCTTGGTGTTACATAGTTTGGGTGATGAGGTCATACCTGTTGAAGAAACAATGGAGTGGTCTGCCGGTGATCGCAACCAAATCAAAACCGTCGCGTTGCCGGGTGGAGACCACAGATTCTCTAACATATCAGACGCAATACCATTTATCAAGACGTTTTATAATATGGCAGAAACATCTTACTTATAAATAAACTCTTTATGCGCGTGTTTAAAAACATATGAAAACTTATAAAGAGTACATTAATGAGACATTTGTCAATCTCATCGGTGACAACCAAGACAAGCAGAAATACGTAGATGAAGTATGGGATCTACTCCAGAAATCCTACGCGGACATTGGCGGTATTAAAGGTTCTGGTTTCAAAAACAAACAAGACATGATAGATAATATTCCTTTCTGGAAACTAGGTGTCAAGAATGGCAAGGTCGTCGCGGCAATCTTCTATAAGAACAAGACCGGCAGAAAATCTGTTGCTTTTGCATCTGATGGTTCTTCTGAGTCTGTTCCTATAGTTAAGGAAATTATCACCGCTGATCTAAGCCGTTCGTTCGGAGAAAAGAGCAAAGCGATGCTGGGCAAACTTTTGAAGACTGTCCCGTGGAATGTGCTAGAACCATTCATACTGACACCAGAGGAAGCATCTAAGGCATTGAAGAAAGATGTGACTGCAGTTCTCGGATTGAAAGACGACCAGATACCAGACGATGGCAAACTTGCGTTGGCGAAGTACCCAGAACTTAGGAAATATGCATACACTCGCAATCTCGCGGGTGATGAAATGTTCAAGGTGATGTTTGGTACAACAGGAGTTATGTCGTACCCCCACCGCCGGAAGTGAATCTCTAATTTTCACTATTGGGAAAACTTTTTAGTGTTATAAAGTAATATAGAGTCATAGTACTAGATGAATAGGAAAAATCTTTTACAAATTATACTTACCTCTTACTTATTATTAATAAGCAGTGCTAATTCTATGCAGCATGAGATTTTTTATGTTTATAACTGTAATTCAGCGGAGACTAGAATTAGCAGCAAACTTTATCCTTTAGGCATACCTTTTTCTCGTGCTGAAGTCTGCTATTGTGATAGAAAGCATTGGAGAGGGTCTGAATGTGATATCAAACAAAGGTATGATAGGTTAGTAGATAACATAATACTAAGGAATAATTTGATAGCTGATAGAGTGCTGGAAGATATAAAAGTGATACAGAGTGAGATAAAATAATAGTAAACGAACAAGCCACGAAACGTATGAAAGAGATAAGTTTTGAACCACAGAAGTCAACAACATGACTCTTACTTTTTCTTCACCTTTTTCTTTTTCTTAAACGCAGGCATTTTCTTCAATGGTTTGAGAGGCTTAGGTAGGATTTCCATTCTCATTAGTTCGTGTTCTGTCCAGATTACAAACTTCCACCCCCTCGTCGCTGCATAGTCTTCTGCCGCTTTCCATTTAGACGCATTTTTCACATAAGTCGTCACTTCGTTTAAATACTGCTTGGTCTTTCTTTTACCTGCAGGTGGTTTAGTCTGCTTCGCGGGTTTCACCTCGATAATACAAATCTCTCCTGATCTATACTTTACGTAAAAGTCCATGAAGTAACGGTGTGCGCGGTTATCTGTTCCGCATATATAAGGTATAACAACCTCTTCGCTTGACCACTCAACAACGTCTGGTGTTCTATCACACCACTTGCAGGTGTATAATTCCCACGAACTTCTGTAAATTACACTAGTATGATCCCCCTTGTATTTCATGGGGTTTTCTACCTTGTATCTACCTTTGTATGTTTTCATCATGTACAAACGTTATAAATAATTCTTATTTATCAATGGTAAAGACATGGTACTCGCCGAAATCGCTAGTCAGTTGCTCAACAGCCGCATTCACTTGCTTAAATATCCCAGAGATCTCGAAAAGCATCCCAATCTACCGAGGATCAATTTCACAAGTCGGAATCCAAAGGACGAAACTCCTGGTCTAAACGTATCTCTATATGCACCCCAGTCTATTAACTTCTCTGACGGCATGGGATTCGGCAACTTCGATCTTGGAATGATCAGCAGCACGATAGCATCGTCCATGGACAAAGATGGTAAAATGGACGTTGAAAATGTGAAAACCCAAATGAAGGCCGCCACGAATGTCGATGGATTATCGCGCGCGATCGTAGCGAAGTCAGCTGCAGCGGTTGGAGCAGGTGGAGGTTTCGCTGAAAAGATCGCTGATGTTTCACTTCTAGAGGCCAAGGCAGCAATAAATCCTAACACTGTTTTACAATTCACTGGTCCTGTCCTGAGAACATACGCTTTCGAATTCACCATGGCAGGCACCTCTGTGAAGGAATCGGAAGATATCCAAAAAATTATCACTAGTTTTAGAGAGCGAATGTATCCATCGAAGCAAGGGCAATACATACTATCATATCCCGATGTATTTCAGGTGACGTTTAACTTGGGTAGTGGTAATTTTGTTCCTCAATATGCCGAGTCGTATTTGACTGGAATGACAACCACATATAACGCAAGCGGTAATGCGTTTCACGATGATGGAGCACCAACGGATGTTAGTGTTCAATTACAATTCAGCGAATTCAAAGCATTGACTCGTGAAGATATTAAGGTACTCAGCAAGTCTGGCGGGAAAATCAAAGTTCTCACGGCAGAAGAAAAAGCAAAGATCCAAGCAGATCGTCTTGCGGCAGCTGCAGCGGCCGCTGGAGACGGTACATGAGTTACTTCTCTAAATTTCCCAAGACATCATATGACTTCTTTGATGCGACTAAACTATCCACCATTCCTGATCTGTTTCGGCAGGTTAAACTAGTTGAGAGGCGACTGGATAATATTTCAGTCTATCAGAAATACTTCATCATAGGATCAAGACCTGATCAGGTGTCATATGAATTGTATGAGTCTCCTGACTTCTACTGGACATTCATGTTAGTTAATTCTAATCTCCGAAGTGCCATGAACAAATGGCCTCTTCAGGATCTAGTGCTCGGTGACTTTATTAATGAAAAGTATATCGGAAGTACACTCACGCCGCATAGACTTCCTGGAGACGCCAATGAATTCAATTCGATTGCTGGCGAATTCGCAGTAGGTTCCACTCTGGTTGGATCATCCTCAGGTGCGACTGCTACCATAACAGCGCGACATCCTACACTCAACCAGATTGTATTCACATACGATACGAGCACTGAGTTTCTTGAAGGCACCGACACGTTCACCGCCACGAGCACTACTGGTGTTGTCTCTCAGTTATTGAATACACAGTACAACATCCGTACCTATCCGAACTCTCCGCATCATTATGAAGACGGTAATGGTGTCACGATATATAACCAAGACAACCTAGAAATATCCATAGGCATAACAACCAACACAGAATACGAAACAGAAGTGAACGAAGGTTACAAAGAGATCCGAGTTATCAAACCCCAGTATATTCAATCGTTCTCATCCGAGATCAGAAAGTTAATCAATGAGTAGTGAAGCGCAAAAACTATTAGTTCCTGGAAGTGTTAAGATAGAATCCGCTATCCTAACGAACTACTCAGGCGAGACTGTAGACATCAAAGTGTTGATTGGTGAACTAGTCATAACAGAATCTATCAACTCGATGTTCTGTGTGTTTGACATCGTTGTAGTCGACGGTGTAGGACTGTTAGAAAAGTATGCCATTTCAGGTAACGAAAAGATCGAACTGGAACTATCGAAGCGCGATACCGAAGGCGGCAATGACATTTTCACCACCAAACACCTAGCGATTATCGGAGTCAACGAGTATGCTAGAACAACCAACGAAAGTCAGGCATATAAAATACAGGCAGTCTCTGAAACAGCACTTCACTGTTCGGTCAAACGTTTATCGAAGTCCGTCAATGGTTCGATAGGTAAGATCATCACTGACCTGTATGGCGAGGTTGCGTTCAATCTACCACTAAATGTAGTCGACGGCAAAACAGAGGGCAACTATCGATTTGTGCTGCCGAACTACACTGTCACCGATACATTCGCAATGTTGCTCGCAAAGGCACAAAACAAATCAAGCACTACATATCATCTGTTTGAATCCCTATGGGGTGATATGGTATTGACGTCTTATGATGAGATCATCAAGCAATCTCCCGTAGATACCTATAAACTCATGAGTTTCGAAACAGAGAACGATCTTCGTCAATCAGCGTTTGATGAGATCAGAACAAAGATAAAACAAATCGATTCGTATCTCGGTCTGTCACATTATGAATCGTTCAAGAAAGGTGGTATTGCCGCGCGTGTCTTCATGAATGATATTTCGACCAAGACATTCGAGAAGAAAGATTACAATCTACTGGATGAGGATCTGGGTCGATTAGATAAAGACTATATACTATCGGACACGTACACTATCGCAGGCAAACCAGTCGCAGATCTTAGACAACCCAAGACATATATGGTCAACAAGAACACCATGGCGTTTACTAATTCTGAAAATGGTCAGAACAGAGTAGATGTGTCTATTGCAAAGAAACGGTTCCGATATGAAAATCAGTTTGCGATATCACATAATGTAAAACTCGCAGGTGATACCAGACTTAAAGCAGGCAGTATCGTAGACATTACGCTACCGACTCCGACTGATCCCAAGTTTCTATCCGAAGTACAGGATGACTATTTCTCTGGAAAGTATTTCGTCTCAAGTGTGCGCCATAACATTGTGTACGGTGGGTCATATACGGCCGATCTTTCTGTTAGAAAGGACTCTATAGACAGAGAACGAATGATAAGCAAATATAAGAGTATGAATGATGTACGGTGATTTTGTTTGGTTCACAGGAGTCGTAGAGGATCGAAATGATCCTGAAATGATGAACCGCGTTCGTGTCCGATGTTTCGGATATCATTCTGAAAGTACGGAAGATATCAAAACCGAAGAATTACCATGGGCATCTGTCATGATGCCTACGACAGCATCTGGCAATTCTGGCATCTTTGAATCACCCCATGGACTAATTGAAGGTAGTTGGGTCATTGGATTTTTTCGCGATGGAAACGACTGTCAAGATCCCGTGATCATGGGATCAGTCGCTTCGAGACAAATGGATAGTGCTGGCACTGGTGGGTTTTATGACCCATCTAGAACGTATCCAAAGACAAACTATATCGGTGACAGTGCGACGGATGTCAATGAACACGCGCGTGGAGTCATTACCAGCGTCGTCACTAAGAAGAATAGTAGCATTAGCGTCAATGTGCCGACCGCCTCCAGCGGCACCTGGAGTGAACCAGAGACCCCATACGCACCCGTATACCCGAAAAACCACGTACACGAGTCCGAGAGCGGGCATCTTCGTGAAATCGACGATACAAAGGGCGCAGAACGACTTCATGAGTACCATACATCGGGTACATTTCGAGAAGTTCATCCTGACGGTACGGTTGTACATCGGATAGTCGGAGACGAATATGAGATCGTGGCAGGTGGTAAGAATGTGAGTATTGTCGGCAATGTTAATCTGACGATTGAAAAAAATTGTGACACATATGTGAAGGGGAATTTGACCGAGAAAGTTGATGGTAATGTGCTCAGAACTATCGGTGGAACGCTAACAGAAAATGTGACTCGCGCGGTAACGCAAAACTATGCAGGAAGTAGAACTATGTCCATCGGCGGATCAGACAGTATCACTATAGTCGGATCAAGAACAACATCTGTGGGTGGTGCAGATACACTGACAGTCGATGACAAGCATACTATCACAGCACCGAATGTGTCATTCACGTTCAGCAAAGGTCAGATTGTTGTTTCAAGTGGTTCTATCATCGACACAGGTGTGGTTCTTCACTCTCACGATCATACTTCTAGTTTTTAGGGTATAAATAGAATACATGGCCACTAACTACTCAAACATAGACACGACGACAGTTGGATATAGAGACTTAGACCTTCGGTTTAAACTTCATCCAAATCTCGGCGATATTGCTCCTGTGACTGACTTGAATGCGATCAAAAATTCGATCAAGAACATTCTTCACACACGCAGAGGTGAGAAACCTTTTAATCCAAGATATGGATCAAACGTCACGGATTATCTATTCGAACTTGCAACAGAAATCACACAATATTCTATGGGTCAAGAGATCGAGTATTCGATTAAAGAACATGAACCTAGAGTAGAAATTACGGGCATCACGATTGATGATGATGCAGACAATCACGCATACGGCATTCGTTTGGACATGATTATTATTAGTACACAACAGGAAGCCGACATATCACTAATTCTTAAGAGATTACGCTAATGCCAACACCTAGTTTAGTCGATCTAGACTACGACAACATAAGGGAAGAACTTAAATCCTTTATGAAAAATCAGACTGAGTTCACCGATTACGATTTCGATGGTTCTGGTCTTGGGGTTCTATTAGACGTCCTCGCATACAACACTCAGATGAACGCATTAATGGCGCATCTTACACTTAATGAATCATTTTTGAATACTTCTCAGGTTAGAGCGAATGTCGTTTCTCATGCACAACCGTTGGGATATGTACCACGGTCTGGTACCAGCGCGTCTGTTGAGTTGGATGTTGTTGTTACTGGCACATCAGTTAGTGCATCCGCATTAACTATACCAAGAGGAACTACATTCAATGGTACGATCAACAATGTGACTTATGCGTTTGTTGTACTCAGTTCAGTGACTGCAAACAAGAGTTTAACCAACACTTATAGTTTCACAAACATTCCTGTTTATGAAGGAACTATTCGAACCGAGAGGATCAATGTTGACGGATTGGTTGACTTCCAGAAATTCGAATTGAATTCAAGTGCAATCGATACCACATCAATCGGTGTCAAGGTGTACGATAATGCCACCGCAACGATTGGTGATGCCTATACTAAGTATGTGGACATTGCTGAATCTGGTTCTGATTCAAAGGTGTTCTTTCTTCAAGAGAACGTGTTCGGAAGATATGACGTTTACTTCGGTGATGGTCGAATAGGTAAGAAACCTGCCAACGGTTCAGTCGTTGAAGTGTCTTATGTAGAGACTGCCGGCGCAGCGGCCAACAACATCACATCGATGTCGATCAACGGTGAACTGGATTCAATATCTAATATTGCTACCACGTTCTCTTCTGGTTTCACTGCAACAACAGGTGGCGCAAGTTTAGAATCTATTGAGTCTATCAAATACAACTCGCCTCTGGTCAATGCGACACAGGACAGAGCGGTATCAGCGAACGATTACAAGACGTTGTTACTTGCAAACTTCACCGAGCTCTCGGATGTTTCTGTCTGGGGTGGTGAACAGGCAAGTCCTCCTACTTATGGTAAAGTGTTTGTTACTCCTTCACTAGTGTCTGGTAATCTACCAACACAGTCATTTAAGAGTGCGATCATTTCATACCTGTCTACCAAGAATATTGGTTCTATATTGCCAGAGATTGTTGATCCAGAATACACATATCTCCAGTTGTTTGCAGGTGTTAAGTATGATAACAACAACACGACAAAAACAGCAGGTGAACTTGAGTCACTAGTTCGCGGTATCATAACGACATACAACAACACAAGTCTTAAAACGTTCGGTGGTGTTCTTCGTCACTCTAATCTATTATCACAGATTGATAATGTCGATGATGGAATTGTGAGTAGTGTAATTAAACCTACGATGTATAAAGCATTTACACCAAACCCAACACAAACAACCACGTATACAATTCTGTTCCCTAGTAAACTTTATTTGGCATCAGATACCGAGTTCAGCATAGACAGTACAGAGTTTTTGATTGACGGCATCTCTGCTAAACTAGGTGACGAACCTATAACAGGATCTGTAACTTCCAGAAGAGTGTTCTTCTATAATGCATTAACCCAGTCGAAACTCCAGAGTTATTCAGACGTTGGTACGATTGATTCCACAACAGGTATCATCACGATCAACAGCATTAAGTTCGACTCGACAAACGCCATAACCGTATACGTCACACCTGATGCCTTTGATATTGCTCCCAAGTTCAATCAGTTGCTCCAGATTATTCCGTCTGATGTAACTGTAACAATGTCGCTTGATAGCATTAGTACAAATGGTCAATCTGGAGTATCTAACTTCGAAACGTTTACTAGGTTGTAATGAGCAGAGAAAAGAATAGAGTTGAGGAGTTAATACCGGAAGCGTTACTTGAGGTCGCGCTTCCTTTCATTGAGTTCCTTAAGAAATACTACGAGTTCATGGAAGAGGATGAGTTTTCTCCTTCTGCTGTTATCAATCGCGACCAGATTGTTCGAAACACCGAGTCGACTAGTAGATTGTTTCTCCAGAAACTGTACACTGAGTTTGGTTCCGCTGTATCCATAAACAAAGACAACATCGACGATGATGTTGCCAATCTCCTTAAGAACACAAGAATCCTATATGAAGCAAAGGGATCACTTGAATCAATAAAAGTTCTCTTTAGAATTCTCTTCGGCGAAGATGTTGAAATCTGGTTGCCAAGAGACTACATTTTTAAACCGTCAGATGGTAACTGGGACAGACAGTATTCGTTCATGGCGACGCTTGTGTCAGGTGATCCGCTTGATATTGTCGGCGAGTTTGCTACGCTGTCCTCTCAATTCCCAGGACAACCAGTCCAGACATTTACTGCCGAAGTTGTTAGAGTAGAGACGACGGTAAAGAGCGGACTGTATGAAGTGTTTGTTAGTAAGTATGCGATCAATGCATTCTACTACGGCGCGACACTGACGTTTGATGACGTCGAGATGACAATAGAATCAACCACAGATCGGTTGATCAATACTACGAGCGTAGGTTCGGGATTCACATTCTCTCAGTCTTATGATGTCACTAACTGGACAAGAAACGTATTCGGATCCTACGTGACACCAGACGCCGTGGTCTTACCCGCGGGATTCACTGCTGGTCCAGGTGTTGCGACGCTAGACGTAATCAGCATATCTGGTTTATCTGTAGGCGACTACATCTACGGAGATTCGGCGTTCGCATTAAACACAACCATTGCTTCTATAGTAGATTCGGACACTATTACAATATCTCCTGCGTTGATTGCTACCGTACCTACAATCACTGCAGCGAATCTAGAATACTCGCGATATCCTGATAGTTATAACACGATACTTCAACCATACTTTGTCACTAAGACTGGAACAAGAAGAATTCCTTCTGTCAGTCCATTACGGACGTTTGATCTAGAGACATTTGTTTCAGATGCAACCACGGATGGTCTTAGAGTTGAAACTATCACGCGAACGGATTATCAATTAACTAATCTATACTACGATCAAGAAAGAACAGCAGTTATTGACAGGGGCGACGGCAAACTAGACTACAAAACGTATGTCGATTCGGACGTGTATTCAGCGCCGGCCGTTAGTGTTAACTGGGATACAGTTATCAATGAACTGACAAAGATCGTGCATGCTGAATCCGATGGATCGCTGTATACCTTTTTCACAACAAACGTAGGTACGACAGTCACTAGCGATAGTGCATCGACGTTTTCTGTTACGATGCCTGACGGATCTGTTGACTCTGCTACAGGCGATATCGGCACATCGACGTTGTTACTCTCGTCGGTTGCGAATGTCGCGCCGGGTTATTACTTGTACGGCGACGCTGCACTCCAAGCAGGTACAACGATCTCCAGTATTTTTGGAAACACTGTAACACTGTCATCGCCGCTATTGACAATGATCGATAGTGATGCAGCATTGACAGTACAACCTAATATCGCTGATTCTAGTTTCAATTTATATGTAACGGACACATCCACACTAGTTGTCGGCGATCTCATAGAAGGCGTTGGACTCACAGCAGAGTCAATCGTTTCGTCTATTGTTGACAGTGCTCAGGTTGTTCTTAGTAAGTCGCACAACGGATATGTCTCCGGCATCACACTCGATGTTAACAACTATCAGCGAGGTGACATCAATCACGACAACGCGATTGGATTAGATGACGTTGAGTTATTGGTTCGTCGATTAATGTCGGAGAATATTAGTTCAGCGAGTCTATCTTGGATACAGAACATTATTGAAGGAGATATCAGTTCTCCTCCTGTAGCATCTTCTTACAATATAATCACAAACAAACGATCTGATTCTTCCAGCACACTCTTGAATCTAGACAATACGTCTGGACTTCAGGTAGGATTCAGTGTTAGTGGTTCTGGAATACCCGCAAGCACAACGATTTCAACAGTAGACAGTATCGGTGCAGTAACACTAACCAACGCACTATCAACAGACCTATTAGGAGATTCTGCTCCAATAACGTTGACGATAGGAACACAACTGGGTGCTGCAGCGAGTTTACGGCCAACGGATCTAGACGGATCAACGGGCATTATTGGTCATCAGTTTCAGAGTTACGGATACGATTATCCAAACTACTTCATTGGTATACTGACGCCGGACAGTGGCGATCTATTCTCAGGTATATTCCGGTCTACTCCAGTCGCAAGATCCGAAGCAACGTACACAGATATTAAAGGCCATCTATCGAATGACATTAAACTGCAAGACGGTGACTTCTATCAGGACTTCTCTTATGTTATTAAATCAGACAAGCAGATAGGAGAATTCCAGGACGTTCTGTATCGAACAGCACATCCAGCAGGCATGAAGGTGTTCGGACAACTACTTGCTGGCACAACAATAACAACCGATGTCGATATTCCAGAAGCGGTTGTTGATAGTCGACTAAATAGACTATTACAACACCAGTTCGCCACTACCGATAGTGATTACAAGACGTTCGGTCTAGACCTCACAGTAACAGGCGCAGGTGGTGATTCTGCTGTCGCGACTGATGCAGCACCAACATTAATAACATCCAAACCAATAACAGACACAGTTAGTGCCCTGTTACAATATGTTGAATCAGGGTACACCAATGACGATGTTGGTTACTTCGGAAGTGGAGAAATTGTTGTGGTTCAGTTGAACCCATAATCGCAGGAACAATAGATGAGTTTTAGAGAAAGCATTAAAGCAGATGGAAAAGTTAAGTTCACGCTCACCCGCGAGGACGGCACCGTGAAACAGATCATGGTGAAGAACACTGTGGTTGATATAGGTCTTAATCATATTCTACAGAGATTAGCATCAGATGGTTCTATCCAAAACTTCGGTAGTCAGTACATTGATAGACGTTATCAAATACAGACATTAGACGATGGAACAACGGTTACTGTTGATGGTAATCAGGCAGGTAGTACTTCTGCTATTCTGACGTCAAACATTGCAGTCGATTCTAATGAACTACCGTTACTCATAACAGGATCAACGATTCCTGTAGACACTTTTATTACGTCTAAGACGGGTTCAACAATTGTCAACATGTCTAATTCACACTCAGGACTGACAGACACAGACGTCCTGTCAGTTGGAGGAACCCAGTTCACTGATATCGGAGCAAGCGCGAACACTATAGGCACAACATTCACTGTTGCCTTCGCTACAGTCGCCGCAACCAGTATTAAACTTGGACATCGATACGAAATACTGACAGTAGGTTCCACTGACTATACAGCAATCGGCGCAGACAACAGCACGATAGGTACTAGATTCACCGCTACAACCGTGGGTACGGGTACGGGTACTACATACGAGATAGGTTCAGGAACAGGCACCGTTCGTCCCGCAACAATGTCACATATGGGCGTTGGTTCAGGAACGACAGCACAGACTGTATCTGATTCTGATCTAGAAACTGAACTCAATCGAGTAGTGATGGGAACAGAGAATCAAACACCTCCCTCAATAACTTACAGTGCAAACTTTGGTGCAGGTATAGGAACAGGTACGATCACTGAGGCAGCAATATTCAATGCTGTGGATTCAGATGCTGATATGTTATGTAGAACAACTTTTTCTGCTATAAATAAAGGTGCATCGGATACTTTAGAAGTCCAGTGGATCATCACAATCACAAGGTCTTAAGAAATGGCAGCAATCATAAAACCAACAATCAGTTCTGAGATCGCTAAGATTTATCAAAAGGCGATTCAAGCACAGACAACCAACGCGTATTTCGTTCTAGGCAAGATGACGTCCTGGACGGACAGCGACCTTGGCGGTGGTGGTGTATACAATGATGCAAACGTACCTACTCCTGAAACTTCAGAAACGTATGAGCTAGAAACTAGATCAAACATCGTCAGTATCCAGCGGGCCGATATTTCCAACACATCGTTAGCGACATTAAGAAACGATTGGACGTCCGGTACAATCTACGACATGTATGATCCTAGGTACAGTTCTACGGTAACTGCGCCTAGTGGTTCGACCAATCTATCCGAGTCTAAGATGTTTGTTCTGACAGACGAATTCCATCTGTATAAGTGTATTGATAATAACGGTGCTGTGGCATCTACTGTCAAACCTTCTGGTACAACAACATCATACCTCGCATTGAGTGATGGTTATGTATGGAAGTATATGAAGACTGTATCTATCAGTGAACGTAATCAGTATTTGTCCACACGTTTTGTACCTGTATCGGACATCGTCTCTTCTGGTTTCTATGATGGTCAGATAGGTTTCTCCATAACGAATGCAGGAACAGGTTATGTTGGTGACAATATTGTTCTGACGGTTTCAGGTGATGGATCGGGTGCTGATCTAGATGCAATAATTACGTCTGGATCGATATCGAACGTTGTGATTAACAATCCCGGTTCTGGTTACACGTCAGGAACGATTGGTATTACAACTCCGGATCCTGGAAAAGCACAAGGCATTAATGGTGCAATCACCGCGGTCATCAATCAGATCACGACACAGAACAACCAAACAAACGTCCAACTCGCTGCAATTGACAGAGAAATATCGGCCATCTCGATTATAAACGGTGGTTCTGGTTACACTGTTGCCACTGCTACTATTACGGGCGATGGTTCTAACGCGGCATGTACGCCTGTTCTGGTGGCAGGCGCTGTTGTAGGATTCACATACACCAATAGAGGTTCTGGATACAACACAGCATCTGTCGCGGTCGTTGGTGACGGTACAGGATTTCAAGCAGACGTTATCATAGCACCAAACAACGGTCATGGTTTCTCACTTATCAACGACACGTATCCAACTGCAATATCAGCGTTTGTTCCTGGTATTAATAATCCAGTTCAGACAATGTCGGTGACAGAGAATTATCATCAACTGGGTATCATCCTAGATCCTATTAAGTACAACGAGAATGGTGTAGCAAACTACGTCGATAGAGTTTCAATTCCTACAGCAACACCATGCTTTCTTATAACCAAAGGTTCTATCACGGCCGTCGATTATACCGAAGGTGAGAAGTTAGTCGACTCAAGTGCTAACGAATTTATTGCTGTTGCAGTAGAGGATGGTAAGATGTTGGTACAGGCACTAACACCTACAGAACCTACGGCAGGCATCACACTAGCGACTCAGGGTTTACCACCTGTCAATTTAGTTATCGATAGTGCAGGTGAAATCACCGCACCAACATTAGATCGTAATACTGGTAGTATATTGTATATAGATAATAGAGTACCATTTAATCGTGGAACTAACCAGATCGTCAACCTCAGAACTTTCTTAGAATTTTAACGAGAAATAACACATGACAGATATAGATTTAAACACCACTCCTTACTTTGATGATTACGATGAGTCTAAAAACTTTCATCGCATCCTATTCAAACCTGGTGTTTCTGTACAAGCAAGGGAACTGACTCAACTTCAGACAATTCTCCAAACGCAAATAGAAAGACATGCGACGCACATCTTCAAAGAAGGTGCGAGGGTCTTGGACGGTGAGTTAACCTTTACTGATGAACTCCGCGCGATCAAAATTGAAGACACGAATTCGGTTATAAACGTTGCTGACTATGTCGACCAACTAGTAGGCACGACAGTTCGCGGTGAGACTAGTGGTGTTAAAGGAGTAGTAGTTGCGACAACTGCAGCGACTGCTACCGACGCTCTTACGTTATACATCAACTATACTGCAAACGGGATCGATAAGACTTCGGTCACATTCGCCGATGCTGAGAATCTACTCACAGAATCTGGAGTAGCAACATACGCGGCAGGTGAACGTGTAGCAGCAACTATAGCAGCAGGCGCAGCACAAACTGGTGTTGGTTGTTCAGTTGCGGTGGGTGTGTACTACATTAACGGTGCTTTCGTTCAAGTTGAACCACAAACAATCGTACTGTCAAAGTACACAACAGACATTAACGCGCGCATAGGACTAACAGTAACCGAGACCATCGTTTCGAGTGAAACAGACGCGTCTCTTCTTGACAACGCAACAGGTTCACCAAACTTTGCTGCTCCTGGCGCTGACAGATTGGCAATCGACCTCGTGTTGACCTCGCTTGATGTTGGTACAGTCTCTGATGCGAACTTCATCGAACTAGAAAGAGTTACTGGCGGTAGACTAACCGGGAAGGTTCGATCTAGCGAGTACTCAAAACTAGAAGAAAACTTAGCACAACGAACTTTCGATCTGAACGGAAACGTTGAGGTTATTCCATTCAATCTGAAAATGAAAGAGTCAATTAACGACTATCAGAATCTTGGAGTATACACCGCGGGTGCCACTACTTCGGATGGTAACACGGCTGCTGAACCTCTTATGGCGCTGCATGTGTCTGAGGGTAAAGCATACATCGAAGGATATGAACTAGAGACAATTGGTTCTGTTTTTGTTGATGTCGAGAAGTCACGCGATACAAATACCATTGCGGGCGGTGCCGCGGCACTTGAAGTTGGCAACTATGTTAAACTTGAAAATCTGCATGGCATGCCTGACATTGTTGACTATAGTGGATCTATCAATAATTATCCTATTCTAGAACTTCGCGATACGTTCACAGTCACGTCTGGCGCACCAAGTGGTAGTCTCATCGGTCACGCACGTCCACGTTCCATCGAGTTTGATGGAAGCACACTAGGCGCAAGCGACGATGTGTTTGACTCTGCGACGACATACAAGATGTTTATGTTCGACGTCAACATGCTCACTGAACTAGCACTAGACTCTGCGGCACAATCTTCTAACATCCTTGCGGGTACGCGCGTGAAGGGTGCTACATCCTATGCTTCAGGATTCGTCGATTCTTCATCAACATCCAGCATCCTGAAACTTTCAGGTGTATCTGGATCTTTCAATGCATCCGAAGTTCTACTAACGAACAACTATGATTCTGCGGGAATAGGATTCAATGTAAGAAACGCCGCTAACACTCGTGACGTGACAATTACTACTATAACAGAAAACGCGTTTGATGCTGTGAAGCAGATGTACTATGATGACGCTACAATCGATTTCACCGCTGATGTGGACCTAGAAGTTGTAAATCAGATATCAGGTTCTGTGTCTGTAACAACAACAAATGTCAGTGGGTTTAACACCGCGTTCGTAACAGAGTTACGCGTTGGTGATGCGATTGATCTTCCTTCGGGAACGGCAGGTGTTACTGAAAGAAGAATTGTGAACAGCATAACAGACAACACCAACATGACGTTGACAGTAGCAGTGACCGTCAATGTGACATCTGTCGCAGCGAGTGTTGCTAGAGGAACATTCAACGACCAAGACAAACTACTATCACTTAGAAAGTTGTCTAAGGAATATGTCAAAGTCGTTTCTAGTAGAGCACTGGAATTTCGTAGACAATATCTCGTTACAACAAACGGATCATCCGAGGCAACGCTAACAAGCGAAGCGGGAGCAACGTTCAACGCGAGGTCAAACACCGATTATCAAATAACAGTTCTAACCGCCGGAACAGGCAGTGCAGTCGCTGGTGATATGATTAACATGAACGCAACCAATCTGTCATTTAATGCAGTATCTAATGCGTTAACATTAACATCGGTTAGCATATTCGGTGTGGGTGCAGTACTTAAAATCACTGCAACAATTCGCGCTGCCGATACCGTTTCGGGCCAGGGTGGTGGTGCAGCGAAAACGAAAGCAAACAACGTTGCCGAACTGGTTAAAGTAGAGAACAAACTAAACGATGACGGTGTTGCAAGACCATGGGGCACATCTGCTGTCCATGAAGAAATCTCACTGGGTGTGGGTGATGCATACGAACTGTTGGCAGTATATGATTCACTTGATACCGCAACGGATGCTGTTACTCCGACACTGACGTATTCTGGATTGATTTCTGGACCATTTACAGCAAAAGAAATTGTGAACGGATCGTCTTCTGGCGCTTCTGCTATCATCATAAACGCAACAACTCCACTACTCTATATTCCATTAAGTTCTATTGAATTTACTGTAGGAGAAACTATAACGGGCGTGGCTTCTGGTGCATCAGCAACTGTTGCCACATTAGTAAACGGTTCAACCAACATCACAAGCAGGTTCACACTCGACACAGGTCAGCGTGATAACTATTATGATACAGCAAAAATCGTTCGTAAGGCGAAGGCAGCTAAACCAGTGGGAGAACTACTGGTTGTGTTCAGTCACTTCTCACATGGACAAGGCGAGTATTGTGATGTTACTTCTTATTCAGGAATAGATTACAAGATCATTCCATTCTATTCATCTACTCGCATAGATCCAGAGATCAGAAATCCAAATGGAGCATACGATCTCCGCTCTGCTATTGATTATAGACCTATAGTCGCGACTGCTACTAGAACTGGTCCTGATGGTGATGGTGCGTACAAGATCACCAGCAAGTCCTTAGGATTCCAAAGTAGATCATATGGTGCTTCCGTTTCATCTACGCCAAAAGATAACTCGAACTTCTCTAATAACATAGAATATTATCTTCCTAGAACGGACTCTATCTTCCTTACTACTGCTGGAAGGTTCGTTGTTGTTAAGGGTGTTGCTGATGACGAACCACAGATACCAAGTGAAATAAATTCAGCAATCAAAATCTGTGACGTATATCTAAATCCATATGTCATCACGATTGATGGAGATGTCCTTGTTGTTCAGAAGTCATACAAGAACTTTCGTAAAGAAGATATCGCGCGACTGGAAGATAGAATCAACAACATCGAATACTACACGTCTTTGTCGTTGTTAGAATCGTCTGCTTCTCGTTTACAAATTAAAGATGAGAATGGTTTGGATAGATTCAAGTCTGGTTTCCTTGTTGATAACTTCGGTGGTCACAAGACCGGTCAGGTAACTAATCCTGATTACAGAAGTGCTATCGATTTCAGTCATAGAACACTACGTCCAAAACAATCAACAAAGAACATTGCGCTGAAAGAAATCAATACAACAGACACAGCGAGAACAATCTCTAATTATCAACGAACAGGCAGCTTGGTCACTCTTCCTTATACTGACGTTGTGATTGTTGACCAACCTTATGCGACGCGGGTAGAGAATCTAAACCCTGTGTTGTCATTCAGTTGGACAGGAACACTTACGTTGTCTCCGACTTCTGATGAGTGGTTCGATGAGAATTATCTTCCTGACATTAGAACAAACAGAGAAGGTAACTTCAACGCTGTACTAGCGGCAAACGTTAATCGTCTGGGAACAGTTTGGGGAGCAACAGAACTTACCTGGACAGGTAGAACTGTGGATGTCTCGCCGGTTCGCTTTTCAGTTTCCCGTCAATTCAATGGCCGGGACGTGCTGAGTGGAACAAGACTTGAGCGGTGGCAGAATAACCAGGATACAACAGAAACAGTAACGGACACGTTTACTGGAACTCGCTGGGGACTCCAAACTTCCATAGCAGAAGTTATTGATACTAGACAGGTTGGTGATAGACAGATTAGTAATGAACTCATTCCGTTCATGCGATCAACTGTAATCGAATTCAGTGCTGATGGTCTTAAACCTTTCACCCGAGTTTATCCTTTCTTCGATAACGTTGATGTTACTCCATACGTTACTCCAACCGGTGGATCTATTGTCGGTACGTCTACAACAAGAGCGGTCACGACTACAGGCAACTGGACTACGCTCTATGGTTTGAGACTGAAAAACTTCTGGTTACATAACCACATGGAACGTTCTAAGACTATTCGTGCTTACTACTCACAGACAGGTCCGAGTGGATGGACTCAACTAGGAACAGATATACTGTACACTAGTAAAACTTCCGGTGATCTTGATCTTCCTACAGTTCCAGTCACGATATCTCCTAATTCTTCTGGCGATCTTTGGATCAAGGTTGAGATCGATCCGATGGAGCACTACGGTTGGAGCGACCTAGAGTTCCTCGACCAAAGTGTATCGCCAATCTCTAGAGACTTGGTTGAACTTGAGAGTTTCAGATTCACTAACTTCGGCGGTGGAACAGACAACACATGGGCATTCAATAACAACAGCGCAGGCCAAGTGTTTGCAAATCGTGGTGCGATTCCTGACTGGAACAACCTAACGAATACGCAATTCGGCGCGCTGGCGCTAAGACGAAGTGAAGCAATCTTCAGAGTCCGAGATGGTGTTAAGTCTGTCGTTCCTGAGAGTGGTTCGATTCTCATTACTGATAATAATACTATCGATCAGACGGCACTGGTAACAGATGCTACTGGTAGTGTTTACGGTAAGTTTCAGATTCCTAATCCAAATATTACTGGTAATCCTAAATTCAGAACTGGTTCAAGAACACTTCGTCTGACATCTAACAGCAACAACGCCGACACTAGTCTAGAAACGTTTGCTGATGCTGCGTTTTCTTCGACTGGTATCTTACAGCACAGACAGAGATCTTTCATCTCTACTAGAAACGCACAAGTTGTGACTAATCGAGTGGGTGGAAGAGTAGATACATCTCAGACCTCATCAGTCACCACTCGCAGAACTAGTGATTGGAGTGCATGGCGATGGCGACCGGACTGGTTTTATACTGATCCATTAGCACAGTCAGTCCAAGTATCTACTGAGGGTGGTCAATTCCTAACTAAAGTCGATATCTTCTTCGCTGCTAAAGACACAACGATTCCGGTACGTCTACAACTTCGAGAAATGGAGAGTGGCGCGATAACCAACAGCATCATTCCTATGTCTCACGTCGTTGTGTTTCCAGAGGATATTACAACATCTGCTGATGGTAGCGTAGCAACGACATTTACCTTTGAGTCACCTGTGTATGTGGCAGAAGGTGTTGAGTTCGCTATCGTTCTACTAACAGACTCGGAAGAATATACAGTGTTCATCTCTAAGTTGGGCGAGACAGACCTGTCAGGTGGTAGAACAGTATCTAAGCAACCAAGTTTGGGTGTTTTGTTTAAATCACAAAACAACTCTACATGGACAGCATACGATTACGAAGACTTGAAATTCACTTTGTATCGCGCGCAGTTCGATACTTCGGTGAATGGTGTTCTTAATCTAGAGAACAGACCTATCGCTGAGAAAAATCTAGTGACAGATCCAATAGAGTGTTTCGCTGGTGGTACAAGTATAAAAGTGTCTCACTATGATCACCACATGTACGCTACCAATAACGATGTTAAGATCAGTGGTGTTACTTCAAACATCTACGGTGTTCTGAACGGTAGTATGTCAATCGGCGACAGTGACCTATCATTAACAGGAGCATTGGCCTTTCCTACATCCGGAACAGTGTCGTTGAGAATTGTCAATGACAATGCTGATTACATTGCCGAAAACGATGACGTCGCAGTGAACGGCATTGTGTACGAAGTTGTTACTGGGACAATATCCGGAGCAGGATCTACTAGATCCGTCACAGGATTAACGAGAGGTATTTCTCCTGGAGTGACCGCGCGCGCGCATGCGACTGCTCTAGCAGTCGAATTGTATGAGTATAATGGGATCCAGTTACAGAATGTCAACAAGACGCATGACATCACCGACTGGGGTCTAGATTATTACGTGGTGTCTACTGGTGATGCGGCGACAGAATCTCTTACCTTCGGTGGTAGTGAAGTGTATGCTTCAGAGAATGCGATGGTAACGAACTACCAGTTGCTTATACCGACTACTATTCACACGGGCACATCTCTGACACCGGCATTATCACTGGCGTCTGGTACTTCAGCGAGTGGATCAGAAACTACATCATTCACCACTGGGCCTGAGATCACCACAACATTGATCGATGATGTTAGTCTTTTAACCACCAATCTGGTCGCTTCACCTATTAACGAAGGAATTAGCAGATCATGTAATGTGAAATTGACTCTATCGTCTTCTCAAGAAAATCTTTCGCCAGTGGTTGATCTAGAAAGAAACTCTATTGTTGCTAAGACAAATAGACTCAACGAGATACTAACTTCGGCCGATCATTATCCAGCAGCAGAGTATATTGCTCCAACTGCAGCGGAAGGTGATCTTGGTGAAGGCATATATATGACGAAACGAGTACAGTTAGCGAACGGCGCAACTGCACTGAAAGTGTATCTGGATGCCAACATCTTCTCAAGTTCCTCTGTACAGGTTATGTACAAGATACTAAGGGCAGACGCTTCATCCAGTTTCGAAGAATTAGGTTGGAGTTACTTTAACATAGCAGGCGAGTCGGATACGATTGTATCTCCAGCAACTGCAGACCAGCAGTTTCAGGAATATAGTTACAGCGTTGATGGTTTACCAGAATTCATCTCCTTTGCCATTAAGATTAAAATGGACGGGACTAATTGTGCAGTACCTCCAGTCTTGAAAGACTTAAGAGCAATTGCACTAGCGATATAATATGATAAGAGTAAAAGAAAATCAAGATCTATCGAAAGATCCGATATCTGGGGCGATTGTCAATACTAATACTAGTGCATACGAAAATGCCATTCGAACACACAACTTAACAAAAGAACGCGAAGCGCGGATGGATTCGTTGGAAGATGATATAAATACGATAAAGAATATGGTTGATGACATTAAAGATTTGTTGTCTGCATTCAAACAAGATAATAAGTCGGAATAATAAATGGCAAACTTAACGCTCAGAACGGTAAAGGGAACATTTCTAGAGTTTGCGGAAGTTGATTCCAATTTCAGTTCCATAAACAATGAACTTCCTGATACGCTATCATATGATAGCGCAACATCGTTACTGACGATGGGTAGAATTGGAACAGCGTCTCTAGTTGGAGATTTTTCGCCAATAACAAATGCTTTGCCTGATACGCTCGTTTTTGATCCCATTACAAAAATTGTTTCGCTGGGTAGAGTTGGTAATGCAGACATAACAGTTGATCTATCTCCATTAACAGAACGGGTTGATATTGTTACTACAGCAACAGGATTGACAATGGGTCTTGGATTATTTTATCATCTCACAAACTCAAGTCAAACAATGACATTGCCTACAGGTGTGTCAGGCGGTGAACGATGCGAACTAAGTGTACGGAACTTCACTAACACAACAGTTGCCCGTAATGGCAATAAGATTATGGGTCTTGCCGAAGACATGACTTTGGACTACGCATATGCTACGACGAAATTTACTTTCATAGATTCTGCATATGGATGGTCTGTACACGTATAAATAAACAGTAATTAAAAGGTTTTTATGACACATGAGTAATTTAACAGATTTTACTACAACGGCTTCTCCAGGTCCTTATCAAGAAGTAATTCACAATAGCGCATATACATTTGCGATAGGTGATGAAGAACATAGACTTCATAAATCGACCGACGCGGCCGCGTATACATGGACTATACCATTGAATGCGACCGTTAACTTCGCGACGGGTAGTGTCTTTACAATATTTAATGCTGGCGTTGGTGATTTAACTATAATAGCAGACGGCGCAGCGACATTGATTGATGTAAATAGTGCGACTGACGGCAATAGAACAATTGCCCAGAATTCTATAGTGACAATCGTGCAGACAGTAACAGACGGATGGGTGTTGATCGATCATAAAGCAGGCGCTAATGCTTACTCGACATGGTTGGTGAAAACAACAAACTTTACCGCATCTAACGGCGACCAGTTGATTTGTAATCACGCAACTACACCTTTCACGATAACTCTACCTGCTGGTTCAGTAGGAGATACAGTAATACTTAGTAACACAGGAGCAGCATTAGTGACAATAGGTAGAAATGGATCAGAAAAAATTAACTCGGTGGCTGCTGACGGCACGCTGGCCACGGGTAATTCCACTCAATTAGTTTACGTCGACGCAACTGTCGGCTGGTTCGAGGTATAAATTATGGCAGTTTTAGGAGTTACAGCGGTAAAAGATATATATAAAGAATCTACGGTAACACTAGCAACGGATGCAACTGCGGGCGATAACTTACGCATAGACTCACTAGGTCAAGCTAGTCCAAATGATCCGGACTATCTACCAACCGTGATCCCGGCCCCGGCCGATTATTCTATCGCCAGTTACAATAGTACTATCTTAAGTTCAAATTCGTATGGCAACAGCACGTTGCCCGACGGTAGGGTACTATTGGCCCTTCACCACGTCTCTGTCTCGGCGTGGAAAGTAATATTACTTGATACAGATGGCGTAACTCGTCTGGGTACCTCGTCGCTGGATTTTACGCCGACGAACAGCACTGCCAATCTCTTCACCGCGCCTATCGTTTTTACGCAGTTGGGAGAATCAAGCGACGGTCTCAATTGGCTTGTTGGTGTCGGCTGCAAGGGGTATTACCAAGCTGCCAGTTGGTTCTACCATTTGGTGAAGATCATTAGAATTTCTAAAACTGCTGACACTATGGCACACGCTGCTGATGTAACATCTTTTACCGCGGCGACCGTTTTAACGAGCACATCCACTTTCGGTGTTTCGCCGAACAATGTACATGATATGCACACTTGTAGGGGAGGCAGTGTATTTTTATATTTTGCTCAAAAAACCAGTGCAACAGTTTATACTCTCACGACCCGAGTGTTGACTGGCACCGGGGCCCTGGGTACCGGCAGCGACACTACAACTTTTACTGACCTGATGCATTCTATGTTTGTCGTGCCTATAGATGATGCAAATGGTATATTTTTAGTTTCTCATGTAGCTGTATCTGGTACTAGAACTCTAGTAAGATTAGACGTGGCCGCAAACGGCACGATCACCACACTTGTACTCGCTTCTATGGGTGCCGCATATACCGACTTAGATACTAACATCAACCGGAACGAGTGCATGGTAACAGGCGGAGGCACTGGGTCTACTAATCTATGCTTTTTTAATGTTAACTCCGCTACAACAATAAGAACCCAGACTTGCACTTACGACCCTTCAAATAATTCGCTTACATGGGGAACGTATCAGTCGTTGTCAACTCCAATTCACCATGGGTATACAAGACATACCATGTTCGGCACCGGCGATCTCGCAGCTACAAGGTATGCCTGGGACTATTCACCGTATTATAAGACCATATACATTAATTATTCATTGGGCAACCCGTATACGGACGACGTAAACTATGGTACCGGTTTGGCGTTAAACATTGATAATATGACAATTTCCGCTGCCAACATTGCCATAGACCCAAGCATTGTCGCGACGCATCTGCAGGAAGTATACGCACCCGCTGGGGGCACCCAGTTGGTGGTTAAATACGCAGCTGGCGACATTACGGCCAGAAAGCATGTAACCGGTGTAGATACGGGTCTGCTCGTTACCCAAAACCGTAGCGCGGTCGCGATTGGGTCAGGAACTATAGGGGATACTATTGCCGTAGCACTGACCGACGGCGTGATCTCTACAAACACCTTGCCC
>Ga0257126_1000631_pt1 | contig 28001 bp, 27 predicted proteins | sample SI060_120mmetaG_FD_190151 | JGI IMG/M metagenome (GOLD analysis project Ga0257126, IMG submission 190151) | Marine microbial communities from Saanich Inlet, British Columbia, Canada - SI060_120m | ecosystem: Environmental > Aquatic > Marine > Inlet | place: Canada: British Columbia | collected... | reverse complement strand
AGGGAGCCCCATGTTCACTGATACTGAACCATCAGGTTGTAGCTTCGGTTTGATTATTCCAGAGTTTGTTTCTACAACGATCTCCCCTTTGGTGCTAAGTTTTTTACCGTGAATAAACTTTACGAAGCATCTTGCGCCATTTCCACATTGACTGACCTCACCCCCGTCCGCGTTAAAGATGCGATAAGAGAAATCGACATGTTCATGTTCGCTATTTCCGACAACAAGTAATTGATCGAATCCAATTCCTCGTTGGCGATCAGCTAATTGGGAGATTTGTTGGCGGCAAAGAGAGAACGGCTGCTCTGTCGCGTTAATGACTATAAAGTCATTACCAGCTCCGTGCATTTTTGTGAATTTAAGTTTTATCATTTTTGTTAGTTCAGTGCTTTTGACATAATAAAGTCGTCCATAACAAAACCCTTCCCGATATCAACAACCACTTCATTTGTGGTTTTAAACCCAATGTTTTGATAAAACTTGATGGCCGTGTTGTTACCTTTATTGACTTGAAGCCACATTTTTTTAAAGCCTAGTCGGGCATAGTTAGCACCGGCAAACCTAATTAATGCGTTGCCACAACCGTATCTTTGAACTCTAGGATGCACGTATAGCCTATCAAGTTTTACGGTGAACGTTGACGGCTCTTCTTGAAAGTGTCCAAAACCCTGTGTCGTATCGTTCAGGCTGACCTTTAGCCAAAGATCCTCTTGAGAGTATATAAGTTCCTGAATTTTATTTACGGTATATTTTTGTTCAAGCATGTATTCAATTTGCTTAATCGTAATTAAGCCAGGGTAGTGTAAAAACCAAATATCACGAGCGAGTTGGTAAATTTCTTTAGCGTCGTTGACTTTGGCCGGCTTAATTGTTGGCGGCGTTCTGGTATCAGTTATCGACATAAAATAATTAAGTTTGTGATTTTAAAGTTCAGTCGTACACCTGCTCAGCGTCGTTTGGTTGCGTCTTAAACCTTTTGTGCACCCAATAATATTGTTCCGGCATTTTATGGACCTGCTCTTCGATAAACTTATTCATAATTATTGTGTCAGCCGTGAAGTCGTTAGAGGGATAATTGTCCCAGGCAGGGAAAAATTCAATCTCATAAGGCTTATTCGATTTAAATTGTTGTATCGTAACGGGAATAACTTTCGCATTAGTGAGTGCCGCTAACCTGGGAACAGCATCGACGGTCGCGGCGATAACCCCAAAGAAAGGTACAAAAACTGCATCTCTTGCGCCTAAATCCATGTCTGGGAGAAAAAATAGAGGCAATCTTGCTTTGAGTGCGCGGACCACATTTTTTATGCCGTCTTGTCTTGATATCAGTTGAATGTTACGAAACCTAGTTCTTCGAGATATTAAAAATTGATTTAGCACAGGATCCTTCTGGTTGCTGTACATAGACTGTGCATTTTCCTCCAGGGATAATCTTATGCCGAGGACCTCAAGTCCAACAAAATGAGGAGCAAGGACGATAACAGGGCCTTCTCGTAACGCTTCGTTAAGATATTTTTTCCCCTTAATTGTCGCTAAACTTCTAATGGAGGATGCTTTCGACCACCACGCGATGGAAGAGTCAGCAATTGCTCTACCCAACGCAATGAAATGTTTTAAACGTAAGGTATTTCTTTCCCTGACAGATAAATTTGGGAAGCAAAGCTTTAGGTTAATCGTTACGACGCGCCTTCGCTCTTTTGATAGCAAAAAAAAGAGAAGCCCTAATATGTGACCGAATAAACTTAAAACCCTGCGAGGTAGAAAGTGAAGGACCCAAAGTATCGCTAATACTGCTCTAGTCATTTAAATTATCGTCGGATATGTTTTCATCGTGCTTAGTTGCGGTAGGGAGGTTTTTTTTAAAGTGTTTAATTGATGGTTTTTTGTAGCGGTTATATGACCATAAAAATTGACTTGGATTTTTCTTAATTAAGAATTCTAAAGCTTTATTGAGCTGTCTTGATGCTGATTCACCCTCTGCTTGATTAGGTAAATTATGGAAGAAGAGCTCAAAACCATCGCTGTTAGAAAGTCTGTTGGTCGCCATTAAAAGCACAGTGGCACCGCTTCTCTCAGCCAGGCGAGACCACATGGTCATAGTGTACGCAGGTCGTCCGAAGAAATCAGCCCATTCGCCGTCGCCTGATCCAGGCACTTGGTCAGGGAGGACACCAATGGCCTCACCTCGCTTCAGGGCTTTGAGTAGCGTCCTTACGCCTGAGACATCTGTGGTGGCAAGCCGAATGTTTTCCCTTTGCCGACCGAACTTAAGAAGCGGTGTTAGAAATTTGAGTTTCGGGGGTCTGTAAAGCGCCGTAAACGGAAATTGCATAGAAAGGTAATGCGGAATAATTTCAAAGCATCCGATATGCGGCGTCAAAAGGATTAAACCTTGTTTTCGTTTAAGCCCTTCCTCCACAAGATCCCATCCGTATACCTTTTTCATGAGCTTGGCGCAGTCATCGCGAGAAGAAAACCAAATATGCGGTGCTTCAGTCAAAGCTTTGCCGCTTTCTATAATATTATTTTTTATGAGTTTTTTTAAGTCAGGTTTATTCGAAACGAGGCCGCTTTCGGAAATATTATCCCGCAACCTTTTCGCATAAGTTGGTGACGATAAGTACATAATCCACCCCAATACCCAACCAAGTCGATGCAATGATTTCAAGGGTAAGGCGCTGATTAATTTGATTAAGTTGGCAAACATCTCGATAACATTTGGATTTTTTCGTGGGTTTTGGTACCCTTTGCCCCAATTTATATATTCGTTATGGGGCGAGTTGCTATGCGTGAACATTTATTTACATCTGAATCCGTCTCGGAAGGGCATCCCGATAAAGTTTCGGATCAAATATCAGACGCTGTTCTTGACGCTATTTTAGCGCAAGATCCAGTAGCCAGGGTGGCAGCTGAAACTTTGGTGAACACCGGACTGGTGGTGATGGCCGGTGAGATCACAACGTCAGCTAATGTGGATTTTCAGCAAGTTGCAAGAGATACCCTTAAGCGCATTGGTTACAACAGCAGTGATTTTGGAATCGATTACAAAGGTTGTTCTGTACTTGTGGCGTATGACAAACAGAGTCCCGACATTAAGCAAGGTGTTGATGCCGCGCATGATGATCCGCTGAACCAAGGAGCTGGTGATCAGGGATTGATGTTCGGGTATGCCTGTGACGAAACTGACGTCTTTATGCCCTTGGCTATTCATTTGTCGCACCGGTTAGTAGAGCGGCAGTCCGAATTACGTCGTGATGGACGATTACCCTGGTTAAGGCCAGACGCCAAGTCGCAAGTGACATTGCGATACGTTGATGGAAAGCCGCAGGCGATAGACACGGTCGTGCTATCAACGCAACATGCGCCCGAGATGGAGTTAGACCAAATCAGAGAGGCGGTCATAGAAGAAATTATTAAACCAGTGATACCAAATGATCTGATTCAAGGTGAAATTAATTACCTCGTCAATCCAACTGGACGTTTTGTTGTTGGTGGACCCCAGGGAGACTGTGGTCTGACTGGACGAAAGATTATTGTGGATACTTATGGCGGTGCTGCGCACCATGGTGGAGGGGCTTTTTCGGGAAAGGATCCATCTAAAGTCGATCGATCTGCAGCGTATGCGGCTCGATATGTCGCCAAAAATGTGGTCGCTGCGGGCTTAGCGTCGAAATGTGAGGTGCAAATTTCCTACGCGATAGGTGTGGCTGAGCCAACAAGTGTTTCGGTAACAACTTTCGGGACAGGCCGCCTCGACGATGACCAGATAGCCAAATTGGTAGCAGAGAATTTTGATTTACGACCTAAGGGCATTGTACAAATGCTTAATTTATTGAGACCCATTTACGAGAAAACAGCTGCGTACGGACACTTTGGCCGAGACGAGCCGGAATTTTCGTGGGAATCTCTTGATAAAGTTGAAACTTTAAAGGCTGCTCTTAAGTCGTAGTATAATTATTTGTATTGCTGAGGAGCGTTGCGACTCTTCCGAAAAACCGGAGGGCTAGGCTCAGCACAGGAAACGACGCTCACAAACTAGTAATTGATTGGTTTGTGGGCTTTTTTATTGCCCATAGCTTATTTTTATAATTTAGGAGGGCAGTAAATGTCAGCAGTATTGCAACAAAATTCAACCGCCGGAGATTATTTGGTGGCGGATCTATCTCTTTCATCTTGGGGTAGGAAAGAAATGTCAATTGCCGAAATCGAAATGCCAGGACTAATGGCTATTCGAGAGGAGTTCAGTGGCAGCAAGCCTTTGAAGGGCGCCCGCATTGCCGGTTCGCTTCACATGACTATCCAAACAGCGGTATTGATTGAAACTCTAACAGCACTTGGTGCAGAGGTTCGCTGGGCTTCCTGTAACATTTATTCTACTCAGGATCATGCTGCTGCGGCCATTGCTGAATCAGGTGTGCCAGTTTTTGCGTTTAAGGGCGAGACTCTTGAACAATATTGGGACTACTGTCATAAAATCTTTGAATGGCCCTCGGATCAAGCAAATATGATTCTTGATGACGGGGGAGATGCGACTCTATTACTTCACTTGGGCACAAAGGCCGAGAGTGATCTTTCGGTTCTGAACAAGCCGTCTAGCGAAGAGGAACGGGTCCTCTATGCCGCCATCAAGAAAAATTTGGCTACCGATCCAAAATGGTATTCGGTCCGATTGGCTGCGGTGAAAGGCGTGACAGAAGAGACAACCACCGGCGTGAAGCGTCTCATCGAGATGGCTGCGGATAAGTCACTAGCGTTTCCAGCGATTAATGTGAACGATTCTGTAACGAAATCTAAATTTGATAATCTCTACGGCTGTCGTGAATCACTTGTTGATGCCATCAAACGTGCCACTGATGTGATGATTGCCGGAAAAGTTGCAGTTGTTGCTGGTTTCGGTGACGTTGGTAAGGGGTCTGCTCAGGCGCTGCGAGCGTTATCAGCCCAAGTTTGGGTTACAGAAGTCGATCCTATTTGTGCGTTGCAAGCAGCTATGGAAGGTTTTCGCGTTGTAACCATGGAATATGCAGCAGATAAAGCTGACATTTTCGTTACAGCCACAGGAAACTACAATGTTATACATCATGATCATATGGCGGCGATGAAGAATGAGGCCATTGTTTGTAATATCGGACACTTTGATAATGAAATCGATGTAGCGTCTATCGAGAACTATACATGGGAGAATATTAAGCCCCAAGTTGATCATATTGTTTTTCCTGACGGTAAGAAAATAATTCTCTTGGCTCAGGGTCGTTTGGTTAATTTAGGGTGTGCAACTGGACATCCTAGTTACGTAATGAGTTCTTCTTTTGCGAACCAAGTAATCGCTCAAATTGAGCTATTCAATGATCCTGAGAAATATCCGCTTGGTGTTCATGTATTGCCTAAGCATCTTGATGAGAAGGTGGCTAGGCTTCAATTGGCTACTTTGAACGTGCAATTAACCGAACTTACCGATGATCAAGCAAAGTATATTGGTGTGGATAAGACTGGTCCATATAAGCCAGAGATGTATCGGTATTGAGATGGTGTAACTATCTGAGTCTTTGAGAGATAACAAAGACTCAGACTTTAATTTGTGCTTCGCCTCAGCGCTGCTTGCATCGTTGAGGCGAAATTTTATACGCTACGCTATTTTTGCGTAACGCAAAAAAACTTGATCTGTTAGTCGTTACTCTTTTTGAAGGCTTCTAAAGCAATAAACTATAGCCTCAGGCTGCGTTTTTCAAAGGCTTGTTGTTAGTTGGCCGGGCCGCGTACGCGTGATAAGCGGCCGCTTCTGCAGCACCAACTTCAATTTTCGCGCCCATGTTGTCAAAAACACTTTCCAGTGCACAAAGACACAGCATTACGTTTTCCATCTTACAGCTATATCCCATAATTCCGAACCGCCAGATCTTCCCGGCTAAAGGCCCCAAGCCTGCCCCTATCTCAATATTCATTTCTTCAAGCAGTCGACGACGTACTTCTTGCTCATCTATTCCTGGCATGACGTGTACCGCGTTCATTTGGGGCAATCGATACTCCTCATCAACCAAGTAGCTAAGGCCTAAAGTTTCTAGACCCGCCTTTAAAGCGAGATGATTTCGTCGATGCCTTGCCCATGATGCTTCCAGCCCTTCGTCCCTTAGCATTACTAGAGCCTCGTGAAGAGAATAAAGAGAGTTGGTAGGTGCTGTATGGTGATATGTGCGATTACTTTCACCCCAATATCCGAGCAGCAGGTTAAGATCCATGAACCAGCTTTGGACTTTATGTTTTCGATTTTTAACTAATTCCACAACTCGGTCGCTGAATGTTATCGGGGATAAACCGGGTGTGCAGGATAAGCATTTTTGGCTACCTGAATAGACAGCGTCTAGACCCCACTCATCTACAAGAACCGGAATACCGATTAGTGATGTTACGGTGTCCACGATAGTTAATGCGTCAAATTCGCGTGCAATTGCCGCTAATGTTTTTGCATCAGAGCGCACACCGGTAGATGTCTCTGCGTGGACAAAGGCAAGAATTTTTGTATCCGGATTGTTAACAAACGCCTCACGAACTTTTTCTGGATCAACGGGCTTCCCCATTGGATCTTCAACAACTACTGCCGTGCCACCGCAACGTTCTACATTCTCAATCATGCGACCGCCAAATACGCCATTTCGACATACGATGACCTTATCACCAGGGCTCACCATATTTACGAAACACATTTCCATGCCAACGGAGCCAGGCCCTGATACCGGAAATGTCATTGCGTTTTTAGTTTGAAAGGCGTAGCGCAATAGTTCTTTCAGTTCTTCCATCATCCCCACGAAAACCGGATCAAGGTACCCAATAGTCGGCCTACCCATTGCAGAAAAAACACGGGGGTGTATCTCAGAAGGCCCTGGACCCATAAGTGTCCTTTGGGGCGGATAAAAGGAGTTAACGTCAGAATACGATTGGTTGATCATTGAAAACTTTCCTTGGGTGGCTGTAATGAATCGACTTTTTAATGTAATGCCGCAATACAGCATTATATCCAAAAACTTGTGCGATGAGGTTTCACCTACGCGTCTCTGATCGTGCGTTCGCGTAATTACTTAAACTGTACGACTTGTGAGTTTGTCGATTGGTTCAGTGCTGGATCTGGATCAAACGCGAGGTCTCCTTCGGTAAGTGCGATTTGGTCTTCAGAAAGACGCTTAAAATCATAGAGTTGTGAATCAAGCAAATGTGATGGAGACACATTTTTCATGGCGCTGAACATTGTATCGATTCGTCCTGGATGCTTTAGGTCCCATTCTTTCAACATTTTTTTAGTAACTTGTCTTTGGAGATTATCCTGTGAGCCGCAAAGATCGCAAGGAATAATGGGGAATGCTTTCATTTCAGCGTAGGCAGCGATATCCTTTTCCTTACAATAAGCTAAGGGTCTTATAACTATATGTTCGCCATTGTCCGATTTGAGCTTCGGGGGCATTGCTTTTAGTCGACCCCCATGAAACATATTTAAGAAAAATGTTTCTAAAATATCCTCACGATGATGGCCTAATGCTATTTTTGTAGCGCCTAAATCTTTGGCCGTTCGATATAAAATACCTCGACGCATTCGAGAGCATAGACCACACATGGTTTTCCCCTCCGGGATTACTCGCTTCACGATGCTATAAGTGTCTTGTTGGACAATGCGATACGGAACGTCGAGCGATTTAAGGTAATTTGGCAGAATTTCTTCCGGATACCCGGGGTGCTTTTGGTCTAAATTGACGGCGATAATGTCGAAGTGAATCGGGGCGTGATTACGCAATGATAAAAGTAGGTCCAGCATCGTATAGCTGTCTTTACCGCCGGATAGACAAACCATAACCTTGTCTCCGTCAGCAATCATTTCATATTCCGCTATAGCTTCCCCGGCTTGTCTTCTGAGGCGTTTAACGAGCTTATTATTTTCATAGATATGTTTTTGACTTCGGGATGTCATGACTAGTCTTTCGTTTGAAAGATTTCAAAGCCTACCGACGCGCAGTCGGGGTAGACATCAGTTTTTTCACTGGAAACTTTCGCCGCGAATACTCCGCCATGCTCGAGACATAGCTCAAGAATTTTTTCACAAAAAGTTTCTTGAAGGTGGAAGTGCGCACTTTTTGACAGAGCTAATATGGAGGTTCTTAGGAAGTCATAATCAACGGTTTCGGTGATGTTATCCTCTGTGATTCGCACTTCTGGATTAATGTCTAGTTCTACATTAATGAGTACATTCTGTTTATTGATTTTCTCAAAATCATGAATACCGATAGATAATGACACCGCCATATCTTTGAGAAAAATTTTACGATGAGGTTTCATTTTTGAGTTCATATTATTTATTGGAGAAGGTTGTTATCTATTCGTTTACTTCAAACTGAACGTCTCTCTTTGTGGGCCACAAATGTTGACCTCCGTCTACAATTAAAGTTGTGCCAGTGATCGCGTTTGCATTTAATAGAAATTTGATGCCGCCCACAATGTCCTCCGGTGTGGAGCTTTTTCCGAGCGGGGCTAATTTATGAGCGTTTTCGAATCCTTTATCAGTTTGTTTGCCGCTGGGAAGTGTTATACCCGGAGCTAGACCACATATACGTATATTTGATCCTAATGATGAAGCAAGCAATTTGGTGGCTGCTTCGAGTGCGATTTTACTTAAGGTGTAGGAAAAGAAGTCAGGATTCAAGTTGTGTGTCTTTTGGTCTAGTAGATTAATTGCGCAGCCACGGCGCCCATTCGGTATCTGTTTTGCGAACTCTGAAATTAAGAGCATAGGTGCGTAAAGGTTTACAGCCATATGGTCTTCGAGATTTGAACGCTTAAATTCCTGAGGACTGTCGAAGCTAAATTTTGAAGCGTTATTGATAAGCGCGTCGATGTTGCCGAGTTTTTGACCCACGTCAGCAATTAGTCTTTCTGGCGCTCCGTATTCGGCTAGGTTTGCTTGGACCGTGATACTTTTCACGCCTCTTTTTTCTATGTAATCCGTGAGATGCTCAGCCTCAGAGGATGACTCGTGATAGTGAATGGCTATATTCCAGCCGTCCTCCGCAAGCCCTAGGGCTATTTCTTTCCCGATTCTGGTGGCGCCACCGGTGATTAAAACGGTTCTACTTTCTGTTTGTGTCATGATTAATTAAACTTATGCTTTTAAACGTTACCGAACGAGAGAATACGAGTCGCACTTGTTTTCTGTTTTTCGTTTTTTGGCTGTCCATACGACTGACAAGATTTCATAAATAGCAAATAAATGACAGCAAATATATCAGATCAGAATTCAATGTTAGCGATGCTAAAGAATTTGTTAAACGAAAGCGATAATTGGCTCAATTTTGCCTCTTTTATGCACCATGCCTTGTACGACCCTAAGTTCGGTTATTACACAGGATTTTCGCAAAAATTTGGCCCGCATGGAGATTTTATCACCGCTCCAGAGATAAGTGATCTTTTTGGTAAGACTATTGCAAGACAGATAGCTCAATGTTTATCCTTAACGGGTGGAAGCGTTCTGGAAATTGGCGGTGGCAGTGGGGTTTTGGGTGCAGATCTTCTCATAGAGCTTCAAAGGATCGAGGCGCCCTTAGACGAGTATTTGTTTTTTGAGCCAAGTCCGACCTTATCTCAACGGCAACAAAATAAAATATCTGATGTTATGCCGAGAATTAGCAACAAAGCTCGTTGGATAAATGAGATTCCTAAAAGTTTTACCGGTGTTATTTTAGCGAATGAGGTCTTTGACGCGCTACCCGTTCATTTGTTGTCACTCAATGACGGAGGTTGGCGGGAGCGAGGTGTATCTCTCGAGAATGAGTCTTTGTTTTGGGAAGATCTTTCAGTCAAGGATCCTCGTTTACTTGAGGCAGTCAAGGCATTAGACGTCCAGCCTCCCTATGTAACTGAGGTCTGTTTAGCCGCCAATGGCTTGGTAGAAGATTTATCGCAGGCGCTAAGAAAGGGCGTGATTCTAGCGCTTGATTACGGGTATGAGCGCACATCGTATTATCACCCTGATCGTAGTGATGGGACTTTGGCTTGTTATTATCGCCACCGGGCAGATGGCAATCCGCTTGACCGGCCTGGACAAAAAGATATAACTGCCCATGTGGACTTTACGCGACTCGCTGATGCCGCAATTGATGCGGAATTAGAAATTTCGGGTTACGCGACACAGGCTGACTTTCTGGTCAATTGCGGCATTACTGAATTTTTACAAGAAATCGATCCGGGGAAAAGCGAGATATATCTACCCGCGGTCTCAGCGGTACAAAAATTATTGTCCCCAAGCGCAATGGGAGACATGTTTAAGGTGATGTCGTTCTCTCGCGGAATTAACGAGCCTTTGATTGGGTTTAGCCATAGAGATAGGCGGCATATGTTATGAGAACAAGGGGTGACATGCATATCCATATTTTAGGAATCTGCGGAAGCTTTATGGGAGGGCTTGCGGCCATTGCTAAGCAAGCGGGGTACAGAGTAACTGGATGTGACGAAGGGGTGTATCCGCCCATGAGTGCGCAGCTGCAGGCTATGGGCATTGAGCTTATTGAGGGTTGGGGTTTGGAGCAGCTTAAGGTGAATGCTGATTTGTATGTTGTCGGGAATGTTGTGTCTCGAGGGAATCCGCTGATGGAAGAAATCCTTAACAGACACCTTCCTTATATATCTGGCCCGCAGTGGCTATATGAGGCGGTTTTAAAGGATAAGTGGGTCCTAGCTGTTGGTGGCACCCATGGCAAAACCACTACCACGGCAATGTTAGCTAAGATACTTGATTTCGCCGGAATGAATCCAGGGTTTCTAGTAGGAGGTGTGCCGTTGGATTTCAGCGTTTCTTCGCGCTTATCAGAGTCACATTTTTTTGTTATTGAGGCCGACGAATATGACACAGCATTTTTTGATAAGCGTTCCAAGTTTATGCATTACCGCCCGAGGACTTTAGTATTAAATAATTTAGAATATGACCACGCCGATATTTTCCCCAATTTAGCCGCGATCGAAACACAGTTTCATCATTTGGTTCGGACAGTTCCCAAAAATGGCGCATTAATCATTAATGAAGAAAGCCCTGCTCTGAAGAGAGTTATGGAACAAGGGCTGTGGTCGGAAACGATTCTTTTTGGTTCCGCTGATCACTGGTCGCAACGTATGTTAGATGGTGATAATAATTTCGAGATCATTAAATCCGACATATTCGTAGGCTCATATAAACCTAATTTTTTCGGTCAGCATAACTTAGATAACGCTTTAGCTGCGTTGTTAGCTGCTCAGCATAGCGGTGTTCCGATTAAAGTCGGATTAGAGGCTTTGGAAACGTTCAAGGGCGTGAAGCGTCGAATGGAGCTTCGCGGCGAGGTAGGCAGCATCAAGGTTTTCGATGATTTCGCGCATCATCCGACCGCGATTAAGGCGACATTAGAGGGAATCAAGCAAAAATATCCACTTGCACGAATTTTGGCGGTCTTCGAACCGCGTTCAAATACTATGAAATTGGGCGAGCACAATCATTCACTGCCTGTGAGCTTAGAGCTGGCTGATATGGTTTATTGTTTTTCAGGAGACCTGCATAGCGATGCCAAGCAATTCTTTTCAGAAATGGGCGATAAGATCAGTTTATTTGACGACGTAAATATGATAATTGAGTCAATTGTGGAGGATGCTCAGCCAGGAAATATTGTGGTGATAATGAGTAATGGCGGCTTTCACGATATTCACGAAAAACTCTTAAACTCATTAAGGCTAAGACCTAAACGATGAAACTTGTTGTTTACATCCATGGTTTTAATAGTTCACCTTTATCTTTCAAGGCGAACATTTTGAGTAATTTGATTCAAAAAATGGCATCAACAGCGGATTTTTATTGTCCTAGGCTATCCCACTGGCCAGAACAGGCCGTTAAATCTTTGACCGATAAAATCGGCGGTTATTCGGTCGATGACATAATGTTGATTGGAAGTTCGCTGGGCGGTTTTTATGCTACATATTTGTCAGATTATTTTGGGTACCGATCAGTTTTGATCAACCCAGCAATCACTCCCCAAGAGGGCCTTCGCAGTTATATGGGACCACAAAAAAACCTTTATACGAATGAGGACTACGACTTCACGTTAGAGCATTTACGCCAGCTGAAAAGTTTTTACGTGCCGAAACCTAGAAACCCTGAGCGATTATTTCTTATACACACGACGGGGGATGAGCTTCTGGATTGGAAAATTGCGGCTCGGCATTATGAGGGTGCTAAGCGGTTGATTATCTCGGGTGGCGATCACGGGTTTAGCAATTTTGAAGATTATGCTCAAATCGCTCTATCGTTTGTCGAGTCTGGAGCTTAATTTTGATGGACGACATTAAATCATGTGTTTTTGAAATAAATTTAGAGGTAAACCTCACATGAACGTATTTTATTTAGAATCTGGTTCATTGAAAGTGGGCCGGATCTTGAAAGAGACTGGCGCCTCTTTACAAGTGCAGAGTCAGTTTGGAAAAAAAGTCAAAGTTAAAGGGAATCATGTGTTCTTATCGTTTGATCATGCTAGCCCTGATGATTTTTTTAACGATGTTCAGAAAATCGCACAGACGGTGGACCCAGATTTACTCTGGGAGGCCTTCGATGGATTCGAAGGCGGCTATTCTGATGTGGCAAAAGTATTTTATGGCGAGTCGGTGTCGCTAGAGCAAAAGGCCAGTGTACTGAGGGTGTTGTTTGACCACCCGACCCATTTTTATAAAAAAGGTCGAGGTAATTTTAAGCCAGCAACTCTAGAAGCGTTGACATCAGCTAAAGCGTCGTTAGCTTTAAAAAAACAGCGCGATATTATTTTGGAAAACTACGTAAAGCAATTATGTGAATTTAAAATGCCCGAAGGGTGCGTCAATAATCTTCCTCGCGTGCTGTATGGACCAGATAAAAATGAACTGGAAGAGAAAGCGGTTGATCGAGCATGCGCTAAGTTAAATCTCGGGAGACGTGAGTTATTTAAAAAATTATCAGTTTTGCCAAAGCCCGAAGATTTTCATTACGGCCAGTTTCTATATGATCAATTTAATAATTCATCACAACATCGAAATAACGAGCGCGTTGAGGAGGCGGTGGGCTTATCTGAGGCGCGGGTAAGCGCATTTAGTATCGACGATGCGGCTACTACGGAAATCGATGATGCTTTTTCCTTGAGTGCTAATAACGACAACGGTGGGTGGCGTTTAGGAATTCATATTGCTGCTCCGGGGCTATGCGTTACGCCTGAGTCACCCTTGGATAACGAGCTGCGTTCCAGAATGTCCACGGTATATCATCCTGCCGGAAAACTGACCATGTCCCCCCCGCTGATCGTTGAGCAATTCAGTTTGTCTAAGGAAAAGCGAGTGCCCGTTGTATCGCTTTATGCAGACATCGATCCAGCGTTTGAGGTACTTAAGGTTGAAACGAAAATCGAGTATCTGACCGTTGAGGATAACTTAGATTTAAGTTCTATCGATCAATATTTCGATCCTGAGTTAGGTGTCAATCAGCCAACCGAATGTCCTAGAGGCCGCGAATTAAACGTGTTGTTCCAATTCGCTAATAAATTACGAGAAATGCGAGGCGAGAGCCGAACTCATATTCATCGGAAAGAGTACAGCTTCTCAGTTAATGACGATCGTGTGACCATCAAACCTCGTCGCCGAGGCTCGCCCGTAGATGTGATTGTTTCGGAGCTGATGATATTCTCAAACAGTAAATGGGCCTCTGAATTAAAGCAGGCTGGAATCGCGACCTTATTTAGGGTCAAAACAAAGGCTAAGACAGGTTTGTCAACGCTTCCGTTGCCGCATGAAAAGATGGGGTTGGATTCCTACGCTTGGATTAGTAGTCCGTTGAGGCGTTATGTCGACCTGGTTAACCAACGACAATTAATATCATACGTTTTATCAGAAGAGCCTATTTTTGACGCTACTGATGAAGTGCTAATCGACATTATCAATAGTTTCGAAACGAAGTACGCAAAATATTCAGAATTCCAGAGAGCAATGGAGCGATTTTGGTGTTTGAAATGGCTGCAACAAAAGGACCAGCTTGAATATTCAGCAGAAGTTCTGAGGGATAGCCTGGTTCGTTTAAACGATATCCCATTAGTATGCAAAGCTAATCAATTACCACCCAACAGTGTGGGGCAAATGGTGTGGATTAAGATATTGGATATAAATTTATATGACAATTTTGTCATTTGTGAATGGATCAATGGTTCTGAGCCGGTCATCGACGATTTCGCTGCATAGCTGTGGCTTTCTTCCGACGGTTCTGGCTAAAAAGCACATATTTAAACAATGCAGTTTCATCTAAGAGAGGCGAATAGAGTAACAATCTGGCCAACGACAGCCATGAGCATTTGCTTGGTCGGATCTCTTGTAATCCATTTATTACTGATGACGCTTCATTTTTCTCAAATACAAGTTGAATCTCGTAAAGCCGCCACTGATTTAGATGTCGTTCTTGTTAACAGTCATACGATTAGGCAGGTGAACGTGGTGGATGCATTAGCGCAAGTAAATCTGCAAGGTGGTGGTAACACGGCGGCTAAGGTTATTGCAACAAGTAATACGAAAGCTAATGAAATAGCCTCGATAGAGCGCAGCGTCAATTTAGCTCAACGGCGGGTTGAGGGCCTAGAGCGTTCTGTCAAAGAACTTTTAATCATTAGCCAGGAAAATGAAGAACTTCAGTCAAGTTTACGCAACGTTGTCTCGGATCAAAAAAAGAACACAGAATCAGATGATGCGATTGATTTACCAGAGAAGAAATCTATTAATGATTTGCGGGCGAAAATAGATAAAGATTGGATGAGTTATCAGGAGCGGCCGAGGCGAAAGTTCATTGGCGCTAACGTGAAGCAGGCCGAATTTGCAAGATATGTTGAGCGATGGCGACAGCGTGTAGCGGACTTTGGTAGCCGATTTTACTCTAGGGAGGCGGTAGACCTTAATTTCGAGGGGGTTATGATCGTCACTGTATCAATAAGGTCTGACGGAAATGTCGAACAAATAGTCATTGACCGTTCGTCAGGTTCAGACGCCCTCGACAAAGCCGCCGTGGATATTGTGCGAAAATCTGCACCGTTTGACGCCTTTAGTTCCAAGCTGCGTTCCGAATTCGATGTTCTCACCATAACTCGGCGATGGTCGTTTAGAAGAAATGACCTTGATTTGATAATAGAGGAAAATTAAATGGAAGCGATAGATCAGTATGTTGTAATCGGCAACCCCATTGAACATAGTAAATCGCCAAAAATTCACACGATGTTTGCAGAGCAAACCGGGGAGAAGATAGCCTATAACAAATTATTCTGTCCGATAAACGATTTCTCGAGGGTGGTTTCCAACTTTTTTGCTGCGGGGGGCTGCGGTGCTAATGTAACTGTTCCATTTAAGCTCGAAGCAAATAACTTTGCACATCGACAATCGTCTCGTGCGGAACATGCTCAAGCGGCTAATACGCTAATTAATCGGGGTGGAGTTATATCGGCTGAAAATACCGATGGAATTGGTTTGGTGCGTGATATTACTAATAATCTGGGTTTTTCTCTCGCGGGCAAATCAATTCTCATTGTTGGGTCGGGCGGAGCGGCGCGCGGCGTTTTATTTCCGTTACTGATGCAGGCTCCGAAATCGATGAAAGTAGTTAATCGAACCGAGGAAAAAGCGCACAAATTAATACGTTCAGTCACCGATGAAACTATTAGTTCATCAATTGTGATTTCTTCGGGAGGCTTAACTGACCTTGATGATGGTGTATTCGATTTGGTTGTAAATGCCACGTCTAGTAGCTTGAGCGGGGAATTGTTTCCGATTGGCACGCACGTCCTTGGCCCTAACGCGCTTGCATATGACATGATGTACGGTAAAGAGGGGAGTTCTTTCGACAAATGGGCACTTCAAGCTAAAGCCGACCATATCGCTGATGGCTTGGGTATGCTGGTTGAGCAGGCAGCAGAGTCGTTTTTTCTATGGCGTGGCAAGCGACCCGAGACTAAACCAGTGATGGAGGCTTTACGGACTAGATGAGAGGTCGATCAGCACTGGCCTGGCGATGTATTGGATTTTTCGGTCTTTTAATATTAGTGTATGAATTGTGGTTCGCTAGCCGCATTATGATATTTAACTGGGTAGAGCCGAAAAATACCTCATTCATGAGGTCTTATCGCGAACAAACTAATAATGTCCCTTCCTATATATGGGTTGATTATAAGAAGATCTCATCGCAGGTTAAAAGAGCGGTAATCGCTTCAGAGGATACAAAATTCTTGCACCACCGAGGATTCGATTGGACTTCTCTTCGCTATGCCGCCTCGCAAAACGTGAAAGAAGGAAAAATCGTCTCAGGAGGATCTACCATTACCCAGCAGCTCGCGAAGAATTTATTTTTATCTCCAAGTCGATCCATCTGGAGAAAGGTTCAGGAATCGATAATCACTATTATGTTGGAGACGATATTATCGAAAAAAAGAATTCTCGAAATTTATCTAAATGTTATTGAGTGGGGAAGGGGTATTTATGGTATCGAAGCAGCAGCAAAGCATTATTTTAATCAAAATGCTAGTAATTTAAGTGAGTTTCAGGCGGCGCAATTAGCGACTTATATTCCGGCTCCTAGGCGATATGACCTTATTGGTGATACAGAGCAATCGCTTAAAAAATTAAAGGTTATTCGTGGCAGAATGTCGGACGTAAACATACCTCATGATTAATGCATAAATAATGTTATATCACCCAGAGTTTGATCCAATCGCATTGCAAATAGGTCCTCTCGCGGTGCGATGGTATGGCTTGATGTATCTAATCGGTTTTGGCCTAGGTCTGATGTTGGGGCGCTTACGAATAAGAGCTAACCAGAACCCCTCTATCTCAATTCGGCAGTTTGATGATCTGCTTTTTTACATTATTCTAGGAGTTATTCTTGGGGGGCGTTTAGGGTATTCAATTTTTTATGATTTAACGAATGTAATTCGAATGCCGATATCGGTATTTTATGTTTGGGAAGGCGGGATGTCGTTCCATGGGGGGTTAATTGGTGTGTGTGCTGCTGTCGCAATGTATGCCCGACAAAAAAAACAAAATTGGCTAGTTTTAACAGATTTTATAGCGCCGTTAGTCCCGTTAGGTCTGGCTGCGGGGCGCATAGGAAACTTCATTAATGGTGAGTTATGGGGGCGACCCACAGATGTGCCTTGGGCTATGGTTTTTCCACAATCCGGGTCACTTGTCGGTAGACATCCGTCCCAGTTGTATGAATTTTTTCTTGAGGGAGTTGTTTTATTCGTAATTCTTTGGGTTTCTTCACGAAAAAAAACCTCGGTAGGCATAACGTCTGGTTTGTTTTTAGTGTTTTATGGTTTATTTAGGTTTGTTATCGAATTCATGAGAGAGCCTGATGCGCATTTAGGCATACTGTCGTCTGGGTTGTCGATGGGACAATGGCTATGCGTACCAATGCTATTTATTGGGTTATTTTTGTTGTTACGAGGAAAGAAATTAGAGTAAGTATTAACAAAAGGGTCGATATGCTGGGCTGTTGAATTTGGTAATGAACAGTGATGAATAGAGGATATATGAATAATGGTTGATACAGTTATTGGAATTATTGGCGGCAGTGGTGTTTACGATATAAAGGGACTGGAAAACAAGGTGTGGACTCACGTTGATAGCCCATTCGGAAAACCTTCCGACGATTTTTTGGTTGGCGATTTTGAGGGTAAAAAAATAGTTTTTTTACCTCGCCACGGGAGAGGGCACGTTGTGTCCCCAACCCAAGTCAATTATAGAGCGAATATTGACGGAATGAAACGCCTAGGTGTTACAGATTTGGTTTCAGTTAGTGCGGTGGGTTCATTACGAGAAGACCTTGTGCCGGGAATGTTCGTGATTGTAGATCAGTTTATTGATCGGACATTTGCTCGGGAAAAATCGTTTTTTGGGACTGGATTAGTCGCGCATGTCTCGGTTGCACATCCGGTGTGTTCTCGTCTAGGCGATCATATAGAGGCGACATTGGAAACGACTGATATTGAGTACTCGCGCGGAGGCACATATCTAGTAATGGAAGGGCCACAATTTTCCACTTTAGCTGAGTCTAAACTATACCGGCAGTGGGGTTGTGATGTGATTGGGATGACGAATATGCCAGAGGCAAAGTTAGCTCGTGAAGCAGAAATTTGTTATGCAAGCGTTGCCATGGTCACAGATTTTGATTGCTGGCATCCTGAGCATGAGGACGTCTCAGTTGAGCAGGTGATAAAAGTTTTAGTTGGAAACGCGGAAAAAGCGAAGACCTTGATTGGTCAAGTCGCTCCACAGATTCATGGAGACGAAAAAGGACCAACTTGTGGTTGTAAACAAGCGCTAGAGTTCGCGTTGATTACATCCCCTGATGCGCGGGACCCCAAAATGACCGACATGCTCGATGCTGTTGCCGGTCGGTTATTAAAGTCTTAATTGATTTCTTGAGATGTTGGGTAGCAAATTTATAAAATTATAGATTGATTGCAAAGGTAGAGGCATGAACATAACCGATTTGATAAGAACAATTCCAGATTATCCTAAACCTGGAATCATGTTCCGTGACATTACTACGCTGCTGAGCCATCCAGAGGGGTTTAGCTATACCATTCAACTTTTAGTCGACCGGTATTCTCAATATGATTTTGATTTTGTCGCGGGAATTGAGGCACGAGGATTTATACTAGGGGCGCCTCTTGCGACAAATTTAGGCAAAGGGTTTATTCCCATCAGAAAAAGTGGCAAGCTGCCTGGGCCAACAATCTCTCAAAGTTATGATTTGGAATACGGGACAGATCAAATTGAAATCCATGAAGATGCGTTCGGCAGAGGTTCAAAAATATTATTAGTGGACGATTTAATTGCTACGGGTGGTACGGCAGCGGCAGCGACTCAATTAATCGAACGCTGTGGTGGCAATGTCGTTGAGTGTTGTTTTGTCATTGACTTGCCAGATTTAGGGGGTGCGAAAAAACTTGAAGCAATGGGGAATAGGGTATTTTCCATTGTCGGATATGATGGTGATTAACTCAGAGATTTTGCAATGACTGTTGAAACGCTACGATGGCGTAATAATCAGCTTGAATTAATTGATCAACGACGTTTGCCGGCGGTCATCGATTATGTGTCTTACTCGGATGCGGAGACCGTGGCGCTCGGTATTCGGCAAATGGTAGTTCGAGGAGCACCGGCAATAGGTGTTGCCGCAGCTTACGGCGTGGCGTTAGAAGCGCAAAAATGTATTCCGTTGTCCAGTGAGACGTTTCATGTCCGCATGATTAGTGCATTCGAGATTTTAGCTGCGAGTCGACCGACTGCAGTAAATTTATTTTGGGCTTTAAACCGTATGCGCGGTCGACTCACCAATGTGTCCAAAGAAGAAAACACGATGATCGCCAAATTGTTACTTGATGAGGCAAATGCGATTTATCATGAAGATATCGAGATCAATAAAAAGATGGGTGCGCTTGGTGCATCCATCTTGGATGACGGCATGCGCGTTTTAACGCACTGTAATGCCGGAGCGCTTGCTACGGCCGGGCATGGGACTGCACTTGGAGTTATTCGGTCCGCGGTGAGTGCAGGTAAAACGATAAGTGTTCTTGCTGATGAGACACGACCATTTTTACAAGGTGCGCGTTTAACAGCATGGGAATTGTCTGAAGACGGCATTGATATCACGTTAATAACAGACAATATGGCAGGTCACTTCATGAAAAGCGGTGAAATTGATGCGATTATTGTGGGCACAGACCGTGTTGCAGCCAACGGAGATGTGGCAAATAAAATTGGCACTTACATGGTCGCTGTCCTCGCGAAAGAACACAATATTCCATTTTACGTGGCGTGCCCTTTATCCACGATAGATTTATCTTTAGCGAGTGGCGATGATATTCCGATTGAAGAGCGGCCCCCACATGAGGTCACAGGATATGGCGGGGTTCGATGGGCGCCTGCAAATATCAAAGTTAGAAATCCGTCTTTCGATGTAACTCCCGCTCGTTTTGTCACAGCGATAATCACTGAAAAGGGTCTCGTTTACGCGCCGACTGAAGAAAAGCTAAAGAGGCTATTTTAGACATTTTTTGTTTCAAGTATTTGTTTAAAGGAGATTAAGAATATGACGCAGCGGTTCAAAGATAAAGTAGTGTTGATCTCAGGCGCCGGGCAAGGAATAGGGTTAGCTACGGCAAAAAGGATGTCGAGCGAGGGTGCGATAATCATCGCAGGAATACTCGATGACTCGCAGGCTGAGGCAGTAAAAGATTATGACTCAGTCAGACTGAATGTCAGACATGAGGAATCCTGGGACGCAACGATGGACTCTTTGATGAAGTCCCATGGTGGTCTAGATGTGTTGATAAACAATGCTGGCATTTCGCCTCAAGCGACGGCAGAGGAAACGACGCGTGAGTTTTGGGATGAGGTAATGGAAATAAATCTGCGTGGGAGTTTTTTGGGTTGTCAAAAAGCGATTCCCATCATGAGGAATAGGGGTGGTGGCGCGATTGTGAACCTGGCATCTATTAATGGCATTCGCGGAAATCGACGACTAGTAGCCTACGCTGCGACGAAAGGTGCGATAGTGTCAATGACGATGGCTCTGGCTTTAGACCACAGCAAAGATAACATTCGTGTGAATTGTATTTGTCCGGCGACCATTGATACTGCGATGCCAAGAGGTATGATAGCGGAAGCGCCTGACCCCGGGTTGCTTAAACAACAGATGATCGAAAAGCATCCAATTGGTCGTATTGGCCAGCCAGAGGAGGTCGCTTCGACGATTGCCTTTTTAGCGAGTGATGACGCCTCGTTTATGACGGGTTTGGCAATTCCTGTAGATGGTGGCCGAAGTATTCGCTGACTACTCGGTACATCTAGCCAGCGCCGATGGGTGGAATGAGGTGAATTTCACTGTGCTCTCCGATAGGAGCAAACAGAATATCTTGATAGATTTCACCGTCAATTGCGACAGCGAAACCTCCAGATTCGACTAGTGGTGCTAAAGCAGGACATATTTTTTTAAGCTCCTTCACTAACTGGTGCACGGTTCTCGCCTGGATATTAAATTCAGGTACACCACCAGCCAAATTTTTTAGGGAGCCTGTGAGAATAAGTTGTGCCAAGGGTTTCTTAACATTTATCCATGCATCAGCTTTGCTAGGACTTTAGGTGGTGAGAGGGGCAGCTCAGTAAAGCGTTTATTGGTCGCCCGTGACACCGCATTTGAGATGGCTGCAAGTGGCGGAATGATCGGCGTTTCCCCTACACCACGAACTCCGTAGGGGTGATTTGGGTTTGGCACCTCAACAATAACGGTGTCTATCATTGGAACATCTGAACATACGGGTATACGGTAATCTAGAAACCCAGTGTTTTCTAGTTCCCCTTTGTCGTTATAAATGTATTCTTCGTTTAGCGCCCAACCGATTCCCTGAACGGCTCCTCCCTGGAGTTGTCCTTCAACGTAAGCAGGGTGAATCGCCTTCCCCGCGTCTTGAATAGCAGTGTAACGAACGATAGAGACTCGACCAGTTTCTTCGTCTACTTCAACGTCAACTATGTGCGTACCGAGGCTCGGCCCGGCACCCGTTACATTCATTGAACAATTGGCCATGATCGGCCCACCGGTTTTACCTGCCTGTTTTGCGATTTGTGAAAGACTCATTGTCTTAGGTTCGTTTCCTGAAATTAAACGCGCATGACCGTCTATCCACTCGACTTGCTCGAGGGTTACCTCCCAAAGTAACGCTGCTCGCTTTTTAAGTTCTTCGATTGCCTCTCTCGTAGATTTGACTACAGTCGTACCGGTCGAGAATGTTGCTCGACTCCCACCAGTCAAAAAGTTAAAACCAAGTGAATTTGTGTCGCCAATGACAGGCTTAATTTTTTCCATGGGAATGCCTAGTTCTTCGGAGGCCATCATTGCCATGGACGCTCTTGAGCCCCCAATATCTGGCGTTCCTAAGGTGAGCCCGACCGTACCGTCTTCGTTGATTGTAATGGATGAGCTGGTTTCGCCGCCAATATTGAACCAAAAACCTGAGGCCACACCTCGAGCTTGTCTCGGGCCAAGTGGCGCCGAATAATGTGGGTGTTTTTTTGCCGCCTCTAATGTTTCGATCATCCCTATGGGCCCAAGTTTAGGTCCATAGGGAGCAATCGTACCTTCTTTAGCTGCATTTTTGAGTCGGATGTCAACCGGATCTATATCGAGCTTTATTGCGATTTCATCAATAACACTTTCAACGCCATATTCTGAGATAGGACCACCTGGTGCTCTATATGCGGCAACTTTTGGTCGGTTAACTACTATGTCATAGCCCACTGCTCGAACATTTTTCATTTCATACGGAGCAAATGCACACATGGCTCCTGGTCCGACAGGTGCGCCTTGAAAGGCCCCCGCTTGATATTTAAGGATGCAGTCACCGGCCGTTATTTGGCCGTCATTTTTAACTCCAATTTTGACCCATATTTTTGCCCCAGATGTCGGCCCACTGGATGTAAATACTTCTGATCGAGTCATTTCCATTTTTACCGGACGACATGATTTTCGGGATAATGCGAGTGCTAAAGGCTCGAGATAGACAACTGTTTTTCCACCGAAACCGCCACCGATTTCTGACGCAGTTACCCGAATTTGTGCCGCGTTAAAGCCGAGAAGTTTCGAACAGAAATTTCGCACAATAAAAGGCCCTTGAGTGGTGCACCATAGTTCGGCTTGACCGTCTTCAGAGACACTAGCTAAGCAAGCATGTGGTTCGATATATCCTTGGTGTACCTGTTGCGTTGTAAATTCTTTTTCGATTATTAGGTCAGCTTCTGAAAATCCTTTTTCGACGTCCCCAAAGCCAAACTCGACACGTTTTGCCACGTTTGATGCTAATGTTGGCGTGGGCTCAACACCAATGGTCATCATGTCATCGTGAAGCAATGGTGCGTCAGGTTTCTCTGCTTCTTCAACCTCTAAAACATGAGGCAAGACTTCATAATTAACCTCGATTAGCGCCAGTGCTTTTGCCGCAATACTTTCGTCTGTCGCTGCGACAGCGGCCACGGTGTGTCCAACATAAAGAACCTTCTCTCGCGCCATGACGTTACGAGTAATGTCTTTCATGTTCACGACCATTTCACCGGCCGGTACAAATTCTGACGGAAAGTCTTCGAAGTCTTCCGACGTGACAACTGCTTTCACCCCTTGCAGTGCTTCCGCTTTACTTACATCAATGGAGAGAATTCTCGCGTGTGCGTACGGGCTTCTTAAAACTCTTCCGACCAGCATGTTAGGAAGTGATTTATCCGCACCAAACAGAGCTCTCCCGGTGACTTTGTCCACTCCGTCGGGTCTGGCAGGTCGCGTGCCAACGATTTTAAGCGATCGCTCAAGGTTAGTCTGAGTCATGTCATTCATGTCGAATACCTCTTTCTCTAAAGTCTAAATCTTCAGGCAGTTCTGGCTTCAGCTGCAACTTCAAGTACTGCCCTCACGATTTTATCGTAACCCGTACAACGACAAAGATTGCCTGCTAACCAGAATCGAACTTCTTCTTCCGTGGGGTTTTTATTTTTTGCCAGGAGGGCTTTTGCAGCGACTAAAATGCCAGGTGTACATATCCCACATTGAAGCGCAGCGAGATCAATAAATTTTTGTTGCAAAGGATCCAGGGACGAGCCCGATGACAGACCTTCAATAGTTTCGATTTCTTTTCCATCTGTTTCGACTCCGAGGACGAGGCAGGCGCATACAAGTCTACCGCCCATCATGACGCTGCAGGCTCCGCAATCGCCTGTTGCGCAACCTTCTTTGCTCCCCTTTAAGTCTAACTCGTGCCGTAAAACATCAAGAAGAGTTTGCTGTGTTTCGCAAAGAAATTCGTGAGTATCCCCGTTGATCTGAGTTGAAACATGTATTTTTGACATTATTTTATTTTTCAGTCCGTGTTTTAGTGGGTAGTCGCGCGTTCAAACGCGAGTGTAAAAGTCCGCTTAGCAAGCACGCCTGCAATTTTTGTTCGATACTCAACGGTACCTCGTTTGTCTTTGATTGGTTTGCATGCCGCTTCGGCTATCGAAACCAGTTGTTTTATTGAATCTTCATCCGGCACTTTACCGATAAAAATGTCCTCTAAACCATTAAGTAAAACCTGTGTGGGAGCTATTGCACCTAGGGATACGCGAATGGATGTTATTTTTTTGTCCTCATCTACGCTTAGAGATGTACCTGCCCCAACCACTGCGATATCCATTTCGCTGCGCGGGATTAGGCGAAGGTAGGCATCGCCTGAAGAGTTAGTGGGTTTAGGAAGTTTAAACCCGAGAACAAATTCTCCTTTTTCGAGTGCGTTAACGCCCGGGGACATCACAATTTTTTCGATTGGTTCTTCGCGCTCGCCTGTTTGTCCGGATATGATGCACGTCCCACTGGCGGCAATGAGTGCTGGCACGCTATCGGCTGCAGGGGAGGCATTACATAAGTTCCCGCCGAGAGTCGCGCGACCTTGGATTTGTGTGGAGCCGATTAACGATAATGCTTCCACAACACCAGGCCAGTCTTGGCTCAAGGATTTGTGTTCTACAATTTCAGCACACGGTGTCGCCGCACCTATCCACCAACCGTCAGCGGACTCTTCAATAGACATAATTTTTGGAATTTGTTTGATGTCAACGACTAGACTCGGACTCAAAAATTGAGTTTTTAGTTTGACCAGTAAATCAGTTCCCCCAGCTAGAGCGAATGCACCTTCTTTAGTGAGGGCTTTACTTGCCTCATGAGCGGTTTTTGGTGCGACATAATCCATGATGCTTTTCTCCGTAAACATTCATTAGTGCGTTTAGCATATATGCTCAATATTACGTTAATTTTAATCTATAGTTATATTTTTCATATAGGTGTTTACGTCATGTTCTAAGAAATTTTGCTGTATCACTATTTTGAAATTTGCCCTGGGTTCTTAGCTGACGGGAGATGGTCTCTCGTTACCTATAGCTCGATGCGCGTGCCTAACTCAACAACACGATTAGCTGGCAGCTTGAAAAAGCTGATGGCACTTGTTGAGTTTCGTGACATAAGTGCGAATAATTTTTCGCGCCACAGCGACATATCTTTACCTAACTTGGGGACTAGCGTCTGTCTCGAAAGGAAATATGACGTCTCCATTGTATTGAACTTAAGTCCAAATGGAGCACAAAGTTCGAGCGCTGACGGGATGTCCGGCTGATCCTTGAACCCATAACGAACGAGAATCTTATGGAATTCGTTAGTAACGGACTCTACCGCGACTCGTTCCTTGCTAGATACGTGCGGTATTTCCTCCGTACTGACAGTCAGTAAAACGATACGCTCGTGGAGAACCTTATTGTGATTTAGGTTGTGGAGTAAAGCGTGGGGTACTGTGTCTGAGGAAGTTGTCATGAAAACTGCTGTGCCTGAAACTCTTTGTGGCGGATAGGCGGCTAAACCTTTTAAGAAAGGTTCAAGTTCTAAGGCGTCAGGGGCTAGTTCCCGAGCTAGCCCTTGACGTCCTCGGTACCAAGTCGTGAATAGTGTGAATAGTATTAGCCCGATTGTGAATGGGAACCATCCACCATGTAGTATTTTGATAGAGTTTGCTGAGAATAAAATCAGGTCGAGTGTGAGAAATACGATTGCGATCGGTAGTGCGTACCATCGGCGCCAACCCCAAAGGTGGGTGACAACAAAATAAGCCATAACCGTATCAATAGCCATCATCCCGGTAACCGCAACGCCGTAGGCCCCTGCTAGATTACTGGATGAACCAAACGTCAGAATTAACAATAATACTGCGGCCAAAAGCATCCAGTTAATCCAAGGCATGTAAATTTGTCCGATTTCACTCTCAGACGTGTGAAACACATCGAGTCTCGGGCAATATCCCAATTGAATTGCTTGTCGTGTTAGCGAATATGTACCTGATATTACTGCTTGTGAGGCAACTACTGTCGCGACGGTTGTCATCCCTATCAACGGATATAGACCCCATGTAGGAACCATATTGTAAAAAGGATGAGCTATCGTCTCAGGCTGGGCTAGGATGAGGGCTCCTTGACCGAAATAATTGAGTAATAAATTTGGCCAGACCCACAGCGTCCAAGCTATTCTGATCGGTTTCCGACCAAAATGGCCCATATCAGTATAAATTCCCTCCGTACCAGTTACTGCTAGCGCAATTGCCCCGATGGCTAAAAATCCAAAAATTTTATTCGTGATGAAAAATTGCGCAGCGTAAACTGGATTAAGGGCTTTAAAAATGGAGATGTCCAGCCCGAGATTGATCAATCCTAAAAACCCAAGGACGCCAAACCATATTACAGTCACTGGCCCGAACAGGGCACCAACTCCGCCGCTTCCCCGCTGTTGCAACATGAAAAGAAGAATCACAATCACAATCGTAATGGGCATTACATACGGCTGAAGCGTTGGGGTCGCGACCCCAAGTCCTTCTACGGCAGATAACACCGAGATAGCGGGGGTGATAATTCCATCCCCATAGAAAAGTGCGGCTCCAAATAGTCCAAGCGCGATCAAAAAAAAGCGCTTTTTTGGTTTTTTTTCTGTCGCTCTTAGCACAAGCGCTAGTAGCGCCATCATTCCGCCTTCGCCACGGTTATCAGCTCTTAACATGAAGAATACGTACTTGATTGAAACAATCAGAGCGAGTGCCCAAAATATAAGTGACAAGCATCCGAGAATATTATCTGGTGAAGGTGCAATGCCATAGCGAGGACTAAACACTTCACGGATCGTATAAATGGGGCTCGTACCAATATCACCAAAAACGACACCAATCGCAGCGATGGTGAGCGCAGCAATATTTTGTTTGTGTTTGTCTGGGGAGTTAGTATGCATGCAAGGTTTGCAGATTTATTCGTTTGCTTTTTTAAATTTTAAATTTTTAAACGAAAACATTTTCCCGTGCCACGTAGTTAAACTATAAGATCATTGACCCTGCAACCGGTTGGGTATGCTGGCGATATTATACCTAGGAGACTTTTATGGCGAATCTAAAGATACAAACCAAATCCGCACCTGCAGCATTAGGAGCTTATTCGCAGGCGGTGCGAGCCGGCTCAAGTGTTTACATATCAGGCCAATTAGGGCTTGAGCCAGGCTCTAATTTCCTGTCACCAAATTTTGTAGATCAAGCTGCACAAGCCCTTAAAAATATAGAGGTCATATTAAAAGAAGCCGACAGTCGGTTAGATAACGTCGTTAAATTTACTATCTTTATGACAGATTTATCTAATTTTGAGGATTTGAATGAGCTGATGGGTAAATTATTTATCAACGACTATTTTCCTGCCCGATCGGTGGTCGAAGCTTCTCGATTACCGAAGAACGCGTTAATCGAAATAGACGCGATTGCAAGTCATTAGTTTTAGTTAATGAGTGAATTGTAGGACATGAAAAATTCGAAGAAACTCTCTGTAAGCCAATTTAATCCTCTTGAGAAGATTTCTACACCGGCAGTTATTGCAAAACTCAATCGACTGGGCATATCGCGACCAGAAGACCTGTTAGTTTTTTTTCCGATCCGATACGAAGATGAAACTCAGATTTTTGAGATTATGGGCGCTCCAGAGCGTGAACCTGTGCAAATAGAAGTTACCGTTATTCAAGCTAAAGTAGAATTTCGTCCTAGGCGTCAGCTGGTAGTCACTGTTGAGGATTGTTCGGGAAGAGCGATTCTCCGGTTTCTTCATTTTTATCCCAGCCAGCAGCGGGCTCTTGAGCCGGGCTCAAGGATTCGAGCACTCGGTGAACTTAGAATCGGCCGGCAACGAATAAGAGAAATGGTGCATCCTAAATGTAAAAAAATTGTAGAACATGATCAATTACCAAGTACGCTAACGCCAATCTATGCGACTACTAAAGGTCTCACACAGCCGGCTATAAGAAAAGCAGTCATGCGGGCATTTGAAGTTGTGGCCCAGGCAGACACGCTTTCGTCGAGACA
>Ga0257126_1000625_pt1 | contig 28129 bp, 29 predicted proteins | sample SI060_120mmetaG_FD_190151 | JGI IMG/M metagenome (GOLD analysis project Ga0257126, IMG submission 190151) | Marine microbial communities from Saanich Inlet, British Columbia, Canada - SI060_120m | ecosystem: Environmental > Aquatic > Marine > Inlet | place: Canada: British Columbia | collected... | reverse complement strand
GTTGTTTTTAATAATACTTTAGGTACAGTATTTGGATAATTATCGGGAAAATATGCATGAAATTCAAATAATCCATTTTCATAAGGTGTATCTTTAGGACCTGAAATTATAAAAGATACAAAATTTAAATTAGATTTACTAGTTCTCATTACAATACTCGTATCCCAATTAATAGGTAAATTTTTTTTTAAACTTGAAATTTCAGATATAATTCGCATAATAGATTTTTTAGATACTGATGAATTTTTATAGTTATAATACAATTGTCTTATATCAAATTTATAATTTAAAAACTTATTTTGTTCTACCATAGTTAGATAATTTTGTATCTTATTATCTGATGGTTTAAAAATTTCTTGTTCTTTTACAGAAACTTGAGATTTTAAAATTTCATAAAGTGAAAGGAATTTTATATATAAATTATCTAGACTATTACTAATTATATCATTTGAATTACTTTTTAATGTACTAATATCTTCACAAATTTCATAAATATTAATATAAAGATTTTCATTAAAATTTTCAGGAACTTTATCTTTTAAACTTATAATAATATTAATAATTTCCATATATAATTTTTCATTTTTATTTAATTCTAAAATGTTACATCCTTTTAATTGTTTAAAAATATAATTAAATAGAACTGATGAAAATAATATACTGTAATCATCTGTATTATTAATTTCATTATTAATTAATGTTAAATGCTTAATAATATTATTTTTTTTAATATCCTGATCATTTATATATTTATTAATATCCCATTTTACAGAACTATTGCTTGTTCCGTATCCAACACCTGAATTCCAATATTTATTCATTTTTTTATCACCAGAATTTGTACATTTTGTAAAGTCAAGGTTTAGTTTAATTTTTTCAAAAGGAATATCATTAATATTTTGTGAAAATTGTAAAATTAAATTATATAGTTTGCTTTTATTCATATTTGAATTATAGTATTTTAAAAAATATGGTTCTAATTCATTACCAAGATTTATTACTAATTTATCTAATGAAATTGTATAATTCCAATTTTTTGTTGTCCAAATATCTAAATTTAAAATATTTAAAATTAAATTTATATCAATATTTGGTTTAATATATGATACCTTTGGAGGAACAAATGGGTATAAATTATGATCTAATATAAAATTTAGTTCAAAAAATTCTTGATTATCTTTTTTTAATTTATCATATAATTCTCCTTCATATTTTAATCTAATACTTAAATCATATGGATCATTATTATTACACTTTATATAATAAGGAACATTCATATTTGTATTTAATTTTTGAATTTCTTGATAAATTATATTAAATCTTTGATTTTTATCCATCACAAGACCTTGTGGAATTTGAGTTAGTAACTCTTTATTAAAATTTATTGTTTCATTATATTCAAGTAATTTTGTTTTATTATTTTCACATTTTGTTATGTATGGTTTAGAATTAAATAGATTCATATAATCTTCATTATTTATTATATCAAAAGAATACGATTGTTTAATTATTGATTCTATAATATTTTTAATTTCTTCAAAAGTTACTTTTTGTTTTACTGATAATAAAATATTTACTTGATCAAGATTAATTGTTTCTGAATTACAATAAACATAATTTTTATTGTAAAAAATATTAATAATATTATCATCAAATCTAAATTGTATATTTCTTTCATTTATTTCAGTAATATCTTTTGATTTTTGATATGAAAACATTAAATAATATGTTCATATTAAAAATAATTAATAATATCAATTTTTTTTATAAATAAATAAGCAGATATAAATCTACTTTGTATATGCTGCAATAAATGCCTGTACATGCGGATGTGTTGACTGATCACTAAATACTCCCTCGCTAGTAGATAGAACCATATTAATCACTGATGTAAAATCATCTCGTGCCATCCCCTGAAGAAATGACGTAAGTGGATCTGTATCTGCAACCACATCACCAGATATAGTATTCTTAAAGGTAACCTTATTACCAAGAGTATTTACAAGTAGTCCATGAGACATTCCCTCAGCTAGAGTTAGACCATTGTACTTTGAATGCGCCGGAAATCCCGGAGAAGATGCATTCATACTCCAAAAACAAGTTAGTGGTAGTGCAAACTTGTTCTGATGAAAGAGGGTTTCCATACGCTTTGCAAAAGGATTCCACTGGCTAGAATAATCTGCCCCAGTATTACCATAACCACAATAACGTGATTCAGAGGTAAACTGTGCAAAGTAAGGATTAAACTGACCATCAGTAAAAATAATATGGTTTACACGACCATCAAAAGATGGATTACTTTCCCGTACACCCTTAAATAGATTAAGTAGAAGTTGCATCGACTTGTCAATATTAGTAGAACCACCCCAAGGTGAAATCTTAACCTGCTCATACCAATCATAAATTGTTGTACCTTCCCGTACATCAAGATTAATAAGTAACGGTGTATCACTAAATGTAATAAATGTATTTCCTAGATTTGAAAGTAGTGTTGTAATAATACCCAGGACAATAGCACCATCTAGTACATTTGCACACTCCATAGATTCTGATACATCAATTGTTGCAATAACATTGAAAGGGTTTAATGGCTTGGTAGATGGATTAGAACCTTCCGTTACCCAACTCTCAAGCGATGCATCATACTCCTTCTGGAGCTGCTTACGAATATCATCTACAAGTGCCATGAACTGTGCATGAACTACTACGCGTTCTCCATGACTTGCGGTATGAATAGACTTTCGAAGCTCTCGAGCAAACTTGATAGAATCAAGTCCAGTTCCCTTAATAGCTCCCTTAATAGCCTCATCTAGATAAGTTTGTCGAAGAGCAATACGTGCAGGATCATGTGTACGGTTTCCATCAGTTTCATACATACTAAGTTCCTCATCTAGATCTTCATTAAGAAAAGCCTTCTTGTGCTTATGAAGAGCACCCGCTGGTACCTTCTTAATATCAAATGTCCAATCATTAGCAGACATACGAGTCTCTACAACATTTCCAAGTCGACGAAGAATTGTTGTAAGACGAGTTAGTGTTGCCTGCCCAAACTTTACTGCACCAAGTGCACGAGTCATATCACCATCCCAAAGCATTCCTGCAATAAGTATAGGGCGGAGATGCTCATGACGCTTACCCTCAGATGGAATGAACTTAGCGCAGTTATCATTATAAACACAATTATAATGCTTTTCAATGTTTACATCGCTAAAGTACTTAATCTTAAAACGATGACTATCAACCACCCTTCGAAACTCAGAATGTGTCATTACCTCTCCATTCTTCTTGAGAAATCCACGATTATTTGTTCCAGGAAGTGAACGTACAGACTTATCAAATGACTCAAGCATCATATTAATACACTTTGTAACAACACGCTTGTCATTTCCATCCTTAATATAATATGCACAAATAGCATTTAGATCACCCCAATAACCAAAGTGTACAAAACATGGAATACATTCAATTGCCGTTAGTGGCATTTCCTTATGAAGAATTCGGAAAATTAGATAAGAAAAAGAACGATGTCCCTTTCCGATAGATGATCGACTACCGGATACAATAGCACGTTCGCGAAACATTGTAACAAATAGAAGACATGTATAAATAGCCTGTTCATTCTTGCTCATCGTCTTAATCTTTGCAATAATACTATTTAGTTCAGTAGTAATACTCATACAAAAACAAGTTTCAAGATTCTCTACAGGATCAAGTGGAAGTGCTGACTGGGCAGGCCTCTTTGAACCCTTTCCCTTAACAGGTTCCTTTTCGGGCATTACAAGCTTTTGTGTAAAACCAAGGATTGATGATGCAATATCTCGCTGATCTGTAGTAAGTTCAGCATAATTAATATCACCATTCCAGGTAGAACCATGCGAAAGTTCTGGAGAACTTGCCATCATACTTGCTACCTTGCTAAATACAGCCTCCATACTAGATGGAGGATGAGATGCCTCAACGGAGGTCTTGCTTGCCTCAGATGAGGACTTGGTAGAGGCATCCTTGAACTGTGCAAGGAATACCTCATTATATTCACACTTCTTCTGAGAAGACATTAATTTATATAATAAACGTATATTTTAAATTAAATTTCAATTTTTATTATTCTTTGAATATACCAATTATTGACAATGTATATATAGTTCCAAAAGTTGATATAGATACAGCATTTTCGAGTTCTGCCAATTTATGTAAATATTTTGATAATAAAAATTCATTTATATCTTTTTTTATAATAACTTTAACTAGTTCATTTAAAAATAATGATAATGAATATCCGGAAATAATTAATTTTTCATTAATCATATTATAACAATCTAAAAAACTATTATTTTTATCGTATAAAAAATCAAATATATAGTGAACTAATTCAATATCAGGAATACCTGCTGTTTCATAACATATTTTTTTTGTAATTTTATCACCTCTCATTGATATACTTTGTAATAAGTTTATTGCTTTTCTTAAATCTCCATTACATATACTAGAAATAGTATCAATACTATGTCGCGAGTGTTTTATTTTTTCATTAGTACATATTTCTTTTATCCTACTTTTAATAATATCTTTACTAATAGGTTGGAATCTTAAATTTAAACATCTTGCTTTAATAGCTGGAATAATTTTATTATCATAATTACAAATGAAACAAAATCTTGTTGTATCAGAATATGTTTCCATTATTCTTCTTAATGCAAATTGAGCATCAAATGTCATTGCGTCCGCCTCATCTAATATAATTAATTTAATACCTTTATTAAAAATAGTAATTTTTTCTGCAAATCCTTTTATTTCATCACGAACAGTGTTAATACCTCTATCATCAGATGCATCTAATTTTATAACATTAAATACTTTATTATTTCCATATAATTTATTGACTACTGCCATAATAGTTGATGTTTTTCCTGTTCCTGATTTACCATTTAAAATTAAATGTGGTAAAGATCCATTATCTATCATTTTATTTAAAAGATTAATAGTAGTAGATTGTCCAACAATATCTTTTAATTGTGTAGGTCTATATTTTTCAATCCATAATAGATTTTCATTCATTAATATAGTTCTATTTTAATTTTTAAATAAAATAATCAATTTTTATAAATATATTAATTTTAATATATATCTTTTGTTTTATTACAATTAATATATTTACATACTAATTTTATAACATTATTAATAACATTTAAATCATTATTTATTTCTATTTTATCTTTTTTAAATAAGACTTTTTCATTCTCATAAATTTCATATATTTTATTATCTTTTAATTTTAATATTAATTTATTATTTTTATTTGATTTTTCATATATTTTAAATAAATTACATTTAATTGTTTTAATATCTTCTAATTTTATAAATTTATTTACATAATTAAATACATTTATCTTCTTATTATCATAACAATAAAAACAGTGTATTAAATTATTATTTGATATATTTATAATCATTATATTTTAACATAATTTATTTCCTAAATAAAAATTAAATAAATTTATATTATTTATTTCAACATCATTAAAAATTGTAATACTAATTATAATATATTAATTTTTTTAATTTAATATATTTACTTTTATATTTTAAATATTTTTTTTTTAAAGTAACATCACTAAGTACATTATCGATTTCTAATTGTTGTGTTTTAAGTTCTTCTATAATTTCATTTAATATAATTAAATCTTGCTTTCCTCTCTTATCAGTTGACATTATGATTGATTTCATTTGTTTATTTACTTCATTAATTAAATCTAATAATTCTTCAGATAATTTTTTATGATATTCAAATAGTTTTTTTTTAATTGGAAAACTTTTTTTTTCAATATTCCATATACCACCTTCTGATTTTAGTTCTATTTGAAATAATTTTTCTTTATTATCTCCATAGTATTTAAAATAATCAAATCGTCCATTAAATTTTTCTTTTATTTTATTATATAGTTTTTTATAATATTGTGGTTGTGTTTGTGGTTGTATTTGTGGTTGTATTTGTGGTTGTATAGTTGGTATTTCTTTAATTTTGTTTATTTGTTTATAAATTTGTATTTTAATTTTTTCTATTTTATCTAATTTTATTATAGTTGCATATTCTCGTATCAAAAACTTATCCTTTTTTATTTTTTCTTCTATTTCTGTAATTAAATTTAATATATTTTCAAATATTGTTTTATGAACTATTAAATTTGTTTCTTTTTGTTCAGTTAAAAATAGGCCTTCTTTTAATTTATGTACAATTTTTAAAAAAATTTTTTTATCTGTATAGTATTGAAAATATTTGTAAATATCCCCATTTTCATTAAAAGAAAAATTTATTATGTCATATACCTTTTTAAATTCCTGATTATTTGTTAATTTTGGTATTGATGGTGTAGATATCGGTTGTACTGGAGATGATGTTGGTTTTGGTGCAACTTTATCTAAATATTCTTTATAATGATCATCAATATAAATATCAATTGATGTAATTTGTTGTTTTCTTATTATTTTATCACAATATGATTTTGCTATATCCATATTTAAAATTATATCTTTTTCAATACCTGTCTTTATTTCATATGGTTTCCCATCTCTTCTTGTATCAAAGCCTAAATTTTTATAAATATAAAAAAGTGATATTGAATTATATGCTGGTTTTAATTCTATCTTATAATTTTCTTTATATATTTCATTAATGTATTTAAAAAAAATACACATCATTATACTACCAAATCCACTTGGTAAATAATAACTATAAAAATGGTCAATTTTTACAGTTTTCGTATTAGTTGTTATTTCCGAAATTATTTCACCTAATTTTATATAGTTTTTAGTTTTTAACTGTTCTAAATCATTAGCTTTATTTGATTCAAGACGTTCTATAGATTGTTTTATATACTCTTTCTCTTGTTGAATTAATCCAGTTTTAGATAAATCCGTACCTTGTTCTATTTCCACATCATCATAAATATCTTTTATTTGTTTATTATAATAAGCTTCAATTATTTCTTTTAATTTTATCATTTCAGTTGTATTCCATTGTCTTATTGATTCTTTCGATTTATTTATATAAAATACCGGATATAATTTTAATTTATGTTTCCAGTTTCTATCTTTATATTGTTCTGTTTTTATTAAATAGGCATTTGGTAATATCATATTATCCTTTTTTAATTTTCTATAGAGTCGTTCATCAAAAATTTTTGTATTTATATTTATAGATATACTACTAATTTCTTCATTTTTTATAGTATGTATAATATATTTTAAATTTAAACTTTCCATTATATTATATCACATAATATATTATTATTTGATATATTTATAATCATTATACTTTAATGTAATTTATTTCCTAAATAATAAATTAAATAAAATAAGTTTATATTATTTATTTTAACATCATTTATAATTGTAAAATTACCAAGATCAAGTAATTTTAATAAATTAAAATTTTTATAATATTATCTTTTAAATTATTATAAAAATTTTCCCATTGTAAGTTTTCTTCAGTTGGTTTAAATAAAATAATTAATGTATCATTTGAATGTTCTAAAACTTTATTCATACCTTCATCAAATGTAATATTCTGTTCCCAACCCAGTTCTTTTAATTTATTATTACTTATTAAATATCTTTTATCATTAAATGGTCTATCATCAACATATTCTATATACTTATCATAATCATCAGTGTTCTTAATTGTATTAATTAATATTTTAGTTATTTCAATAACAGATTTTTCATATTTATGATCTGAACCAATATTATATACATGTCCAAAAGTTCCCCTTGATATAATAAAATCAATCGCAGTACATACATCATCTACAAATATAAAATTTCTAATTGATTCTCCGTTACCATGAATAGTGCATTTACTACCTTCTCTTAAAGTTTTAATAAATTTAGGAATTAATTTCTCAGGATATTGATTATATCCAAATACATTATTTCCTCTTGATATAATTATTTTTATTCTTGTTTTTATTTTTAAGATAAAAATTAGTCATATATATGCTCATACATAGACTAACTAATTCTTTTATAATTTTAGGAATTAATACTAAAAATATATTTGCAGAGATGAGGTAAATTACTTGTAAAAATACTAATTAGTTTATTTGTTTGATCAATAAAATTATAAATATGAGTTTTTTTGTTAGTTTTATTATTAATCTCTTTTAAATTTTTTACATAGAATAAATACCAAGTATCATATGTGTATTGACTATATGTTTTTACAATATCACAATATAAAGATACAAGAATAACACATAAAACTTTACTCCACTCAATATCCATTTGTTTATTTATCTGCTTTGATAAATAATCTGGATCATTAAATAATTTACTTATATTATCTTTAAAAATAATAATTGTAATAGTAGGACTAATAAATATGTTTATAATCATAAGATATATTGCAATGTGCTCATTGTAAGTATTCATTTAATATATTTATTTTACTTTATTTAAAAATAAAGTAATCAATTTTTATAAAAAGTATAATAAAAATATTAAAGTAAATAATACTTTTAAAGTATATATTTTATTTGATAAACAATCTTTCATCATTTTATCTTTTACTCTTTTTTCACATTTACCTTTACAGTAATATTTATTATTTATTTTTACTCCATCATAACTATAAAAAAAACTTACTATATTATATCCTTCGATATAGTCACCGCATAAATTACAAAAGTAATCATTATATGTCATTAATAATATTAAATTAAAATAATATTTAAGTCAATTTTTAATCATCATTATATAATAAACTAATCTATATAGTTGAATAAATTCATCACATCCTTTTAATAAATTTTGATCAACTGAAATAACTTTTTGAATTATTAATGATTTTTCTTTATCATTAAATTCATCTGAATTAATGATCATATAAGTAAATGGTTCAATCATATTTGTTATTGAATAAGATAATATATTTATATTTTTTAATACTTTATTTAGTTCAATATAATTTTTATTAATTGCATATTTTATTAAATTATTCATATAACATTCTTTAGTAATACCTGAAATTTCATCGATTAATTCTTCATTTATATTATCAAGTTCATTTATTTTACTTTCTTCAGAAACAAATGATTTATTAAATTTACATTTTTGTAATAAATTTACTGCTTTTCTTAAATCTCCTCGTGATATATTAATTATTTTATAAATATTTTTTTCAGAACAATACATTTGCTCTTTTTCACAAATTGATTTTAATTTATTATGAATATTTTTTGTTGAAATAGGTCTAAACCTAAATAAACTACATCTTGAAATAATAGGATCAATTATTTTATGATGATAATTACATATAATACAAAATCTAGTAACACGTGAATAATCTTCCATAATTTTTCTTAATGCAAATTGAGAATCAGCAGTCATATTATCAGCTTCATCTAAAATTATAATTTTCCAAGGTGGTATACCGTCTTTCATATTAACAGAATTTTTAGCATAACGTTTAATTTTTTCTCTAACTACTTTAATACCTCTTTCATCAGATGCATTTAATTCAATTACTCTATCTTCCCAAAATTTCTGACCAAATAATTGTTTTGATAAAGCGAGTATTGTAGATGTTTTACCACATCCCGATGGACCAAAAAATAGTAAATGAGGTAAATTTTTATTTTCAATTGATTTTTTTAAAGAGGAAATAATTTCTTCTTGTGAAATAATATCATTTAAATTTTTTGGTCTAAATTTTTCAACCCATGAAATATTTAACATATTATTAATTAAATATATTAATTCTTTAATTAAAATAAATTCATTTTTTTCTATTTTAATATAATGAGTAAAATTACACAAGTATATAATAATTGTCTTAATTCAACCGATAATAATCCTTATATGAATCATATATTTATTCAAGATTCATTTGAAATTCCATGTATAGTTTCAAATGAGGAAATTGAAAATAATTTTTTAAATGCAAAAGGATCAGCTGCGTCAAAAATATGGTATACTGTTCCAGTAAGATCTGAATTTAGTGAAATTAATGTACCAGAAAAATTATTTGGTAACTTATCAATATGTAGAGATTCTGGATATACATGTAAATTTAATAGTGAACAATTTAAAAATACAGACAGGATTATAACAAGTTATGATAAAAAAAATCTTTTATATAATACCTATAAATAAAATAATTTTTAATATTTTTATACTATAAAATATTAAAAATTTATAAATTAGATGATTGTGAAAATGATTCGTCGTAATACAACTCATTATTATTTTTTGGATGATATACCTCATAAATAGGATTATTAAAATTTCGTGGATCTTTTGAATCTGTTTCTAATTCTAGATCTTGGTCTAGTTCTTGGTCTAGGTCTAGGTCTAGGTCTAAATTTGAAATTGATTCTGATTTTTTATTTTTATTTTTGATTACTTTTTGTAAAATAAATAAAATTAAACCACAAGAAATAATACTAATTGGAATAATATAATAATATTTCATATAATTACTTAAATTACTATTTGTTGTATTTGTTGTATTTGTTGTATTTGTTGTATTTGTTGTATTTGTTGTATTTGTTGTATTTGTTGTATTTGTTGTATTTGTTGTATTTGTTGTATTTGTTGTATTTGTTGTACATGAGGTTGTATTTGTTGTACACGAGGTTGTTCCCTTTGATGTTAATGTTGATGTTAATGTTGATGTTAATGTTGATGTTAATATTGATGTTAATGTTGATGTTAATGTTGATGTTAATGTTGATGTTAATGTTGATGTTAATGTTGATGTTAATGTTGATGTTAATGTTGATGTTAATGTTGATGTTAATGTTGATGTATCAGTTGATAATAAACATTGATTACAATTGTGAGGACAATAATATCTAATAATTTGTGGTAAAATAGTATATGTTGAATATACATTACATATATCAGTAACATTTGAATTTTTTGAAGAACAAATATCTAAATCTATTCTACTACAATTTATTTCTCTATAGTCGATATCTTTACATTCAGGACATTCCAAACATTCTTTTTCCTTACTTTTACATTTATTTTCCCATGTATTATTATTTTTATAACAAGATGGCGAACATTTACTATAATATATAGAACATTCATTACATGAACTGCATGTATTTTCTGACCAAAAACATTTTTTATTCCATAATTCTTTATGATCAAAACACCAATCTTCACAACTATTATGATATTCTTTACATTGAGGACAAGCCGAACAATAATTTTCAGACCAACCACATCTTTCTTTCCATGTTGTAGGTAATTGATATTTATATCCATGTTTTAAAGTTTCATGATTTTCACACCACCAATAACATTTTTTTTCTTTTTTTAAAAAATTTAATGTTTCATAATTATTATATTTTGTTAGAGGTATACTTTCTTTATAAATAATTTGATTAACATGAGTACAATCATAAGAATCATTTAATTTATTTTCAAATATAAATCCTTTACACGTTATATCATTAAAACATTTATCTTCACAATCTTTAATACTATCAAAACTATTATAATTAAATACATTTGTATAACAATTCTGGTTATCACAATATAATTTTTGATTAGTTGATATTTGCACTTTTTTTATATAATAATTATTTGATGAGCCGATAACTGTAAAAAATAAAGAAAAAAAAGTTAGTAATTTAAAATACATTACTAATTAAAATATCTTTATCTTTATTATATTTTTATTAGTAATGTATTTTAAATATATTAAAAGATAAGTTTAATATATTTTTTTAATTTATTATTATTAATAATATGGAATTTATTAATAATGAAATTTCAAATGTTTTAAAATTATATAATTATGTTAAAAATAATAATCTTGAAAAAAAAAAATCCACAGAATATTATTCTAAAATATTAAAAATAATTGATAAATTAAAAATAAATAATAAAAATGATATTTTATTAACAACTGAGATAGAAATTAAAAAAAAAATAAAAAATATAAAAAATGAAGATGTATTTGAATATATATCAACAAATGATATAAATAAAATTAAAAACTTAACACATATAAATTTTAGAGAAATAAATAATGAAGGAAACACTATACTTCATCATGCAATTAAAATCGGAGATTGTTCTATACTTAAAATATTATTTAAAAAAGGTGGAAATATAAATCAAATTAATGGTAATGGTAATACACTTTTAGAATATGCATGTTTGTGTAAAGATCCTAATATTATTCATTTTTTAATTTTACATGGATGTAATATGCAAAAACATTTATTTTTTAGAGATGGTAACATGAAACAGTATTTAAATAAATCAGATATTGATTTAGCTATATTATTAAAAATATTATTAATTAATAGTAAAAAATCAAATAATTATAATAATTTTAGTTTTTTAGAAAAATATTTTAATATTGAAGAATTAGTTGGTATTGAGTATTTTACAATAAAAGATTTATTACTTGGTTTAAATTCATTATTTCATAATAAAAATGTATATCATAGTTATAAACAGATTATAATTGAAGAATTAGATACTTTTACACAAAATTTAAATAAAAAATGTTCTTATCAGAAAATAGATTTAATTTTAATAAATTTAGTACCTTTTATTAATTTTCCATTTAATTTATCATCTGATTTCATTTTAAAAAACGAACTAAAATATGTAATTAAACATTCATTAAAACAAAATAAAAATAATTATAAAAATATATTAATAAATTATATATTTGATAATTATATTAAAACTAATATAGTAACACAAGATTATCTTGGAATAATTTTATATCAAATAATATCAAAAAATAAATTATAAATATATAAAAAATATTTCTAACATCTAATATATACAATGAGTTCTAGTAGAATTGATAACGATGAAGGTGCATTAAGAGCAGCTATAAAACAAAGTAAAAAAGGAATGTCATGGATCCTTGATATTAATGCACATGAAAATGCAACAACATGTGGAAATCAACCAAATGTATCACATCATGGTGACCGTACAGATGTTGAAAGTAAATTACGTCTTCTTGATAAACCTTTATCAAATGATCCAAATGAAAAAACACAAGAAGGAGAACAGTTAACACAACTAAATTATTCTCCACCATATTTATGCGAACGCGACTTAAATCATCCTAGTTTTAAAGTTCAAATTCCTTTTTATACACCATATCAAGAAGAGTTAAGAAGTGGTGATCCAAGTAATGTAGGATTAATATCTCCTTTAGATTAGATAGAAACTAATTATTAATTTATAAATATTTATATTAATTTTATAACATAAATTTAATATGAATAAAATAATACTTATAATTTTTATAATATTAATAATTATATTATATTTAAAAAAAAGATATGAAACATTTAAAGAAATTTTAATATTAAAAGTAAAAAAAGCTATAGATAAAAAAAGAGGGTTAATGTTTGTAAAAAATCCGTTAAAATATAATCATGGTCTTTTATTTGATTTTGGTTCTTATGTTGACATACAATTTTGGATGAAAAATACTTTTATACCTTTAGATATAATTTATTTAGATCATAATTATAAAGTAATTGAATATAAAGAAAATCTTATTCCTTTATCAGAAAAGATGATTAATATAAATAAAAAATTTAGATATGCAATAGAAGTTAATGCAGGAACTATTAAAAATAATAATATTAAAAAAAATGATTATATAAATTTAAAATTTGTGGATAATATAAAATAATATAAAAATTTAATAATATATTTTTTCTTACTATTTATATATATGTCAGGACCAGGAAGAAGAAGCACAAGAATTATCGATGATTATGATACAGCACAACATAATGATTTTAGTGTAAGAAATATTAATAATTATATAATGGATATTAATCAAGCAGAAAATGTTAACTCTTGTTATTATTCGGGTGGTGCAAGAAATAGTGTTGCCGAATTATCAAAACCAGTTACAAGTAACGGAGTTTTAGATATTGAACGTAAAGTAGAATTAGAAACTTATGTTCAAAATAGACATGTTAAATTAGGTGGTTATAATAAAAATAATGAAGATTATAAAAGTATAGAATTACAAGATGCAAATCAATGTGGAGGAAATTTAACAGAACATCTTGTTTTAGACGAGTCTAGATTAACACATCCATTAACCAATTATCGTGAAATGAGAGTTGAACATTATAATTTTTCACCATATCTACCAGTAAGTCCACAAGAAGTTTTTATTAAAAATAATGAACCAAAGAAAAACTTATGGTCTTCAGTAGAAGAAAGAATGGGGTCAGCATCTAGATTAAATAAATCTACTGTTTATAGAACAGTTACCGATTGGACAGAAAATGTAGATGATTTGAAACCTAAATAATATATATTTTATTGAAAAAATAATTTAAAAACATTAATTTCTATTATAATTATATATGAATAATAATAGAAATTTACAATATTCTTCATTATCTTCAATTAATCAATCAACCCTTTTAACACAAGATCCAAATTTATTAAAAGGTATTGAACCATTACCTCTTATAAAAAATGGTAGAAGAGATAATACAATTACAATTAAAAAAAATTATAAAGAAGGCTATGTAAAAAAAGAAGTACCCACTAATATGTTTACTGGTAATGATATATTTAATAATACAGAACATTTTTCACAAAATTATTTTGAAGTTAAAGGGAATAAAATACCTTATCTTGGTTCAACACCTGATGCATTTAACAAAAGAGGGGCGGTCCGAAAATGGGCCGAGGAAATTATTGGACAAAAACATAAACATCATAATCTTGTACCAGGAACAAACTTAAATGCAGATAACCCTATGACACCCGAAGAGACTAATAGTATCATAGCTAAAGAAGCAAAAAGATATCTGTTACAAAGTGAAAGACGAGCTAAAACTGATCGTTCACAAAGAGCAGATTTAGAAGGTACTTTTGTATATGCTGGACAAAGAACAGAAGGTATCGGCGGAACATTAAAAAGGGATGCTATAACAAGTGTTCCAAATCAAAATAGAGAATTTGATGTAGATGATTATGTTATAAGTAATTCAGGTTATTATGGACCTCCTCTAGATCTAGAAGATGAAGCAAAACAAACAGGAAGGTCTCAAGAGAATAATATATATGGTCATGTAACTAATAAAGATAGTGGTTTTGCTGTACAAAATGATAAATCTCTAAGAGAAACTTTTCGTGGTAAGGAAGATCTTCAAAATGATTATATAGGACCTGCAGTATCTGTAAGATCATTAATAAATACAGAATCTGAATTTCAAGTTTCTCGACTGGAAACCGAATTAGATTTAACCGGTCCTGTTAGTAGTAATATTGGTGTTCTTTCAACTATAGATACTACAAGAAATAATGATAGAGCAGAACACGCATTAAGAAATAATCATTCTGGTCCTGTAACTAATAAAGATGGTGGGTTTGCTGTACAAAATGATAAATCTCTAAGAGAAACTTTTCGTGGTAAGGAAGACCTTCAAAATGATTATATTGGTGGAGTAAATGGTGAAATAAGTGGTATTGTTTCACAAACAAAAGGTACTAGAAATCATGATAGAGAATATAAATTAAGAATAAAACAACAAGGACCCTTAACTCATAATAGGGGTGTTTCTATGAAAAATAATGATACTAGAATTTATGATAGAGAAAAAGCATTACAAAATGTAAATGTAGGTCCATTAGGTAATAAAGATGGTGGTGTTGCTGTACAATATGATAAATCTCTAAGAGATACTTTTGGTGGTACTCAAAATAATCATATAATAGGTCGACATAATAATACTGGTTCTATTTTACAATCAGAATATGAAAGAAAAGAACACCAATCTGAATCATTTACAAGTTTACCTGGTCATTTAACTAATAGTTTAGGCCCTATTAAAGAAATACATAGTACAAGAGATTATGATAAAGCACCATCATTAGATTCAGGATATATAGCTCCAGGTCTAAATAGTAACACATATATGAAGACAATAAAAGAATTAAATCAACTGGGTAGTAATATTATGGTAGAAGATTATTTATCTAATAAAGGTATGTCAAGTATCATAGATAATAGAGAACAATATAATAATTTTGATCCAAGAAACATGAAAGGCGATACACTAAATAGAGAAGGTATAGAATATCGTCCTGCGCAAAAATGTTTTATGAGTAATACTTTAGGCGAAGTTGAATTAAATGAAAACAGAGAAGATGAACATAGAGAAAGATCTATTGATAATGGAGACTCATCTAAAAGTATCGGTGGTATATTATTAAGAACCAGAGATGAAACAAGACCAAAGAATCAATTACAACCTAGACTTAATATACATGATTATAAACAAGGATATAGGTATGTCCCTGGTAGATTTATACCAAAACAAAGTAATACTCCATAATTACATAACATCCGTTATTTTATGCTTATTTTCTTTCATTAATTCACTAAATAAATCTAAAATATATTTATTTTCAGATTCTTCATCTACTTTATTAATTTCATCACAATGTGTTAGTATTATATCATTCATATAATTATATGAATCTATTATATGATATATATTTCTTGCACCAGTAATTATAATATTACCCTTTTCAAAAATAAAAATACTTACTTCTTTTTCTTCATCATTATTTCTACTTGGTGTAAATTTAACAATAACACATGCTCTAATACATTTTTCATAAGATGCTTTTATTTTTTTCATTATTAAAAGCTTATATAATTTACTTCTATCAATTTTCATATTAACACGATAATTAGAATTAATCATATAGATTTTAAAATTCTTAATTGTTAATTCTTCTTTGTTTTCTACAAATGTAATTTCTTTAATTGTAGAATCAATCATTTTTCCTCTAACTTGACCTAATCTATATATTAATTTATTGATTGCTCTATTAGCATATTCTATATTTCGTAATCCAGATATTTGAATAGTTCCATTTTGAAATAATTTTAAATTTAATTTTTTTTCTGTAGCTAAATCATCAGTATCGCCTTCAAAAATTCTTACAACAACTGTTACTTGATTATAAAAAGGCACACTTTTTTTAGTTTTTTTTTTAGTATTTCTTTTTGATTTTTTATTAACAATTAATGTTCTAATGTTATCGTCGTTAAGTTTAACAGTTAATATATCATTACTATCTAATTGTAAATAATCTTTAATATTTATTAAATTTAATTTTGTACATAAAGAACCATTTGCACACATTGTTGAAATTGATACACCATTTGGTAATTTAGAAATTGTATTTTTTTTAATATCTAAATAATCGATAAACTGATACATTTGCCATATATTTTTCATACTATTATACTTAAAGAATTTATTCTTTAAGTATAATAATATCAATTTTTATATTTATTTTTATCATTTATTAATAATATGGATGTTAAATTTTCACCAACTGAATTAAATAATAATAAACAAAGAATAATAAAAATAAAAAAAAATATAAAAATTAAAGGTATTCGTATACTAAATACTAAGAATCAAGATAATGTTTTCTACAAACGGAAATATAAGAGTCTTCAGCACCAATAAGATTTTGTTTTTTATCACTACATATTCTTTTAGAAAAAATTCCTGGTGTTCCATCTTTACAAATTTTACATAATGAATGAATTTTTTGACATGTATTAGAATATGGAATTAAATCTAAAATTTCTCCAAATTTATTTCTATTAGAATCTCCATCTAAACCTACTACAAAAACATTAATATGTTTTTCTTCAACCAGTTTTAAAACATTTTTAACTAAATCAGAAAAAAATTGTGCTTCATCAATAAAAATTGTATCTATTTCGTCTAGTTTTTGTTTAAAAATATTATTTAGATTATCAAGTGATACACATGGTTCTTGAACCATATCATGAGATACAACACATGTTTTTGAATACCTATTATCTATTTTTGGTTTTATAACAATATATTTTTTATCTAAAATTTTTAATAATCTAATTTGTTTTATTAAAAATGATGATTTACCTGCAAACATTGGTCCAAAAATAATATCTATACGCGATTTAGACATTAAAATTATATAAAATTATTATATAATTTTAATTTAAATCAATTTTTTTTGTATATATATATATATATGGATTTTACAATTAAAAATATTGATCTATTAAAAAAAAAATATCAAGGTAAAAAAATTGGTTTTACTTGTAGTTGTTTTGATATATTACATTGTGGTCATTGTATTATGCTCGAAGATGCAAAAAAACAATGCGATATTTTAATAATCGGTCTACAAACAGATCCTACTATTGATAGACCAGAGAAAAATAAACCAATCCAAGATTATAATGAAAGATTAATTATGGTTAAATCTATTAAATATATAGATAATATAATTAAATATACAACAGAAGAAGAGTTATATAATTTACTAAAAGCTTTAAATCCTGATGTAAGAATTATTGGTTCTGATTGGAAAGGAAAAGAATATACAGGTTGTAAATTACCAATTAAGATGTATTGGCATGAACGTAATCATAATTGGTCAACATCTAATTTGAGAAAGCGAATTTATTTAAATGAAAAAAATAAATATATATAATAGAGACAAAAAAAGATAAAAATGTAAAGAATGACGATAAAAAAAAATTTAAAATAAAATTAACAAGTACTAATACATATTATAAAATAAAATGGTTAACAGGATATTAGTTTCATTTAAAGATATATAAAGATTTAAAGATATATGGACAAATTCAAGTCAAAAAGAGGTAGAAAACCTAAAAATAAAATTATCGATGCACCTATAATTAATACAGTAGTAGATGAAACTAGTCCAATAATTGTTCATTTACCAATAAATTTAAATGAAAATTTAAAAGATACAACATGTTCATCTAAAAAAAATAAAACGAATAAAGTTAAAAATTCTGATAAAGAAGTTTTTAAAGTTAAATTAGATAATAAACTAAAATGTTGGTGGTGTAGATATAATTTTAATACTGAAAGAGTAGAACTTCCAGAAAATTATTATAATGAATGTTTTCACTGTATAGGTAACTTTTGTTCTTATAATTGTGCAGTATCATATAATATTGAAATGAATGATGAAAATGTGTTTAAAAGACAATCTTTACTGCATCTTCAATATAAAAAAATATATAATGAATATAAAAAAATTAAACCAGCTCCTTCATGGAAAATATTAGAAGATGCCGGAGGTAATGTAACAATAGATAATTTTAGAAAAAATTTAATAAATAATGATAGTAATTATTTATATTTAAAACCGCCAATGATAAGTAGAATATCTTATATTGAAAAAACATCTACTAATATAATTAATAATAATAATAATTTTACTTTAAAAAGATCAACACCATTAAAAAGTAAAAATTATAGTTTAGAACAAAGTATTGGATTAAAAATATCATCAACATAATCCAAAATGTATTTTCGGTTTATAAGTGTTTAATATATTTTGTAAATCATTTATAAATTGTTTTTGTAATTCTCTATTTTCATTATTATCTTGTGATATTATTCTATATTCTGGTGCAGAAATAATATTAACAGTTAGATTACTATATTTTTCTAAAAGTGTTAAAAATATTTTTTTAGTATATTCAATTCCACCTGTTGATATTAATTTAAATTTTGTTTCATAAACTTTTGTATCAGTCGCTATAAATTTTTTATGACTTTCAATTAAATATGTACTAAAATTATCATTATATTTTTTATTTATAATTTTAATTATATAATAATATAAATTATCATCACTATTACATTTAATACGTTCATTATCAAGTGGATAAATATATTTTTCTAATATTGTATTAATTGGAATATTATTAATATGACTAAATTGATTAATTTTTTTTCTTAATTGATATAAATATTCATTAGTATTTACTAATTTTTTATAAGAGTCAGAATCAGAATCATTATATGCTAAACTTAATGATATAACACCATTATCAATATTATCAATATAACCAATCATGGGTTTATTTAATGGAGTTAATTTATTAATACTTCTAATTTTTTTTTTTGTTGTTACTAAACTAGTTGGCATAATTGTCTCTATATTATAATCAGTTAATAGACAAGATAAAATATGTTCTTCTCTATTTGTAAAAATAAAGTTAACATAAGTATTAACTTCTGGTAAATTATCTCCATATATCTTATTAATTGTAGACATTAAATTAATAATATATATATATAGTCTTTATATAAATCAATTTTTATTTTATGTATTCATAATATAATATAAACCTTGTAAAAAACTATCTGCCATATCATCTTTTTTTTTGTAACTATTAAATTTTATAACCCATTCATCATATGGTTTTATTAATTCTTTACAATATTTAATTGCTAAACTTTTTGTTAATTTATATGTTTTAGCATCATTTCCTTTTAACTTTATAAGTTCTTGAGTATCACCATTACTTGCTAGCTTTAATTTATTACTTGGAGACATAAATTTAACTAAAGTAATATTTGAGTTTGTTTGTTCCTTATCTATAACACCTCTTATTAAATAATAATCATAAACAGTTGAAGAAATAGATTTCATTCGTGGATTTTTTAAGGACGGTTGGTTTTCAACAATCACCGTATTTGCTGAAAGTAAATTTAACCTTTTATCTAATTCTAAAACTAATTTATGTTTTAATACTTCTAATGAAATATCTTTTACTGATTTTTTACTAAACTCCTTTAATTTATAGGAATTTAATATTTTATTATATTCTGATTTACTATGTGTATTACAAAAATATTTATTATTGTAAACATACTTACTTTTTTTTTCACAATTATTTTTACCTGTAAAACAACATATGTTTTCTTTATTATCTTTAAATAATGTAGTAAATTCGGGTGCTATTATATTTATTTTTTTTAAATGATTTTTACATGTATATATTTTTTTATTATTTAGTTCTTGAAAATAAGACGGATTTGCTCCACATTCAAAACATTTCATTTTATCTCTATCAGTTAAATTTATAATACCCCAATCTAATATTTTCCAAGATTTATTATCTTTATTATATTCAAGTAGACAAAAAGATAAATTTATAATACCAACATCCCAAGATAAAACACGACTCATATAATTATTTTATAAATCTTTATTTATATAATAACTTAATTAATAACCATTAAGTTTTTTTTCTTTTTTTTCTTACTTTCACTCATAGTATCTGATATAATTCTATCATTATTTGCACTAGGTTCATCTTGAGTTTCAGTATCATTTATATTATCTCTTGAATGTAATTTATTTAAAATATCTCTAACAGATTGACTTGTTTCTATTTTACCACTTGGTTCTTTCATTGATCCAATTGTTGTAAATTGTTTTTGTGGAACTCCCTTTTTTTCTTTTCGACCATTTTGTTTTTGCATATTTCGTGGTTTATTTTGAGGTATATTAACTACCCCTGATTGTGCAAAAAGTTGTTGGGGATTCATATTTGGTTGGGGATTCATATTTGGTTGGGGATTCATATTTGGTTGTGAATTCATTCTATTTTGTCTAATCCTTTCATTCATTATTTTTTCTCTTTCTCTAAGTTGCTTTTTTTGTTGTTCTATTCTTATTTCTTCTGGCGACATAAAATTTTGTTTTTGATTTGAATTAAACATTTTGTTAATCATACTTGGTGCTTTTTGAGCTACTTTATCCATACCTGGCATTTTTGATAAATGTGCTTTTGAAAAGTGAAATGCCGAGGCAGATGCAAGAATTAAAAATAATAATTTCATTTCTGGAGGAAGATTTGTACCCTTACCTTTATATTTTTCATATAACTCTTCCAGTACATCTTCATAACTATCTACCTCTACGCTCATATGTTCAGACCATCCATTTAACTGAAAACTAAATGGATCATATTTATCATTTAAAAATTCTCCAACGGAACAAGCATTTAACAAAAGATTTTTATATAATTTTAAACCATTTCTTTTATCTGCAATACTTTTAAGCAACTCATATTCACTCTCCATATCTTCAATAGAAGAGCTAAAATTATATTCTTGTGTTAATGTATATCCTTTTTGTTTTAATTCACTTAATTTTCTTAAAAGTTCTGTTTTTTTAAATTTAATTTGTTGAGGTGTTAAAACAACTTTAGGTTCTTCAAAAACATCTTGTTGTATATTAATATCAGATTGTCTTGTTGATGCTCTTGAACTTATAGTTGAATTTATAGATAAACTACGTGATTTTTTTCTTGATGATTTTTTACTTTTTCTATTTGTATCTAAATTTAATGTTTCAATATTTGGTTGTGATGTAACCGATGAATTTTTAATACTTGATGTTGATATATTATTTGTTTCACTATCTTCTAATTGTAAACTAGATGATGAAACAACATCATTCTCTGCTACTTTTGATGGATTTACAAGCATATTTAAATATACATCTGTTTCACTTGATTCTTTTTTAGCTATTGGATTATTATCAATTTTATTGTTTTGATTATCAAGATATCCAATTTGTAAGTCTGAACTTGTATCTGAATTCATATAATAATAATAATATCTTTTTCTTTATTATTAAACGTATTTCTATAAATTAGTTAAAAATATATTGTAATAAAATAATTTTATTACAATATATTTTTCTAAATTAAATTAATAAAATTTATGTTACAATTTTCAAAAATAAATGATGCTTGGGATATTAAACCAAAAGAAATATATAAAAAAAAAATAAATGATAATATGAATGATAATGAAAATACATGTAATACATTTGAACATGTATTAAACTGTGAAAAATGTTTAGAAAAATTAAGAAAAAAATTAAATTTCACAAATAATATTAATACTTTAAATGAAATAAAAGAAGAAAAAGAAAATATTATCCCACAAAAAAATATAAAAATACAAGAAAATTTTATAAATGATATAAAAGATAATAATATACAAGATAATAATTTAGAAGATTTTACAAATATTATTAATACAAAATTATTAAAACAAAAAATTAATAATTTTATGAATAGAAATAAAGATTTTAAACAATTAATAATAGTTGTTTTAATTTTTATTGTATCTGTATTGTTAATACAATCTTTTAGAAAACCTATAGAGTTTGATGGATTAAATAAAAAAATATTTATATATCCAGAAGAACTTGTTAAAATTAAAAGTTTATTAAAATAATTATTTTGTCCAATCAATAAAAATTATATTATTATTTAACATTTCACTTTTAAAACCATTTTTTGTTAATTTTTTAATTATATAGTCTTTACAATTTTCAAAAGAATATAAAGGAATTCCTAAAATAAATTCTGGTATTTCATACCAACATTGTGATTCATTTACATTATTTACTTGTAAAATTTTTGTTTCAATTCTTTTATATACTTTTTTATAACATATTTTACGAAGTTCATATTTTTCTTCTTGTTCTTTTATTAAATCTTCCGCTTTTACCATATATATTTATTTATATTTTTCTTTTTTACATATTAATAACCTCTTTAATAGCAAAATCAATTATATTATTTATAAATTTAGTACAATAAAAGTTTATATTACCTTTACATATTTTTTTTGTAATTTTATATCCATTTTTTAATAATTCTTTTTTATAATTTTTATCAGGACTAAAATCTACCATTCGTTCATACTGTATATTAATATTTATAATATTATCATAATTTAAATAATTAATATTTTTATCAAAAACAACAGCTAATAAACCATACAAATATGTTATTAAATTTAAATTATTATTATCAACTGTAAATTTAAGTCTAATTCCTAAAGTTTTATTATTATCAGAATGATTAAAAGCAAAATTATTTAAAACACCACCATCAATATATAAATTATTATTAAATTTAACAGGTGTAAAAACGAATGGAATAGATATAGACATTCTGATAGCTAATATTATAGAAATATCAGGATATGTATCGATTGAAAAAATTTCTTCGACTTTTTTGGAATAATTTACAGTTACAATTTTAATATGTTTTTTTGTTAAATTATAATGATCTTTAAATGTTAAATCATATTTTTTTATTTTATTATATATTAAAGTTTGTATAATTAACATTATTTTAGAACCATTTGATGCTCCTAAATTATCTATTAAATAATCAATGTTAAAATCATTTTTTAAATCAACATGTGAAAATTCAAATTCATATAATATTTTTATTAAATCATCTACATTATATCCTATTGATAATAAAACAATAAATATAGATCCAACAGATGTTCCTATAAAATTATTAATATTATTTAATTTTAATATATTATTATCTATTAAATATTTTAAAGATCCTAAAATATTAAATCCATTTACACCGCCACCACTTAGGCATAATGTATTATACATTAAAAATAATTAGTTTTTCTTTTTTAAATATTTGAAATATTATATATTAAAATTATTAAAATTATTATTATTATTTTTATTTATACTATTAGTTTGATTATGATAATTATTTATTGCATTATCAAAAGAACCATTTTTTTGTATTTCATTATTCGATTGTAATTTATGAGCAATATCTATACTTGTATAATATGTACCAATTACTGTATCATCAAAAAATATTTTATCTATATCATTTATATTTTTATATTTTAATTTACTATTATTCATTTCTTTATGATTTATAATTTTATTATTTTTATCATAAACAAGTAATTGTCCATAATATTCTCCACCTTTTTTCATTTTATTACTAAAATTTTGATTAAATTCTTTCATATTTTTAAAATTTTCTTTTTTAATGTTATCTATATTATTTAATTGATCAACTTTTTCTATGTATCTTTCTGAAAATTTTCTAGTATCTTCATCATATAGATTAAATTTTTTCTTAAATTCTTTTTCACTTTCAGTAAAACTTTTTGATGCTTCTAAATAAGTTTTAGGGAAATAATTATTAATAGATTCTTCTTTATTAAAATTATTATGATTAGTATCAACCGTATTAATAGTATCAACCGTATCAACTTCTAATTTTTGATTATTTGTTTGTAATAACCATGAATCATAATATGCTCGTGATTTTATATTTGTTAATATATGATGTGCTAACGTAATATAATAATAAATTTTTTCTTCTAATTCAGTTATTTTATCTGGATGAAATTTTTTAACTAATTTTTTAAATTTATATTTTATATCATTTGTTGTACAATTATATGGTAAATTTAATATTTCATATAAATTAAACTCTAAATCATTAAAATTAAGATTGTCCATTATATATATATATATATATATAATCATTTTTAAACTTAATTTTTATTATTTAAAAATTAAAATATTTTAATATTAATGCCTTCGTATTTTTTACTTTTATTTATATTTACACCAAGTAATTTTGTATTTCCAAACTCAACAAGTGAATTATATATTAATAATAATTATAATATAAAATGGAATACGTCTAATAATTATAGTCATATTCATTTAGTTCATAAAGACCCGTTTGGTATGGATTTAATTAGTAAAAACGAAGAATTAATTATTTTAAATGATAAAATAATTAAAGATAATTATGATTGGACAATACCATATAATTTAAATAAATATAATATTCAAGCTTATAATTTTAGATTTATATTAACCGATAGTAAAGAATTATATCATAATTCTTTAGACAGAAATAATATTCAACCTTTTTTTAGTGAATATTTTTCTATTAAAAGTAATATTAAAGTTGATAAAGTACCAAAAGATATTTACTTAAACACAGACTATATTATTAATTTTACTGGATTTAAATTTGGTCCTACTATAATACTTGAAGAATATAAAAATAATGAGTGGTATTCAGATAAAATTTTAGCTAATAAGATAAAAACTTCTTATATTATTTTAAATATCCATAATAATTATTTTACAAATAATAAATGTAGGATACAATATCGTGAAAATGATATTATTAGATTATCAAATATATTTAATATAAAGTTAATGTCATCAACCACTTCTACCACATTAACAAATACGAATGATTATATTAATAGAGATACAAAAATTTATATAGATAAAGTAGATAAAATATATAATAATACAAATAATAACAAAAAATTAAAAATGACATATATTTATATAATGGCACCATTACTAGTAATTTGTTTAATATTCTGGATATTATTTTTTTGTAATGGTTGTTTAAATATAAAATGTTTTAATAATACTATTAGTAATGAACTAGATTTAGAAAACTCTATTAATCCAATATATAAAAAAAGACAGACCCGTTTTTCTATTTACACTTCAAATTATGAAAATCCATGATTAATTAATATATAATAAGTTTTATTTTTAAAATAATAATGAAAATTCATGATTAATTAATATATAAAAAGTGTTATTTAAATAAGTTTTATTTCTAAAATAATAATAATGAATAACAATGAAAAAATAAAAGCTTCAATGATTTTAGGATCATATTTAGATACTTTAGGATTTTTTAATGGTAAATGGGAATTTAATTTTAATACAGATATTTATAATCTTAATTCTGCTATGTTTATACAAAATGAAATAGTAACACAGTTTTTTGCATTAGGTGGTTTTAATATTGATTTAAAAGCATTAAAATTAATTGCAAGTGATGATACATTAATGATGATAGCAACTAAAAATGCATGTATTAAAGGTGGAACAATAAAAAATTTTATGAATGAATATTTAAAAATATTACCAGAGTTAGAAGATCAAAAAAGACAAAGTGGATATATAACATTAAATTCATTAAATAAACTAAAAAAAACAAAAGATATAAATTCAATAAAATATGAAAGAATGATGGGAGGTAATGGTGCTGCAATGAGAACAAGTTTTATAGGATTAAAATATTATAAAGAAAATATGATTGACGATTTAATAGAAAAGTCAATTGACGCAGGTAGATTAACACATAATTATCCATTAGGATTTTTAGGTGGATTAGTAACTGCATTATTTTGTTCATATGGTATGAGAAATATAGAGCCATGGAAATGGGGAAAAATGTTAATTGAATTAAATAATTCTGGTAAAATAGAAAAATATATTGAAAAAATAGGTATAAAAGAAAAGTATGATAATGATAAACATAAATTTTGGGATTATTGGTATAATTATGTAGAACAACGATTACCTAAATTTTATATTAAACCAAAAGAATTTATGTTTAGTAGCAATAGAATTGTTGATTTACTAATTTATATGCCTGATGTTATATTAAAAAATAATCAAGGAAATTTTAGTAAACTTGGTGCAACTGGTTGTGGTTCAACAATATTAGCATATGATAGTCTACTATGTAGTATAAATATGAAAAGAAAAATAGAATCCATTGATAAAATTAAAATGAATGATGTTAATTTTAGTTGGGAAAATTTACTTTATTTTTCAACATTACATTTTGGTGATAATGACTCTACAGGTATAATTGCAGGATCATGGTATGGTGCATTAAAAGGGTTTGAAGGTTTTAATAAAGATAAAATAAATGAACTTGAATTTAAAAAAGAATTATTATCGGTTTAATTAAATTTTGTATTTAACAATGTATCTGTAAAAAATAGTCCATAATTAACTTTGCTTTTAATATGATGTATTAAATGTGATGTAAATAATTTAAAACCACTATGTGATATAAATACTGTTGTAAAAGAACTAAATATTGTAATATATTTACAATAATTATAGGGTATTGAAAAAAAATATAGTGGAAAACTTAATGGTATAATATTTGCTAACAAAAAGTCAGGGAAAGATGCATATATAGCACCTAATCCATGTGTATATTTAAAAGAATGATGTTTAGAATGTAAAAAATATAACTTTTTTTTGTGAAATAATCTATGAATTGTGTAAAATAATATATCTGTAAATGTTAACCATAATAAAAAATTAATAATAAATGAATAGTTATTATATGCTAAAAATCCATGATAATATTCAAATAAATTAATAAATGGGAAAATAGCTAATAGATTAAAAAATACTGTTGGGATTATTATTTTATAATTTTGTATAATTTGTGTTTTAGTAATTACTTTAGATCTTATATTTGGATAAAAATACTCAATAATAAAACAAAATAATGATGTTAATGTATAAGTTAAAAAAAAATCAAAATATAATTCAACACTAAACATATATATATATATATATATATATATATATATATATATATTTTTTT
>Ga0257126_1000622_pt1 | contig 28143 bp, 37 predicted proteins | sample SI060_120mmetaG_FD_190151 | JGI IMG/M metagenome (GOLD analysis project Ga0257126, IMG submission 190151) | Marine microbial communities from Saanich Inlet, British Columbia, Canada - SI060_120m | ecosystem: Environmental > Aquatic > Marine > Inlet | place: Canada: British Columbia | collected... | reverse complement strand
TTAGTTTCTGCTGGAACCTCAAAACCAGTAACTGATATGGTATCAAAACATGAAAGTTTACTTGGTGATATGGGGTATGTTTCCCCAGACCAATCATATACAATTGACACATCTGAAAAGTTGATTATTAATGGTGGCGCCAGAGGCGCACAGCGTGGATGGCTTTCACGGCATTCTACAGTTAACATGGGTGTGAATATTGATTCGTTTCTTAATAACGGTCAAGTGTTTAAGAATGAAATGGTTCGCTGGGATGGCGGACAGCCAAAAGTTAAACTGGTTCGTTTTGAAACTAAAGGAAGTGTATACTACAGTCTAGCAGACGGATTTCAACGTACTACTGCATATTGCCTGTTACGTGGATTGTATCTATACAATGCTGGAACGCCATGGGCTGATATCTTGAAACATATTCCAGTAACTGGATTATTAACAATTGCAGATGATATTGATGAAATGAATATGTTGACATATAACATCTTTAATGAGCAACGTGCCGGCCAGAGTCTAAGTAAGTTCACAGAATATAAAGCAATGCCAATGAGCGAAAGCGAAGCAGACAAAATTCGTTATGCATTGATGCAGTCTGTTATGGATAAGGCGGGCGTAGAATTTGTTAGTGAGAAAATGTCTAAAGCGATGCTTAAAAATCAGTTTGTTAATCCTGATAAGCATATCGAAAACATCGTATTAAAAGGTTATCCCGAGCCTATTATGGTAGAAGCATATAAAATTGCCAAACAAGTTTTCTTGAATACAAAGATTTCTGCTCCGTCTGTCATGACAATTTTGAATGTGTTGACGGAACTAGAAAATATGTATCGTCCAGAATCTGGAAACATTATCGAACATGAATTGTATCCACAGTTGCGAGATTTGATGTTGCGTTCACTTTCGTTGTTGTGGGGAGAAACACCAAACAATAAAGAGCCTCATAGTTACTGTAAAGATATGTGGAAACAGACATATTTTACTACTGTTTCAGCGGATGCATTTTCGAGTAAAGATGATTGGCGTATGGCATATCTAACTCTATACGCTATGGCACTCGTAGATTTGGGATTACTGAATTCGTTGACGCCATCAATAAATTATGATATCTCTCATTTTAAAACTGTTACAGATGGCAACGATATCAAAGCAGAACTTTCATTCAAGCAGTCAACATTTGGGTTTACAGAAAAAAACATTACCGAATGTGGCGAGTTTAATAGTTATGTGATGTACTTAGACTCAGTTGAAATGACAGACGAAGAAAAAGAACTTCAATCTGTTATGAAAGCACACCCGGGTCTATCACGTGAAAAGGCACGTGAAGTCGCAAAGTTACTAAAGGCAGCATAATGAAAACAAATTGGGTTAGATGATGATTGACAACAGATACTAAATCTGTTATAGTATAATTATGGAATTACAACAAGCAATATATTCACATCTTCCGCATCAGCGAAGACAATCATCAGGTGGGTGGTTGTCTTTTAACTGTCCATGTTGTGTAGACAATGGTGAAGCACGTAATGATACACGTCAACGTGGTGGCATCAGAAGTGATGATGGTAGCGTAAGTTATCATTGCTTTAACTGTGGTTTCACTGCGTCACATAAATCAGGTAGAGTTCTGAATAAAAAGATGCTAGTATTACTACGCAATCTGGGAATGCCAGAAAGTGATATCAAACGATTACAACTTGATGCTATTAGACAAAAAGAATTAGCTGATGGTCCAACATTATTCATCAGTAGGACACAAACAACACGTATACCATCATTCAAAGATTGTGAACTTCCCGAAGGCGCAAGACTATTAGAAGATATACTACGTGATGATGAACCAGATGTACGTGCTATCTCAGCCGCTAAATATCTATTAGATAGGGGCATATACGATTTTGTAGAAACTTATTGGTCTCCGCATCCTGTATTCAGACAGCGAGTTATCTTTCCTTTTTATCAAGGTGATAGAATTGTTGGATATAGTGGCAGAGACTTTACTGATAAGAATGAAGCAAAGTATATGAGCAAGACCCCTAAGGACTTCTTATATAATATAGATGCTATAAAACGAAATAGAAGATATCTTATCGTTACAGAAGGCACAATAGATGCGGCATGTTTAGATGCAGTAGCGATTATGAGTAATGAAGCAAGTGATACACAAATAGACTATATCAATCAGTTTAAAGGCGAAGTGATTGTCTGTCCTGATAGAGATAAACCAGGCGAGAAATTAATCAAGCAAGCTATCGAAAATGGATGGAGCGTATCTTTCCCAAGATGGGAAGATGATTTAACAGATGCAGGTGATGCAATACAACGATATGGGAAACTTTATACTCTCAAAAGTATAATCGACGGAAGCATAAGTAATAGTACAAAGATTAACGTAAAGATGCGTTTAAAATAGGAACAAATATAAATGGCTAAAGAACCTAAAAAGAAAAAAGTAACAAAAAAAGCTCCGGCTAAAAAGCCAGTAGAGACAACAAAGGTAATTCCAACACCAAAAGTGGCACCAGCGCCCCCACCAATGCCTCTGCCGCAACCGCCTCAACCACCAAAGAAGCCCGGTGAAATGCTATATGACTCAGGCGTTCTTTTTATGGACAAAGAATTTAACCAAGAAAACTGTATGCCATTAGTCAAGATGATTATGGAATACAATATGATGCCAGCAGAAACAAGACCAGAAGTAATTCATCTGTACATCAACTCTCCTGGCGGAGCAGTGAACAGTGCATTCCATCTGATTGACGTAATTAAGCAGAGTGACATTCCTGTATATACATATGGTATGGGCATGATTGCAAGTTGCGGCGTATTGCTAATGATGGCAGGTGAAAAAGGACATCGTTATATTACACAGAACACTAGCGTAATGTCACACCAATACTCTTGGGGTTCACGTGGTAAAGAACACGAACTAATGTCTATTGTCAAAGAGTTCGAACTGTCAACAGAACGTATGATGGATCACTACAAGAAATGCACTGGTAAGAATGAAGCATACATTCGTAAATGGCTACTTCCAGAAAGTGATTGTTGGTTAAATCCAGAGGAGACACTAAAACATGGTATCGCAGATCACATCATCACAACATATTAACCCTTGACATTCAACTACAAAAGTGATATATTAATACTATGTCAGAAGTAAAAAACTATAGCTCAGATTTACAGCAACTATTCGTGCAGTTCATGTTTACTGATCCAGAACTTTATTCAAGAGTTCGTAGTATCATTAAGCCTGAATACTTCGACCGCAGCGTCCGTCCTGTAGTGAAGCAGTTGATCGAACACAGTGATGAATATTCATCTATCCCAAGTCTTGAAATGGTCAAGGCAGAAACGGGAGTGACTGTTGAACGACTGGATAACATAGACCAGCATATCGATTGGTTTGTTGATGAATTTGAAACTTTCTGCCGACATAAGGCTATTGAGAAGGCTATTATCGATAGTGCTGATTTGTTGGAAACTGGCAAATACGGTGAAGTAGAACTTAGAATCAAGGAAGCAGTTCAAACTGGACTTGCACGTTCTTTGGGTACAGATTATTATGCTGACCCTAGAAGTGTGCTGGAAGGACTGAAAGATAATAACGGCCAAATGACTACAGGCTGGAAAGCCCTTGATGATAAGCTATATGGTGGCATTAATCGTGGGGAGATCACGATTTTTGCGGGAGGCTCTGGCGCAGGCAAATCTCTTTTCATGCAAAATATGAGTCTGAATTGGGCAGAGGCTGGTCTAAATTGTGTCTACATCACTTTGGAACTTTCAGAAGCACTCTCGTCAATGCGTATGTATGCAATGCAGACGGACAGAAGTACAAAAGGCATTTTCAAGAACTTAGATGAAGTTGAACTACAGGTAAAAGCAAAAGGCAAGAAGTCCGGACAGCTTAGAATAAAATATCTCCCCTCTGGGTCAACTGTAAATGACATTAGGTCATATCTGAAAGAGTTACAAATCCAAACAGGTAAGAAGGTCGATTGCTTGTGCATTGATTATCTCGACCTTCTTACTCCTGCGGCTGTTAAAATTTCAGCAAGTGATTTGTTCATTAAAGACAAATACGTAACAGAAGAAATTCGTAACTTTGCAATGGAGTCACAAACAGTTCTTGTTACAGCATCACAGTTGAACCGTTCAGCAGTTGAAGAAGTAGAGTTCGATCACAGTCACATCGCTGGTGGTATCTCTAAAATTCAAACAGCAGATAACGTGATTGGTATCTTTACATCTAATGCAATGCGTGAACGTGGTCAATATCAATTACAACTTCTAAAAACACGTTCATCATCTGGTGTAGGTAGTAAGGTAAGTCTATTATTCAATAGAGACAGCTTGCGTATCACAGATGATGATAATCCAGATGAAAACGGTACTGGTACTCCATCTGGAAATACTTCAAGTGTAATGGATACATTGCGCAAGAAAACTACAGTAAGTAAAGAAGACGAAGACGATACTCCAGTAATGGATAAAGGTCAAGCCGCATCTTCTCTAAGAGCAATGCTCAAAACAAAGTCTCGTTCAGCTTTTGACGAAACTTGATAAATACACTATAACGGAGATTTTATCATGACTAAGCGCAAAAGCCTGTTCGAAGAACTTAATTCTCTTTCACTAGAAAAAGAACGCCTTGTTGAACAAAAGGGTGAACACATTATTGCCGGCGCAATTAATCTAATGGAGTACATTGAACGTACTTTTGACGAAGACGTTGCGTCTGATTTGACTAAGCGTTTAGTCAACAGTATCCGTGCCAAAGACCCTCGTAAGTTTAAGAGAGGCATGACTAGTGCAAAGAAGAAGTAAGTGGATTTAGAAACACAACTACAACAATTAAAAGTTCTTGCTGGGATATACAAGCCTTATGATGTTTCACAACATCAGGAGAATATCTCTCATACTGGCACGGAAAAAGGCGAATATCAACGTAAGAATGATATTCAGCCCGGCACTCCTGAATGGTTTAAATTATGGTTTTCTCGTCCTCAGTTGACTGGAGAAAGCCCATTCGGAAAGAGACAATTATGAAGATTAGTGAGATTATTTTAAGTCAGGGTATTGAACGTAGATTTAGAGGTCCACGTAAACCTCGTCTAAAGCAAAAGTCATTCCATAAACGTATGTCTGGTTTATTTGATGGTGAGCAAGTATCAGAGAGTGGATCAGCACCGGGCGTTGGTGCAATTCATCACAGTGAGATTGCTCCTACACTACAAAGACTTGAAAAGCAACTTGGTATTCCTCTACTAAAAAATGCACTAGGTTCTGTAGGTAAAAAAGAGTTTAGTGGTGATATTGATATCGCAGTACAGTTAGACAAAGACCAACAAGACGAATTTCAAAAGAAACTAGAACAAACACAGGGTCTTGACTTTATAAGAAAGACAAGTGTGTTTATCACTAGTGCAGATATCGTAGGTTACGATCCAAAGAAACAAGCAGACGATAAAGAGCGCACAGGTAAAGTACAAATTGACTTTATGCCGGGTGATGTAAAGTTTATGAAGAACTATTATCATTCTCCTCACTCAAAAAGCATGAGTCAAGACGGTAGACATAGTGAATATAAAGGCATTCATCGTAATATTATGGTTGCCACTATGGTAGCCAACCTAGATACAAAAGCAAGCGAAGAAACTACAAGTGATGGCCGTCCGCTAGAACTAGAACGTTGGATGTTCTCTCCTACAGACGGCATGGTACGAGTAATTCGTAGACCAGTAGAGAAAAAGAACGGTGTTGGTCATACAAAAGCAAATAAAAACGAAATCATTAAAGGGCCATTCAAAAATCCTAATGATTGGGCTAAGATTTTAAAACTAGATAGTGCAGATGACTTATATAGTTTTGAAACACTGTATGATGCAATTAAGAAAAACTATCCTGCTGAATTAGCACAAAAGATTTTCAACGACTATAAGAAAAATGATGCTATTCAAAAAGCAGGTGTCCCAACTGAACTAGGCGAGTCATTCGGTAGAGCAAACTTTAACAAACAGTTAAAAAGAAAAGGCATTGATGTAGATAAGATGCATTCAAACAATGTTAAAGATGCAGAAGACGCAAAGAAAAGAAGTAAAGATGGACAAAAAGATTTAGATGATTTTAGAAAAAAACACAATCTTAAAGAATCAGATGCACGTATTCAACACGTAGAAGACTTTGCTATATGGCATGGTTCTCAGGGTATTGCAAAATCTATTAAAACGCTAAAAGATTTAGAAACGTCACCAGATAATATTACTGTTAAATGGGATGGTTCACCTGCAGTTATCTTTGGTCGTAATGAAAATGGAGAGTTTGTACTAACTGATAAATCAGGGTTCGGTGCAAAGGGCTACGATGGGAAAGTAACAAGCAAAGAAGAAATGTCATCTATGTTCTTACGTAGAGGCAAAGAAGCACCAGATGCTAATCGTAAAGCATTTGTTAAGAAGATGGTAAACATTTGGGACATCTATGAGCAAGCCACTCCAGAGAACTTTAGAGGCTATGTACATGGTGATTTGTTATACTTTACAACTCCAGGCATTGATGATGGTCACTATGAGTTTACCCCAAACATTGTTACATATCGTGTTAAACAAAAGAGTGACATTGGTAAGCAGATTGCACAAAGTCAGTCAGGTGTAGTTCTACATGCTAAGATTGAACTTGACGGTTCTAAATCTAAAGTAGATGCATCAGAACTAAACGCTGGTAGATTGCTTATCATGCCGCCTGTAACAGTCACACAAGCGCCTAAAGTAGAAGCAGACAACTTAGACAAAGTAACAGCATTTGCAAGACAAAATGCATCAAAGATTGATTCTTTGCTAGAAGATAACTTCTTAAAGTCTAATAAACTAGGGTCATTTAAGCAAGCACTATACAAATATGTTAACAACATGACAAAAGCACGTAAGCTAGATAACCTAGTAGGTGATTGGGGCCAATGGTTAGCAAATGAAAAAATGTCAGAGCAGATGCGTGAACGTATGGCAAACCATGTTAACAATAACGCAGACGGAATGAAAGCACTATTCACAGTTATCACAAATTTAATGGCTGTAAAGAATGATATTATCGGTCAGCTAGACTCAGCAGAAGCAGATGTAGAAGCATATACAGCTGGAGAACGTGGCGGCGAGGGATATGTTATCGGACAAGGTGACAGTAAATTAGTAAATCGTAGCGGCTTTAGTGCCGCAAATATGAGTAAGGAAAGATAAAATGTTTAGTAAAGAATGTAAAGCACACCTGAAAGAAGCAGAAATGGGTCCCCTACAACATGCACGATTTGCAATGGGTATTGCGTTAGAGCTTCAAATTGCGGTGATTGCAATTACTTTGCACTCATTTATTCCTAGATGCTGTAAAACATATGCAAGTGATAAGATTAAAGAACTTGCTGATAGATTTAAAGAGATGAATGATGAGTAAGAAAAAATATACAGCAAATGAGTGGGCTCAAATTGAAGGTGGTCACACATTCGAAGAAAATAATGATAGTAAGTTACAACTCGTACACGAACTTACCGAAAGTCGTTTGTTCAGAAACAAAAAGATTGCAAGTAGTGTCAATATCGATGATGCGGCAAATCTAGCATTTGTACAAATGATGATGCTAAATGTGTTTAACAAAGATTATGACTTTGCGCCACTAGCTAGTGAGTATGCTAGTCGTACAGGAGCATTCAAAAGTTTTGATTACTTTAGAACAAGTGGTACAGACTTGTACATTGCGCTTAACAGACTTATGGGTAAAGACCAAGACTATTCTAGTGACAAAGATAAAGTTGCTATGTCACGCATTGGTGTAAAAAAAGCAGATGTAATGCGTTACTTAAATCACATCGGTACAAACAAGTCTAATGCTAGTTTTGAGAAATCTATGCTAATGCGTTTAGAAAGACAATTAAATGTACAAGATGGTATGCTAAAGTCTATGCGTAGATTGGTGGGCGATTGGGATAATCTAAATCAAAATCAACGTGCGCTAGTAGTAACACGTATGGCACAGTATATGCGTTCATCAGCAATGCGCAGTGAATTGACACCTGCACTTCTAAAGTTTCAAAAGCGTGGGAACTTCATCATTGATGACAAAAAAGACAAAAAGAAAAAGATTTGGGACAAGCCAATTGTTAAAGCGGCTGCGGCAGTCGGTGCAATCTATGGTGCGGGCAAACTGGGTTCATATCTAGGTAAAACATCATATCAGACAGGTAGAAAACTTGGCGGAAAGTTCCAATCTAGGGACAAATAACTGAACAAAAAAGATAAATAATAGTATAGAGACACATAGTCTCGCAAACATTTAATGGAGAAATAAAATGGCAAAAGCACACGAATCATATGACGCAGGTCAATTCCTAACAGGTTCACTAACACACTTTACTGTAACACACACATCAGCAGTAGACATGAAAGTACTTGTTGAAACAGCTTCAACACGTGCAACAGTAGTAATCCTAGGCGCAGACGGCGGCCGCATTGCGGTTGAAAACAACGGCGCATGGACAGCAGTAACACTAGAGGCAGCTCTAGGTGCAGGTTACACAGTAGCAGATTTCGACTACTAAGTTCTAACCCCAGGTTAAAACAAAAAGACTCAGTATTAATTTACTGGGTCTTTTTTATTGCCACAAGATAAATACTACTATAATTAACATTGGAGATTAACAATGGCAAGAATTCACGGCGCCGCAAGAGCAGGCGAAAATCTATCAGGCAATATTAACTTTTACACATTATATGTTTCAGGTTTAGATATTACAACTACAGGTGACGTAGCTGACCAAACACAACAAAACTTTGATGACGTATGCAACTTAATCAATCTAGTAGCACAACCAGTCATCATGAACAACCCTATCTCAGTAACACTGGATCAAGTTGGTGCACCAACACTAACAGGTGCAGGTTTCATCTTTAAATTTGCCGTTGAACACGGCAGAATATTCGAAAGAAATGGTGACACTGTTGCTATTCTAAAAGAGATTTTTGAAGGTGTAGTAATTGATAGTGTGATATTATCATCACCGGCGAATATCGAATTTGCAATGTCAGACCTACTGTAAATAATTCTCTTTGGTACGCACCCACTCATCTGATGGTCTTGGGGTCACATGTACATAGTTACAGTATCGTACAGTATATGGACACACATTAAGCAAGAGATGTTAGACCCGATACATTTATTGTGTCGGGTTTTTTTATTCGTAGATAAATAAAGGTGACAACAATGATAAATACAAGAAACAATTAATCATTGGAGCCCTACAATGTCTGAAATAGAAGCTAAACTAGCACGTGTCGAAGCAGAAAAACTTGATGTACATGTTGCTGCTAATCATGAAAGATTTAAAAACATCGACCAGTCAATTGCACGAGTCGAAACACAGATAGAAAAGAATCATACTGATATCAAAGAAGATATTAGTGAACTAAAGAAAGTAGTAGTATGGGCAATATCAACATTATTTGGTACTATGTTAATCGCACTACTAACTTCTGTATTTAAGGTAACGTTTTAATGCTTATTGAAGAAATTATTGGAACAGAAGAAGAACTAGACGAAGCGAAACTTGTATATGCCCGTAAAGGTAAATCAGTTGTTCGTAAGTATCGTTGTTCAAGTGGTAGACTAAAGGGCAAAACAGTCGCTAACCCAACATCATGTTTCAAACCAGTAGATATTAAAAAGCGTTTTACATTAGCACGTACTAAAGCTAAAATGGGTTCTAGAATGGCTAGAAAGTCAAAGATGACAAAACGTATGAATCCAGCTTCACGTAGATTGAAGTCACTAAATAGGTAGAGAGAAAATGACATTAAGAAAAGACATAGAAAAAGCAATGCTAAGTGAAACAGCAACACCATATAATACACGTTTAGCGAACATTGCAGATATGGCAGGCGCGTCTGAGGATGATGTGCGTGAGCGCATGAAATCACTTGACTTTCCTGATTATGTCAATTTAATGCGTTCATTACGTGACCGTGACGAACAAGCAATCAAAGAATTATTAGGTCTTGTGCGAGAAGCATATTCAGCTGGCGGCACTGTATCTCCAAGTGAGATGAGAGCAAATAAAACATCAGCTCCATCAGCACAAAAAGCACAATCTATGCAACGTCTAGGTAAACAAAACTTGGGTGGTGCAACAGGACAACAAGCGGCAGATGCAGTAGACAAAGCAAGTCAAGGTAAGACATTATCACCGATACAGCGCAAAGCAATGGCGGCACAAGCATCGTCAGTTGATAAACTAGCAAGCGATCCAAGGACAGCAACACAATTTAGAAATCTTTTGAATAAGATTAATAAGTAAGGAGTTTCTATGAGACTTACAGAAGTTCTAGGTGGTCTATATGTGATGATCACAGAAGAAGAAAATGATTTAATTATGAAATTCTTCACAGAGAATGAATATGTTAATGAATCTCAGTTATCAGACCGTGAAGGATTGATAGCTGATAAGCTAACACACAAAGGTGTGTTGGTACCAACACTACGTGGTTATAGAACTGTATAATAGAAAGAGGCAAAAATGACAGCACCAACAAGAAAAGATGTAGATGCAATGAGCAACCTTATGAAAGCACTAAACGGTGACAAGAGTGGGGTTAAACAACAAGCACAACAAGAAGCACAAGCACGTGAAGATGCTGGCATCATTGATACTGCACCTGGTGTAAAAACAGCAGACATTAAAGCTATGGAAAACATCCTTAAAGGCTTTCATAATGCATCAAATAATGTTTCAAAGAAAGTAGCAACTACTATCAATGAATCAAAAAAGACAACAACTGGCGTTGATATCGGACTTTACTCAGTGGAGAAAAATGACGATGGATACTACGACATACGTGATAATCGTACACACGATACGTTATTCGAAGGCTTATATATTTACGAAACTGCATTCGTTATTTCAAAGCATCTTAATGAAGGCAAAAAAGTAAACTCAACTGAGATTACTAGAGTAATGGCTACCAATGCACTATTTGAACAAAGCTATGAAGATGCACTTTTGCATAAGAATTCATTCAAAGTAGCAAAGAAACGCAACGATTTTAATAAAATGGACATTGCAGAAGCACGTTTTTCAAGAGCAAAAGGCGATGCAAATCAAGCTAAGAAGAAAATTAAGTCTATTTACGAGTCTATTAACAAATAAGCACTTCCTTACAAATTAAATATGATCTTAAATGATAAATACATAATATAACAATTATGTATTGGGGTACATTACCATGAAAAAAACAATCTTTTATAACACAAATCCAGTTGCGATTTCTACTCGTTTAAACGAGTATATGAAGTCGAACTTTGGATATTCAGTTGAAAGCGACTTAGCTTCATTACGTGAAGCAAAAGTAGCACTAGAAGCACAGAAGCGTGAACTACGTGCAGATCATCAGGATCGTACATACGTTGAGAACATGCTTATGTTAGAAACAATTAAATCATTGCTTAAAGCACATGTAGCAGAAGGCGAACTTCCTCCAGGTCTTAAAGCATATCAAGATAAGAAAAAAGGCAAAGCTCCTAAGAAGGATAAAGCAAAGTCAGATAAAATGCCAATGGATGCCGGCAAAGACGGCAAGATGGGCACAAAAGATGATAAGCCAGCTTTCCTAAAGAAAGATGAATCAGTATCAGAGGGCTTTAAAATCCGTGACAAGTCACGTGGATATGGCGTATCAGATAAAACATATAAAACCCGTAAAGAAGCACAAGACGCTGCAGTAATGAAATCTGCATCATCAGGCGGCGATTACGAAGTCATTGAAGAAAAAGTAGCAACTGAAGGCAAATATAAATCAGATGCACAGCGTAAAGCAGTACACGCAGCAAAAGCAGAAAAAGCAAATGAAGGTGAAACACCAAAGTTTGATACAATGAAAAAGTATAGCAATACTTACGAAGCACCAAAGGAATACACAATGAAAAAAGAAAAGTTAGAAGAAGGCCTTATGGCTCAACTTAATGCTCTACTTGAAGCAGACGCTGCTGATGCAGAAATCACAATGGCGGCTCGTGGTATTGTAGACGAACTACAAGACATGATTGAAAAGCTAGGTAAAATTCAAAATGACCAACTAGGTCCACTAGCAGATGAAATGGCTTACTCACATGGTCCAGAACAATCTGCATCATTCAAGCAAGCAACTGATTCAGCAATTGCAGGTCTATTAGGCCAAGCACGTTCAACTAAAGATGCAGTTAACGATGCAGTACTAGTACTAACTGGTCAGCAACCAGCATCAGACATGGCAGCGACAGGTGCAGAACTTGGCGGCGACATTGGTGCAGATATGGAAGATGATATCTCGATGGATATGGAATTTTCAGGTGGCGATGAATCAATGTCAGGTCCAGAAGATGAACCACTAGGTCGTGCAAAGAGATAAAATAGATGAAAATTTCAACACTTTTAAATGAAGATGCAAATTCACATGCGCAATTGATTAATGATATCAATGCGTATCTAGTTCGTTTAAAAGCGAATTCAATTTTCACTATTGGTACTGATATTTTAGCTAGAGAGTTAAATGACATGGGTCACACTGTGACACCTGAATCAATTGTTGACTTAATGCGCAATAGCAAGTATACTAGTAAAGTAACAGTAGACGCTATCACACTCGTCGGAGCCCCAACTCAAGGTGAGGAAAACAGTGATAGAGAAACAGTTAAAAAACTTGCTAACAAAGCAACTGATAAGAGGATTGGATAATGCCATTAATTATTAAAGGTGATAAAGAATTAAAAATTATTTCTAAAAAAGAAATGAATGAAAAAATTCATGCAGAACGTGAAGAGCTAAATGCAGAAGAATTAGCACTTTCTAAACTACCTAAGGAAGTAGCTGAACGTAGACGCGAAATCTTAGACGCAAAACGTCATAGAGAGTTTATGGCAAAAGTAGCACGTACTGAAGAAGAAGCAATGCGTAAACTAAAAGAAGTATCTGTAGAAGTTACAAATGAACTTGTAGTTGAAACTGGTTCAGACCCAATTGTTATTAAACACGATGATGTAGTTAAAGTAAGTCCGGCTGAAGATGTGAAAGCAGAAACGCCAGACTTCGAAGCAATGACTAAAAAAGAGTTAGACGAATGGGCAGAAGAAACACTTGGACTAGCACTTGACCGCAGAAAAAAGAAAGCGGATATGATCGAAATCATAAAAAAGAGCTTGTAATTCTTTTCGAATCATAGTATACTATACGTATGCTAAAAGAAACTTATACATATACCCCCTTGTCGCGCGTGAATGTTGATGGATCCCGTCACTATCAAACGCCAGGGGGGAAACCATTACCAAGCGTAACGACAGTACTATCTGCGCTTGCTGATAAAACAGCGATGCATGAATGGCGCAAGCGTGTCGGAAATGAAGAAGCTAACCGCATTATGAACCTTGCTACTGGTATTGGTACACAAGTACACTTACACTTAGAAAAGTTTATTCTTGAAGAAGATAGACCTACAGGTACTAATCTTATTCATCAGATGGCTAAAGAACTTTCAGACATTGTAATTGATAAAGGACTCAGCAATCTAAACGAATGTTGGGGGACGGAAGTACCTCTATACTACCCAGGTCTTTATGCTGGAACAGCAGATTGCATTGGTGTATGGAACGGTAAGCCTGCAATGGTAGATTTCAAAACTACTCGCAAGCCTAAGAAGCGTGAGTGGATTGAAGATTACTTCCTACAAGGTGCAGCATACGCATCAGCCCACAATGAACTATACGGAACTGATATTCGTACTATCGTTATTATGATGATTGGTTGGGATGCTGAAGCAGACAATCTTGGTAATTATCAAGAATTTGTAGTCGAAGGTGAAGAGTTCGACAAGTATGCAATGCAATGGGCATTAAAGGTTCAAGAGTATTTTGATAAATACATGTAACGACTAGGAGTTACATTATGTCTACAGAGAACGTAAAAATTTTATTAAGACGCGGTTTCCGCGATGAAATCACATCTGCCACACTTGAAACAGGTGAAATGGGGTTTACTACAGACACCAATCAATTGTTTGTTGGCATCGATGATGCAATTAATGAGATACAGTTTGATCCATTTGCAAATGCACATGCGGTAATACAGTCATGGTTAGATAGTGTAGACAACCCAGAGCCTGGATTAATCATAGATGAAGACCTTGTAATTCGTCATGTGGTAGATGTAGAAGCATTACTTACTGCAATGAATAACACTGCTGCATTCAACGTAGCAGAATACGGTCGCCCAAGAAAACAAGTCGAAGTAATTACGGAAAATTCATTCAATCAACTATTTGCAGATCAACACCTAAGTTCGTTAGATGCAGTTACTGGTTTACGTCCAAGTCTATATAGAAAAACATTTACAGATACAAACGGTGTATTCTTAAAATACCAACGTGATGTGTGTACATCATTCTTTGTTGATTATTCCCTAAAACAATACGATGGTAATGTAACGTATATTCGTGTTGGACAACTTAAAATAGTTAACGGTTATCCATTAGGTGTTGCACAAGCAAAGCTAACAGATGACAATACTGAAATTTGGCAAGACGATAGCGACGGTATTGCAGAAGTTGATGAATTCTCAAACATCGAATTCTCTACTACTATCAACGGCGACAATCTAGAAATTAATTTCACGCAAGATACAGGCTTCACAACAGAGGTAAGTTACACAGTCAAACGTTGGTCTATGTAATATGACAGACACAGCTAATCTTTTATATGAATGGCGACAAACAAGACTAAATCTAAAAGAAGACTTTTCTGAAAAGAATTTGCAAAAAGCAATGGACTTCTGGAAGAAATTAGATTACAGTCGGCATGGCTTTGATTATGATAGACCTGCATCGTGGCCAGATGTTTGGGAATATATCACAGAAGAATTTTACACAAACAGCGGCAATGGATTGGGATGTTTTTATACTATCCATCATGCCCGTCCTGATTTGAATCCAGAAGTATGGTTAATACATGACCTATCGGAAGGCGATATGTATCTAGTATGCTATGTAGATGGTTATATTTTAAACAGAATAACTGGTAAACTAGATAAGTTTGAACTTATAAAAGATGATTTAGATATATTAACAAGACATGATGCCAATAAAATTATTAGTTTGGTAAAAGAAAGAAATTCAAATGGCTGATAAGAGTGGCAAATATTTTTGTATTTTACCACACTCTCATTTGAATTTAACTGCACGTGGGCATACAATTGCATGTTGTAATTACAATTGGCGAACGTCTCCTGTACTGGGCAAAGAGATAGACGGTTCATTGGTGCCAAAACATCAAGACTTGCCTATAACAGAAATTTTTAATGAACACGAAGAATGGAAACAACTTCGATATAACTCATTAAATAATATTCCATCTCCTGGTTGCAAAAACTGCTACATGTATGAGAAGAATAGTGCCTTCTCACATCGGATGTGGGCCAATGAACACTTTAAAGATATAAAAGTTACTAAAGATAATCACACATTGAAGTCTTTTGAACTTAAATTGGGAGCAAAGTGTAATCTTGCATGTAGAAGTTGCTCTTCTCAGAGTTCAAACAAATTACTTAAAGAAGATTCTTTATTGATGTTTGAAACTTTAGATAAAGATTGGATAAGAAAACGACAGTTAGGATCAGACTGGATACACGATGAAACGTTTTGGAACGGACTACATGATGTATCACATGATTTAGAATATATACAGTTTACGGGCGGTGAACCATTATTAATACAAGAACACTATGACTATCTAAGATGGTTAATAAAAAATAATATTAGACCGTCTATATCATATGTAACTAATGCAACTATAAGACTTACTGATGAGATTAGACAGTTATGGAATGAATTCCCATCAATTAACATATCATTCAGTATTGATGCTATTGGTGAACTTGGCGAATACATGCGAACTGGATCAGTATGGGAAGAACAGCAACGTAATATAAGAGAATATATTGATTATTTCAATGAGAGAAATGAATTACCAGGTATTAGTAACAGGTGTAGTATAGCTACTACAGTTAGTATATTAAATGTTTACAGTATGGGACTTATGATTGACTATTTAAAATCATTTAATGATCCAAATATATTAGATACATGGGCAGTAAATATGGTAACATCACCTAAATGGCTTTCAGTTGCTAATATTCCGACGGATATTAAGCCGATAATTAAGCACAGACTTAATAAAGTAATAAATACAAGTGATATAAGTGAAAGGGCATATAGTAATCTAAATCTTATTATTAACTCTATGGACACTGTACTCAATGATAAAGAAGTAATACATGAAAATGGTAAGTTCGTTGATAGACTTAAACTACAAGAACGAAATTATTTTCTTGCAAACAAGAAGATGATGAATTATAAAAAAATAGAACCGGAATGGTGGAAATTATTAACAGAGGGCAAAAATGCTAATTGAAAAGAAATATAACACAAACGATATCGTAACACTTTCATTAATGAGTGGACAAGAAGTATTAGGCAAACTAGTAAAAGAAGATGATGCGTACATTACACTTGCCCGCCCACTTACTATTGCAATTGGACCTCAAGGCGCCGCATTTCAGAACTTTACTATTACCGGAGATAGTGAAGGCGAAGTCAATATCAAAGCAACTAAAGTTGTTGCAGTGTTAAAAACGAATAAAGAAACATCAGACGCATATAGAGCAGCAACATCTGGTCTTGTCGTCCCAGAAAAATCAGGATTAATTACATAATGCCAAGCGCCGCTAGAACAACAGATAGTACAACTAATCACCCACCATGTGGACCGGGCAAATGTTCCAGCGGCTCAAGCAATGTAATCATTAATGGATTACAAGCATTCAGAGTTGGAGATAGTGATACCCCACATGGCATTCCGCGAGGTTCTCCGCCATCTTGTGTGCCACATGTTACGCCACTACGACAAGGTTCGCCTAACGTATTAGTCAATGGTAAACCTCTTGGTAGAGTGGGCGATGCGTTTTCTTGTGGCATCAGAGTAGCATCTGGTAGTAGTAATGTGATAGTGAACGGATAAGAGTATGTCAAGTGAAGCAGAATTCGAAAGATTATACCAAGAATGGATTAGAAATGGCGGCGGCGCTGTAACATTAGCAGAAACTAATACTCCTGCTGAATATTATGATGGTGTAAGTTCTACAGATTTGACGCCTGAACAACTTGCAGAATTACAAGCACGTCAATCACATTATAATAGAACGCAAGCATTACAAGTTTTTAGTAGTGAAATTAGTGCAAACAACTTCACTAATCCATACGATGCACGTTCTACATCAAGTATAAATGCTTTTACAAATTTCGCAACAAGTCCAGGTGTATTAGCGATGGCAGCATTGTCAAGTGCATTTTCAAATGCAGGATTATCCTCAACTGAAACATCATTGCTACTAGCAGGATTGTCATCTGCATTGGGTGTCGATTTCAGTAATATGCTACTCGTCGCCGGGTTATCAGGTGCAGCAATACCTATGTATAGTAGTTTACAAAATCATACAAATTCTCAGATTACTAACTTGCCACAGACATTAGAACAAGCGAGTTCACTAGCTGATATGAACCAGCAGTTCGGCGAACAGGCGGATAGTTGTAGTTTGTTTAATGAACTGATGGGAATTATGTCAGGCGCATTTGACGGTATAATGGACTTCATGGATGCTGGTCTAGATAAAGTGAAAGAGTTATTAGGTCCGGTAATTGGTGCAATAAATGATATTACAGCAGGTATCATCGGCGCAATTACGGGTGGTATTTCCTCAATCGTTGACGCAATATCAGATATGATACCACAGAGTATCAAAGATGTATTCAATCAGATTGGTAATATTGCAAAGTCTATGATGAATGGCATCGCCGCATTGGCAAATCAGATAACAAGTGAAATAGCAAACCTGACAAGTATGGCAGCCAGTATCGCTGCAAAGTTAGCGGCTCTTGCACTAGCAGCTGCAACATTAGATCCATGCAAACTAGCAGTGCTGTTAAACACCGGATCTCCTGAACTTAAATCAGCCGCACAGAACATGATTTCTCCAGTAACTAACGTAGTTTCTAATATTGCAACTGAACTAGATCCTAGAGCAAATGCAGATGAAGTAAATACCGTAGTAGAAGAAGCTAAAAATGCAGCGGCAATCGCGGCAGGTGTCCCACAGTCTCCTATGACCGCGGCTGCTAAATTATATTCGCCATTTGACTCATACTTGCACGATATTGAGCCAGATTTTTCTAGTATATTCAACACTGATGAAAAGTTTACATCTACTGAAACGCAGAGTGGGAACAGCATCGTAACTAAATTACCAGAAACCGGATCTTCGCCTAGTAGTAGGCTTGATAGTAAGGGAGCTACACCTAAAAGTGATAATGAAATACCAACTCCAACATCAACACGTGAGTTTGAATCTGAGGTATTTGCAACATGGAAAAAGAATTACTTAACAGACTTCTTGAAGCTACGTTCAGATACCGCTATGATCAGAAGTGAAATTGATAGAGTATTAGATACTGCACATTTTCCAAATACAGCACTAAAAGATGAGTCGAAAAATCTAGTAGATAATGCAAGAAAAATTATTCGAAGAACAAAAGCGCATATGAACGCTGTCAAGGTTTCATTGTCATATAAGAGCAATACTGGTAGTCGAGATCCTGACAAAGAACTAACAGCAAGAGACATCTATGTTGATAGATATCTCAATGGATCACACACTCGTAGAGAAAAGTTTAAACGAGAGTTGGATACGATACAAAGAAGTTGGAACTCAATTCGTTCTCAAGTAATTTATAACGGACCAAGATAAATACATATAATAAATTCTTGGAGTGAATATAAATGCATGTAAATGAAATCATCAAACCAGTAGAAGAGGGGGTCAATGACCCTCATATCTTCAAAGCAGTATTTTTAGCTGGTGGTCCAGGTAGTGGCAAATCATTCGTAGCTAATAAGATGCTACGTGGCACCGGACTACGTACAGTAAATTCAGATGATGTCTATGAATACATGATGGGGAAAGCAGGCAAAGAATTAACACCTGACAATATCTATTCAGATGAAGGTCAAGAAATTCGCAATCGTGCGAAGCAGATTACAAAAAATAAAGAAGCATCTCATATTGAAGGCCGTCTAGGACTTATTATCGATGGTACCGGAAAAGACGTAGCGAAGGTACAAAAAGCGAGTGAACAATTAAAATCATTAGGTTATGAAACTATGATGTTATTTGTTAATACAAGTGAAGATGTAGCACAGGATCGTAATTCAGCAAGAGCTAGAAGTCTTCCTAAAGAGCAAGTAACTAAGATGTGGCAAATAGTTCAGCAAAATCTTATGAAGTTTCAACAGCTTTTTGGTGCAGGAAACTTTCACATTGTAGATAATAGTGGTGGTCTTGAAGATCCAGACCGCAAAGCAAACTTCTTAGAAGTTGATAGAGCTATTGACAAATTCTTAATGTCTACACCAAGCGACCGTAGAGCTAAAAAGTGGATAGCAGATCAGAAATCTTCAAAATAAATCCTTGACTTAGGTGCCTAATTATAGTATTATAAATCTAAGTAACAAGAAGTGGATACACAGTTGAGTGACATAATTGAAAGTCTTCGGAAGCACCGTAAAGACATTGATTTAGAATTTATCAAAAAAACACATGTACATTATTGTACTCCATGCTACGGCGGACAGGTAACAGAGCCATTCTTTCGTTCATGGTCTAAAGCACATATGCTTTATACGAAGCATGAAATTCCCTATTCAGTAACAACATCAGCAAACGAGTCTCTTATCTCACGTGCGAGGTGTCATATGGTTGCTTACATGATGGCAAATCCGCAAGCAACACATCTAATGTTTATCGATGCTGATATTAACTTTGATCCTATTGATATTCTTCATATGTTACAACATGACAAAGATATTATTGTTGGTGCATACCCAAAGAAAGATTTGAATTGGGACAAAATGACTAAAGCCGCATCTGATAATGATTCTGTAACAATGCATGATCTACAACGACTCGCATCTAACTATGCTCTAAATTTTGAATGGAACTTTGATAAGTCTGAACAAGGAACAATTCGCACAGAAGATGGACTTGTAAAACTAAAAGATGCTGCAACAGGATTTATGCTAATTAAACGCGAAGTCATTATGAAAATGATTGCGGCATATCCTGAGTTATACTTCAACAATGATTTATTGTTAGATGAAGAATTTGCTAAGTGGACGTATCTATTCTTTGATTGTATGCACGAAGAGGAGACTAAGCGTTATCTATCAGAAGACTATGCTTTCTGTAGACGTTGGCAAGCTATTGGTGGTGAAGTATGGTTAGATCCATGTATCAATCTAGATCACATAGGACACTTCACGTTCAGTGGTAGTGTTGGTAATATCTTCACCACAACTTAAATGATAAGTATAGTTACATATGAATATAATAACAGAGGACAGTAATTAATATGGGCGTATTAAAAAAATTCAGTAAAGTATATGCTAGTAAGCAACAAGATGAAATGTCGTTAGAAGACTATTTGAAGTTGTGCAAAAAAGATAAATTAGCATACGCAACTGCTCCAGAACGAATGCTTAATGCAATCGGTGAGCCAGAAACAGTAGATACAAGCACAGACCAACGTCTAAGTCGTATCTTCTTAAATAGAACAATCAAAGTCTACCCAGCGTTTAAAGATTTCTTTGGAATGGAAGAAGCAGTAGAACGTCTAGTAGCATACTTTCGTCATTCGGCACAAGGACTAGAAGAACGTAAGCAAGTTCTTTATCTTCTTGGTCCAGTTGGTGGTGGTAAGTCTTCTCTTGCAGAACGACTAAAAGAATTAATGGAACAGCATCCTATGTATGTTCTAAAAGCTGGCGATGAAATCTCTCCAGTATATGAAACGCCTCTAGGACTTTTCGATCCAAAAGATTTTGGTGATGATATGGAAACTGAATACGGCATTCCAAAGCGTTACTTATCTGGTCTTCTTTCGCCTTGGGCAGTCAAACGCCTGGAAGAATATGACGGTGATATCTCTAAGTTCTCAGTAGTAAAGATGTATCCATCGAAACTGAAACAAATCGGTATTATGAAAACAGAACCGGGCGATGATAACAATCAAGATATTTCATCACTGGTTGGTAAAACAGATATTCGTAAGCTAGAGTATTTCTCACAGAATGATCCAGATTCATATGCGTTCTCAGGCGGTCTATGTCGTGGTAACCAGGGCATGATGGAATTTGTTGAGATGTTTAAAGCACCAATCAAAGTTCTACACCCACTATTAACAGCGACACAAGAAGGTAACTATATGGGTACTGAGGGTATCTCAGCAATCCCATTTAACGGCGTAGTAGTTGCACACTCTAACGAAAGCGAATGGGAAGCATTCAGAAACAACAAGAACAACGAAGCGTTCTTGGATCGTGTATACATCGTTAAAGTCCCTTACTGTCTACGTGTTACAGAAGAAACATCTATCTATGACAAGATGCTTAAATCATCTGGCCTTGATGACAGTCGTTGCGCGCCACATACACTAGATATGCTTGCACAGTTCTCTATTTTGTCACGTCTAAAGACACATACAAATAGTAATCTTCCTGCAAAGATGCGTGTATACAACGGTGAGAACCTACATGATGTTGATCCTAAAGCAAAGACGATGCAAGAGTATCGTGACGTAGCAGGAGTAGACGAAGGTATGGCAGGTATGTCAACACGTTTCGCATTTAAGATTTTGTCTCAGACATTCAATCATGATGCAAATGAAGTTGCGGCAGATCCTGTACATCTTATGCACGTACTAGAGAATGCTATCAAGCGTGAACAGTTTCCAGAAGAAACAGAAGAACGTTTGATTGGCTATATCAAAGATTATCTCGCTCCTAAGTACGCAGAAGATGTAGGTAATGAAATTCAGAAAGCATACTTAGAAAGCTATAATGAATACGGACAGAACTTGTTTGATCGTTATATCGATTATGCAGATCATTGGATTCAGAACATCGATTACAAGGACCCAGATACTGGCAACTTATTTGACCGTTCTATTCTTAATGAAGAATTAGAAAAGATTGAAAAGCCAGCTGGTATTGCTAATCCAAAAGACTTTAGAAATGAAGTAGTGAATTGGGTTCTACGTGCGAGAACAAAGTATGAAGGTAGTAACCCTCCTTGGACAGCATATGAAAAGATGAAAGAAGTTATCGAAAACAAAATGTTTGCAGGAACAGAAGAACTACTTCCAGTAATTTCATTCGGTAGCAAGAAATCAAAAGATGACCAAGGCAAGCATGATGATTTCGTTTCACGTATGACTGAAAAGGGTTATACAGAACGTCAAGTTAAACGACTAGTAGAATGGTATATGCGAGTCCAGAAGTCTAACTAAAGGACATATAATGCCAAACAATACTATTATTGACAGACGCAAAAATCCAGGTGGTAAGAGTTCGGGAAACAGACAAAAGTTTCTCAAACGCACCAAAGATGAAATACGTAAAAGTATTCACGAAAAATTAGGTGGTCGCTCTATCAAAGGATCTGGCGATGACCAAGACGTTACTATCAATCGTAAAGGTATCAGTGAGCCATCATTTGGTCACAAGTCAGACAGTGGCTCACGTGATATCGTACTTCCAGGCAATGAAGACTTTGTAGAGGGTGATTTACTACAGAAGCCGCAGGGTGGCGAAGGCGGAGGTGGATCTCAGGGTTCACCAGACGGTGAGGGCGAAGATGATTTTCAATTTGCATTATCTAATGATGAATTTGTAAACATCTTATTCGAAGACTTAGAACTTCCTCATATGATTTCTAAAGAAAACAAAGTTGTAGAGAAAGTAGAAATGCATCGTAGTGGCTTCACTAATGATGGCAATCCTGCACAACTTAATCTAGAGAAGTCAATGATTAACTCTATGGGTCGTAGGATCGCTCTACAGAAGCCTAAGATGCGTAAGATACGTGAACTAGAAGCACTACTAGAAACAGAAGAAGATGAAGATAAGCGTTTAGAACTTGAAGAAGAAATTAGTAGTCTTCGCATTCGTGCTAGAGCGGTAGCGTTCATTGATCCAGTAGACTTACGTTATAATAACTTCACAACATCACCGAAGCCAAGTTCACAAGCTGTTGTATTCTTTATTATGGATGTTTCAGCATCAATGACAGAGAGCCATAAAGATTTAGCAAAGCGTTTCTTTATGATGCTTAACTTGTTTATCTCTCGTAAGTACAAACGTGTCGATGCAGTATTCATTCGTCACCATACACAAGCTAAAGAATGTGATGAAGAAGAATTCTTTACAGGACGTGAGAGTGGTGGTACAGTTGTATCTAGTGCATTTGAACTTGCTAAAGATATTATGAGTGAACGTTATTCTCCGAGTGAGTGGAATGTATATTTTGCACAAGCAAGTGACGGTGATAACTGGAGCGATGACAATGGTAAATTACTTGAAATTCTACAGAATGATATTCTACCAGTATCTCAGTTCTTCTCTTATATTGAAGTTGGAGAACCAAGAGGAATGGGAATGCTTGGCGGCTTTGCACATCAGTTAATGGAAGTGTATGATAATATTGTCGGTAGTAATCAAAACATGGTAGCAGAACGAGTACAGAAACCATCAGATGTATATCCGATATTCAGAAAGATTTTCGCTAAAGATAGGAAAGAAACATGAGCAAGTTACTTTACACAGGATCACATTGGGACTTTAATAAGTTATACTCAGTGATGGATGCTTGTGAGGAGATTGCAGTCGAAGACATGGGACTAGATTGTTTCCCTAATCAGATTGAAATCATTACAGTAGAACAAATGCTTGATGCTTACAGTTCAGTTGGGATGCCATTGATGTATGACCATTGGAGTTACGGTAAGAGTTTCATTTCTAATATGCAACAATATCAAGCAGGTCGTATGGGACTTGCATATGAACTTGTTATCAATAGTGATCCGTGTATTAACTATTTGATGGAAGAAAACTCTATGACTACACAAGCACTTGTGATTGCGCATGCCGCATTTGGTCATAATCACTTCTTTAAGAACAATTATCTATTTAAACAGTGGACATCACCTGATGCAATTGTTGATTATTTGTTATTTGCTAAGAAGTATATTAGAGAATGCGAAGAACGTTATGGTGCAGATATCGTAGAAGAAACACTTGATGCATGTCATGCTATTCAGTATCAGTCTATCAACAAGTACAAGCGTCCACCAAAATTAAATGCAAGACGTGAGTATGAAAAACAAAAAGCACGTAGTGAGTACTTACAGTCACAAGTTAATGAATTGTGGAATACAGTACCAAAGAAAGCAAAAGAAGAAAAATCTACGCAAAATACTTGGCCGCCAGAACCAGAAGAAAACTTGCTATACTTCTTAGAAAAGCATTCTCCTGTTCTTGCACCATGGCAACGTGAGCTATGTCGTATTGTTAGACGTATTGCACAATACTTCTATCCACAATATCAGACAAAAGTTATGAACGAGGGCTTTGCATCATTCACACACCATTACATCTTTAATGAATTATATGACCAAGGAAAAGTTGATGATGGCGCAATGATGGAGTTCTTTGCTTTACACAGTGCAGTTCTATATCAACCGAACTTTAACTCACAGCACTACAGCGGATTTAACCCGTATGCACTTGGCTTTGCTATTCTCAAAGATATTCAACGTGTATGTGAAACTCCAGACAAAGAAGACGAAGCATGGTTCCCACATATCGTAGGTACTAACTGGCGTGATACGATTAAAGACATCGTTGCAAACTATCGTGATGAAAGTGCTATCTTACAGTTCTTGGGACCTAAAGTTATTCGTGATTGGAAATTGTTTGTTCTGCATGATGAAGAATATTATGATGATTATCATGTGAGTTCTATTCATAATGAACGAGGATACAAGAATGTACGCAAAGCATTGTCACAGCAATATGTAACAGCAGCAATGATACCAGACATTCAAGTAACAGAAGCGGATGTTGCAGAGACACGTGAACTTACACTTACGCATAACTCTTTTAATGGTAAGCGATTAAATCGTGGTGATGCAGAACAAGTATTAACTCATGTACAAAAATTGTGGGGTTATGATGTAAAACTACACAGTGAGTATAATGATAAAACACTTGATGTGTATGAATGTAAACGTAAACGTAAATAATGGAAAAGACCCGAAAGGGTCTTTTTTCTTTTTATTGATGTGTTTATTTTATTAATGTGTTGGATACATGTTATGTTTAAACTCTGAAATTTCATCAGCTTGTTTATACATACCTTTGTTTCTCAATTCTCTAATTGCCATGCAATAACTTCTGTATTCCATTGCTTTCATAAATCTCTTAAACATTATTTGTTCTCCAACATTAAACGTTTTGCTTCTTCGTGGAAGCCTTCTCTCCAAAGTGCTTCAGCCGCTCTTGCACGACCTGCTGATTCACCAAATGCCCATACGCCCATTGCAAATGCAAGTAAGCCTCTACTTACTATCTTACCTAAGTTAGATGTTTTATTCATTACTAGTGTAGCCATTATACAAAACCTTTCAAGTTGTCGTTTGTTTCAATATTTGTCATTTCTGAAATATCAGACAATGTTACTTGATCTGGTTTCTTGTATGAAGTATGTGCGATATGCCAAATATCGCCACGTGCGATACCAATATCATTTAGTTCATAATCAGTTAGTTCATTAAGTTGTTTGATAGTAGTACGAACAGCCGCTCTATACTCTCTATTTTTATTAAAGTTAATTAGTGATGTGATAATACTATTAAGCATTAGTTTATTCCTCGTGTGTGTCTAGTAGGCGCTTGCCCATCGTTTTCAATCATATAGTTGTAAGCAAACTGCCAGTCGTTTGCATATTCAATTTTCGCCCAAGTCAGTAAATCTTTTCTGTAACTTGCAGACATCTTGCGTCCGCCAAAAAGATTTGCTAAGGCACCAAATACGTTTAGTGTCATTTTATTTCTCCATGTTAGGATGCTTGAGGAAAGCAATACCCTGTGTCTTTTCACAGCGTCATTCGTTTGATAAAGCAGTCTGCGCCTGCTCTGGTCTTTCCCAGTGCCGAATAGTGAAACGATAATGTGTTTCTCTACTATTATTTAGTATAATATAGCACTAAAAAACACCAAAAACAACTGCATTCTGCGAAGACTCGGTATGCGTCTGATGCAACTGTGACACAATGTCAAGAAAAATAATACTTGCAATCATAATATTTTTATGTTATACTAAGTATAAATTGAATGGAGAATAACTATGGCTAAAGTTATGTGCGCTAAGTACAACAAAGAATTAACAGCATTAGAGAAAGCACCGTTTCCTGGTGCTGATGGACAACACATATTTGAGAACGTAAGTTCAGCAGCATGGGACGAATGGCTTAACATTCAGACTATGATCATTAATGAAAACAGGCTAAACTTAATGGATGACTGGGCTCGAAAATTCTTAGCAGAACAACGTAACAAGTTCTTGTTTGAAGGAGAAGAAATTGAAATGCCAGATGACTTTATTGATCCTGCAATCCCAAAGTTAACATGAAGCTACTATTAAAAGGTTACATACCTGGCAATACTATTAACGGTAATGGGTCAGTTAGGGGTGCATGGGTATTTGAACAAGCCGATGTTGCAGCATTGACATTTATTAATGAGTTATTTTTGAGCGATATGCCTGATACTCTTGCTGTAACTAATAGTGCGGATTTAAAATTCATATCACCTGCATTTCCACATAACTACTTTGAAGCATGGGGTGAGTTAGAAAGCATATCATCCGGAAGCATAAGTATACTTGTAACTATAAAACATAGAGATGCAAAAAGTAAAGAATACACTAACTGTTTAACAGGAACGGTTAGATTCACTCTCATAAACAAAGATAGAAAAGTGGTCAGAGTGCCAAAAGAGGTAATTAATGCAGTTAAAGGGTAAAGTCTTAGTCACAGGCGGAGCTGGATTTGTGGGGCGTGAAGTTGTCAAGCAATTACAACGTAAAGGTTATGCAATAACCGTTCTAGATAAAGCAGAGAAACCAGAAGACTTTAAGAATATCAAGTATATCAAAGGCGACATACAGAATGCAGCAAAGTGTGTAATGGCATCTGCTGGGCAAGACTTTATAGTTCATTTAGCAGCAAGGCCTCGTATTCCAGATAGCTTTGTTAATCCCGATGACTATTATGATGATAATGTTACAGGCACACGAAACATTTTAACAGCTGCACATGCTGTTGGTATTCGTAAGTTTGTATATGCAAGTAGTAGTTCAATTTACGGAAATAATCCAGCGCCACATAAACCTTATCATAAACCAGATCCACTTAACTACTATGCTATGACTAAGCTGTTTGGTGAGCATCTATGTAGACAGTATAAGAATATGTTTGATGTTAACTATACAGTAGTTCGTTTCTTTACAGTTTATGGACCAGAACAACCTGGGTGTGATGATAAAGGATTAATGATTGCTAAGTTTGGCAGACTTGCACGTGAAGGACAGCCTGTAACAGTACACGGCGACGGTGAACTAAAGCGTGATTATATTCACGTTAGTGATGTTGCACGTGGTGTTATTGCAAGTATGGAAAGTAAAGTAAAAAGTGAAATATTCAACTTGGGTACTGGAACTAATATCTCAGTAAACAACGTAGTAGATATCCTGCGTGAAACAGTTCCAGATTTAATTGTAGAACATGTAGAGAAGCCAAAAGGATATGCAAACGAAACACTTGCAGACATATCAAAAGCAAAAAAGCTACTGGGATGGGAACCTAAAATTGTACAAGCCGACGGAATAAGAGATTATTATAGGAATATAACAGATGTTTGATACTCCGAAAAGAGATTTGATATTCTTGCCCGGCGCAGGTGGTCATTTTATATTTGGGCAGGTTGCTAAATTACTTGGTGACAACGAGCTAATAGGTCAAAGCCCTGATATTAATGAATACACATATAGACAGAGCGCGATATTATCTAGGTTAACATTAAACTCAAAGAAAGAGATTATTCGAGGCCTATTGGAGGATGACAATCAACATGCGTTGGGTGAAG
>Ga0257126_1000619_pt1 | contig 28208 bp, 25 predicted proteins | sample SI060_120mmetaG_FD_190151 | JGI IMG/M metagenome (GOLD analysis project Ga0257126, IMG submission 190151) | Marine microbial communities from Saanich Inlet, British Columbia, Canada - SI060_120m | ecosystem: Environmental > Aquatic > Marine > Inlet | place: Canada: British Columbia | collected... | reverse complement strand
ACAAACAATTTTTAAATTGTGTAAAAAACAAACAATTTTTAAATTGTGTAAAAAACAAACAATTTTTAAATTGTGTAAAAAACAAACAATTTTTAAATTGTGTAAAAAACAAACAATTTTTAAATTGTGTAAAAAACAAACAATTTTTAAATTGTGTAAAAAGAATAAGTAAACTCCCAGCATAAATGCGTTTTTAAGAGATGGAGACATTTGGTTCGAATCCGGATTTTAGTTATATAACTAAATAGTTTAATAGGAAAAACCCCATTAACAAACAAGAGTTTACTGTAAAAATTTTTTATTTTAGTATAAAATTTACTTTAAATATAAAAAAAATTGAAAAAGGATTTACTAAAAATATAAAGTAATAGAAAATGCCAAACGGAATTTCAAAAACAGATGCGAACGGGAAAGCAAGGGGCGGACCTTCGCAAAATTGCGGTAAAAAAGCAACTTCCAAGAAGATGACGAAAAAGCAAGTTGCTCGAGTTCAGACGCATGCAGCAAGTGCAAAGCCTCTGAGTGGGAAGGGTAAATATGGTTGATCCAGACGGGGTCACCGAAAAAACGAAGAAACTGGAGAGGGTTTTTGTACTAGAGATAGTTTTTTTTATTTAAACAATATTATAACCGAATTCGACACAATAATAAATATTAGTGTTATATTTACTTTATATAAAAAAAAATTGAAAAATGGTTTTCTATATATAAAAAATATATAAAATGTCTTGCAATTTGCAAAATAATTTGAATAATACCGACGGTGCCTCTGGCGCTGACGGAGGGGAGTGGACAGATGTTCCTTCCCGAGTAGGTAGCGAAAGCACCGACTCGAAGACGACAGTTCGAGTTCCGAAAGGTTGTGCCATTGGTGGTGCAATTTCGTGGGCAAAGAGGAACTGGGCAGGGAAACCGAGTCAGAAAGCAATAATTAGCAATGGTGCTATTGTGCTTTCTGGTGGCGACTCAGCAGAACGCGAAAAGACCGCAACGGTGTTTCGCAAGCTCATGCAAGATTGGGCAAAGCCGAAAGGCAAACAGACAGGTGGAAAGGCTGCTGGCGAAAAGAAAAGAGGGAAACCTCTGGTATATTTCGCTCCAGCGGGGCTTTTCTTCACAGATGTGAAGCCATTTGTCGAAGCAGCAGGTTTTGAATGCCTGGCTCTTGGAAAAGACGGGAAGATGTCCCGTTATGGTCTGAGAGGAAAAAGTCAAGAGGAGCGCGACGTAATGGCACAGCAGGTCACCGACCACTGTGCTGTAGTGTTTGCGAATGCTTACATAGCACCCACCTCGAAGGTTTGGGATGCTTTGAAGTGTGTTGCGAAGGAACTTAAGGGAATTAGGTTCAATGTCATCGGCGAAGAAGGTGACATGACGCAATACATCCTCGAAGGAGCTTCCGAAATGGATCGCGAAGATTTCGCACAGGCAGTCGGAATGACTGCGCACGAAATGATCAAAGAAGAAGCACAAATGGAATTCTACACTGTTCCTGCCACCCAAGCGTTTGGAGCGCTGAGTCAGGCACGGAAAGGACAATCCAACCCATCGAAGTGGGGAGGTATCCCAAAGGAACAACATGTAGATTTTCGACTGAAAGGTTACACCGACAAGACTAGGACAGTAAGTCGGTACACCATTTCAGGTGGAACGCCTCAATCGCAAGCCGCTTTTGTAGCGAAGGTTAACGCCCTCGCTAACAAGTACATGCGCAACGATAGGGCGAAGGAAGCCGCGGCCAAAGAAGCAGGAAAACTCGAGAAGGAGAATACTGCTAAATACGCACAGTACACAAACGAACAAAGGGATGCTGAGAGCTACTTTGAACGTGAGGCTGCGCGTAAGGCCGCGAAGAGCACCGGTAAGAAAGCACCAAAACCACGAGGAAGTGGCGGAGGTCCTGCTTATGCCGGTTCTGGTCCTGTAGAGGAAAACCCATTTGTGCTCAAGGCGAGCAATGGGAAGAAATCCAAGCAGGAAAAGCAGGCAGCACGGGCAGTGCGAGCCGAAGAGAAGCAGCAACGAGAAGCACTTGAGAAGCAGGAAGCAGCACGCGCTGCGGCTATCAATGCGAAACTTGAAGAGAAGAAGGTAGCAGATGCTACATTGCTCTCCAAGGCTATTGCTGCGACGAACACTTATGCTGCGGCGTTCGGTTCTGACGACGATGATGTCGAAGAACCACTGAGAACACCAGCATTTGTAGAAGTCGCACCCGTTACTCAAAAGGCTCCATCGGGAGCATGGGGTAAAGGTAAGCCAGTTGTCAAGGTTGTAGAGGAAGAGTTCTCGCAACCAGTCCCAAAAGGAAAGGGGGCAAAGGCAGCGACTTTCACCGCAGACACACACGACGATAGTGTTCGCGAAGACTGGGAAGATGAGGAGTGGAACTGTGTTTAAGTTCACCAAATCCCAGTAATAAATGACCGAAGGGAAAGTAAGTCATACAATCCAGCAAACTGAAAGAGAGTAAGTTGCTGACGACGTAAAAAAGAAAAACAATGTGGTTTTTGTTCTAGAAATAGTTTTTTTTCTTTATTCGAGATACGGTTAAAACACTTTTATAACCGATTTCCACACATTATACATATATAATATTATAATATTTACACATTTTTATAACCGATTACCACACATTTTTTATATATACTAAGTATTGTATATATAAAGTAAGTACTCTATACGCGCAGACAAAGACACAGAAGACAAAGAAGACAAAGAAGACAAAGAAGACAAAGAAGACAAAGAAGACAAATAAGACAACTATACACTAACTCAAAAACAATATTTAAAAAATAATGAAATATCTAGATACATTAAAACCTTAAATGAGCGTAACATTATATCCCCACCTAAAATGGCAACTAAAAATCCCCACAGAAAAAGATTTCTACAAACTAATAACAAAAGTAGAGCAATATTTTAATTTAAACATAACATTATTGTCTAAGAACTATTTTATTAAAAATGATAGCGAATATATAATTTGTAATGTAGTTGAACCACAAAAAAAACAACAAATAAGGACCTTTCTGTAATTTTTTATGTCCGGTGGATTTTACATCATTGATAAAACTTAAACATTCATATAATCCTTCATCCGTATTTATAAGTATATTTATCTTAATATTCTCATTAACTAAATGGTGTTTATATTTGTCAAGTAATATTCTAATATTATTAGTACATTTATCAGACATATAATTATCGTGTTTTATATCATCATATTTATCAAAATTATTAATATTACAAGATTCTTTTTTATTTAATAAATAATTTTGTTGTAGATATCCACCTGAAACTAATAAAATAATTTCGGCATTTTTTATTTTATAAAATTTTAATGTATTTTTAATTATTATGCCACATATTTCAAAACGTTTATTAAATATTTTTTATTGAGAATTTTATCACTAAAATACTTATAATCATTTTTACTAAATAATAATAATTCACTATCATTATTTATAAATTTTAAAATTTATATATTTAATTTATTATCAACTTCAGTAACTTTATTAAAAATAAATTTACATACAGAACCACTTAAATCTAATACTATTATGTATCTCATTCTTATATAATTAATTATAATATTATAATTGTGATAATGACAAATTTTATAGAATCCGTTCTATTTTTTTATAACTAAATATATAAAAAATAAACATACCATAAAATTAAATAGTTCCTTTTTTACAGTTTCGTTTTTTCAGTAGAAAAAATGTATCATGTAAAACCATAAAATCTTTAAAATAAACATATCATAAAATTAAATAGTACCTTTTTTACAGTTTCGTTTTTTCAGTAAATAAAATAAAATATTCTAAAACAAATTTATAACCGATAAACACACAATACCGTTGTATCTACTATATCATAAAAAAAAAATTGAAAAAAGAAATCTTGTAAGAGTATTAAGTAGGGATGCTGAAGACGAGAGTAAGGTCCCCCGAGAGAGAATAGAGGGATGCTGAAGACGAGAGTAAGGTCCCCTAACAACTAGAGGCAACGAGGCCTCCACAACTAGAGGCAACGAGGCCTCCACAACTAGAGGCAACGAGGCCTCCACAACTAGAGGCAACGAGGCCTCCACAACTAGAGGTCGACCCGATGAGCAACAAGAGTAAGGTCCTTCTACAGAACGCAGCAAAGACGCGCTGGTTCAGAATATCCGTTGAGCGCGCGGGTATTTTTCATTTTTCCCATTTTTTCCATTTTCAGTAGGAAAAATTAAAAGATAAACTAAAAACATAATTATAACCGATTACCACCTTTACTATTGATATAATAAAAATTGAAAATGAAAAATCTATAAATAATAAATAAATACCATGTCTGCATCACGCAAAACAAATGGAAAACAAAAAGCAGGTGGTTCACCACCTGCTATTAAGACCTACCGCTACACTGGTTCCGATAGAAGTATCAATACTTTGAGGGAACAAGCGAAAAGATGGAGCGGTGGGAAGGTCACTTGGAGAATTGTTCCAGATGACCCACGAAAGTATACCCTGATGGGTAAACCGGAAAACTGTGATGCTTTCCACGCAGGAGTCAAGCAACTCTGCGATGAAAGAAATCACAGTACAAAAGGCAAGGGAAGGGAAGACCGACGAGATTCCCAGAACCCACCAAAGGGCAAGGGAAGGGAGTTCAGGAGTGAATCCCAACCTAAGCCAAAGGCAAGGGGTAGGGAAGACCGACGAGATTCCCAGAACCCACCAAAGGGCAAGGGAAGGGAGTTCAGGAGTGAATCCCAACCTAAGCCAAAGGCAAGGGGTAGGGAAGACCGACGAGATTCCCAGAACCCACCAAAGGGCAAGGGAAGGAGAGACCGGAGTTTTTCTCCGCCTCCAAGAAGCCGACAAGGGCGTAAAGAGCCGAGAGAAAAGAGTTTTTCTCCGCCTCCAAGACGTCGACACGGAGGGTGTAAGGGAGCGAGAGATAGAAGTGTATCTCCGCAACCGAGACACTTCTGGGGGCGTAAAGAGGAGAGGAAACGGAGTGTTTCCCCGCCTCCAAGACGCCGCGGTATGTATTCCAATCCATATGCACCTCATCGAGAGGTCAATCCATATGCACCTCATCGAGAGGTCAATCCATATGCACCTCGGCGAGAGGTCAATCCATATGCACCTCAGCGAGAGGTCAATCCATATGCACCTCATCGAGAGGTCAATCCATATGCACCTCATCGAGGGGCCGGAAGTTTCGAGGTAGGCGCTCTATCCGAAAATGTGGAAAGCATAACTATAACAACTGTGACGTATAAGTTTGCTTCAAAGCCGAAACATACTAATCCACATTCTGATATAGGTTCGGACGAATGGATGAAATGGGAACTTGATTGGAATAGTGGATATTGTTAAGAGAATACAATACGATACCAAATGAGATAAAAGAGTAAGATGAAGAACTGAAAAACTCAAAAAAAAAACAACACACACGTTTTTTTTTCTCTTTCCTATAAATTTTTATTTAATTACTTAGATTTCGCAATTTCTACACTCAAAACAAGGTAATCATAACAATGTCTATGAACTTCTACTACTGCTTCTTCACAAGACCGCATAGTATCATAAGTAATAAACGCGAATCCTTTTTCATTTTTATAGAATAATCTTTTAATATATCCATATCTTTTAAATAAATCGCGAATATCATTTTCTGTGGCATTTTCGGATATATTAGAAACTCGTATAGTGTTTTCTTCTCTATTCCTTTTTATACCTTCGACACCCCCTGTACCTTCGGCACCATTCCTCATACTAGGAGGCACATATTTACTTTTACCACCTCCAGAACCGACACCTCCAGAACCGACACCTCCTGAACCAACACCTCTAGCACCGACACCTCCAGCATCTTTATTAGCACATTTCATACTCCAGTGATTACCACCACAGTATCTACAAATAACTGCTGTTCCGCTACCTCCAACAGCAGAAAATATATTTTTAATACTACCTCCTCCTTCCCTGTCCTCGCTATCATCAATCGCCTTATTTCGTTTAGTGAATTCGAAGAAAACGTCTTCGCAAACTTTAGTGGTTGAAGCTTCATCTGGTCCAGGAGGTAGTCCGGAGGATGCGCCAAACTTAGTCCATTTCCGTCTTTCCGAAATAACTTTCGGAATTTTAATTTTACGTTTTTCCATTTTATATTCTTTGACATTTTTTACAGTTCTACCTAAATCGTTAGTATCATAAGTGGTAATAAATTTCTTATCACCAATTATTTCAATTTTAGGTTCTAAATCATTATCACTTACGCCATTACTTACGCCAATATCACTTACGCCAATATCACTTAAACTAACAGTATTAAAATTTTTATTTTTATACAGTTGCTTATTTTTATTTTTATTATATTCTCGAATTCTTTCTTTCAATGTAGGTTTATTAAGACATAATTCAATATTAATTAAATCTTTAAAATTTATTATTTCAGTCATTGTATTATAAATATAATGTATTACAAATATATTAACTTTTTTTCAAATATATAAATCAATTTTAAATTAGTATAAATTTAACAACTGTAAAAAAAATAACTGAAATTAATAAACTGTAAAAAAATAACTGTAATTAAGCAACTGTAAAAAGGAAACTATAATAAATAAAATTGATAAAGAAGTAATTAAAGATAAAATAACAGAAAAAACAATAAGAAAATGAAACGTAAATATATAATGGGTGAAACGTTCCAAGAAGCAATTTTAAAAAACATAAGTAATGATCAGGAATTATCGGAAAGAGATAAATTAAATTGGATAGATAGTATTCCAATAATAGAAAACCCATTATCTCTAAGTTCCAGTGATTTAGAAATAAGACTATTTACTTATAAACACTCTCTAAATGTAAAACAAATAAGAGAATTAACAAAAACTGAGAATCAATGCCTAAATTTTATATCAAGGTTATATAAACCATATGAACTAAAAAACATAGACAATATATTAGCAATAGAATTTACACAATATGATATGGAGGTATTTTATAATAAAATAAGAATAAATAATACTAAATTCAAACCAGGAAATAAAATGAAATACCAAAAACCTAAAACATATATTAATCCAAATATACTAAAGAATAAAAGAGTATGGAGGGTAATATTATTAGAGGATATAGATGATTATATATTAAGACGGTCTATGAAGAATATAGACATAAGTAATATAGAAGTAAGTAGTACACAAGAAATTTTAACTAAACTTAGTAAATTATATTTTTAACTAAACTTAGTAAATTATATTTTTAACTAAACTTAGTAAATTATATTTTTAACTATAATTTTTAATTTAAAAAAATAAGTCTTAATACTACTACATAAAATAAAAAAAAAAAAAATTGATTTAAAGTTTAAAAGTCTTAAACAATTACAAAACAAAATGGAAAATCAACAAGCACAAACACACAAGCAAGAAGACAGAGACCGAACGGGTCGAACACAGCATCTATACCAGACAAATCAGAGACAACGTAAAGAAGTCTCCGTTAAGACAATTGTCCCGGTTAGTAAGGAATATGTAGGTGCTGTAATAGGAAAAGGTGGCGCAATGATTAATCAAATTAAGACTGATACAGAAACACGAATTAGTTATATGGACCAAGATTTTGCCCGAGGTCATCAGGCGCCAATTTTCCAAATTACAGGTCCTCCGAAGGGAGTAGCTCGAGCAGAAAAGTGGGTTCGTCGAATTCTCCAGAGTACATGGCAAGCAGAGCAGGGGGATTCTCTGGCAACTGAAGCAGAAAGGAAAGATCCAAAGCATGAGATTGCCTAAAAACAACAACGACATAATATAAAAAAACATCAAAAATCTTAAATTTACATAAAAAATTTATGTAAATTTAATATTTTCATTTATTCCTAAAAAACAAAAGCATTAAAGAAAACATTTTTTTCTATTTCACTTTCTTCATTCCCGGAGGTTTATTAAGTAAGTATATTAATAAAATCATAATGATTACATAACCAATAAGAAATTATAGTTTATCTTCTTTATTAGTTTTGGGAGTATATAAAAAAATAATAAAATACAGAAAGCAATTATAATGAATATTATTTTTCAAAACAATATTCATTATTTATTTACAAGAAATATTCTTACAATAATTCTTTTCTCTCATTAAATATTTTCGGACAACATGTTGGAAGAGGTAAATTCTATCGAAAAAGAAAGCAACAATTCCCATTATAACCGGACTTCGCGGATTACATTTAACAGCAATAACAACTGCTGGTAAGGTACAAATGACTATTAAAATAATAATCATAATAGTGCCACAACATCCAAGATCCGATAATTCACCATTAATATTAGAATTGGCATTAGCATTAGCATTTGTAAATTTGTCTTTATTATTTTGTAATATAGAGCCACATGTACTAAATAATTCTAAAAACATTTTATTTATACTATTAATATAGAAAGAAAAATTGATAAAAATAGAATTAGAATTAAAATAAAATAAATTAAAATAAATTAAATCTAAAACCAAAAATGGATTTCCAGACTAAGTCTAAATTAACACAACAATCTATATCTAAACATTTAAAAAAAAATACAAAAATAAGTATTATAGAAGTTTCAAATAAAAAAATAAATTACCGTAACAAAACGGTATATTCTTTTCAAAAAAAAGAGAATCCAAAACAAGACGCACTAAGTTTTAGTATTATAGACACAAATCATATTGAGATAATAAATACTTTAAAAAGGGAAATACCTAATATATGGGAGAAGGTCAAAGATGTATTTATTAAATCCAATAATTTAGGGGAGATACAATTATGTTTTACGATATATAATTTAAATCCTATACTAATAAATAAAATACTAACTAAATTAAATCAAAATCAAAATATAAATATAAAATCATTATATTACAGAATATATGACACTACAACTAAATCCCAATTTGACAAGAAGGAAATAGAGCAAATACCTATCAATGAATCAAAAAAGTTAGAGGAAAATATTTTAGGCACTAAGTTATATTTATCACCGTATACATTTTCGCGTATAAATACTATTATATCACCTAAAATATATCAAGAAATTCATAAGTTAGTAATAAGTATAGATAATATAAATCACATAAATCATATAAATCATATAAATCATATAAATCACATAATATTATATGGAAGAGATATTTATTATTTAACTAAGTTTTTTATAAACAGAGAAATATTAGCAGTAACTCATTGTAAAATAACATATCAAGATATTATAACGGATCATGATTTAGTGAAACAAAATAAAAAATTAAAAAAAGAAAATTATATATTTCAAGTAGAAAAAAAAAATTACACTAAGTTATTAGCAGAAAAGAGAAAAACACATAATAAATCACAAGTAATATTAACAGCAGGGAGGAATGGTTTAGCAAGAGAGTTAGTGGATTATTTTATAGAAACCGAGCAAATAAAATCAATAATTTATATTGCGTGTAATAGAGAAACGATGCAAAGAGATTTAAATATACTAAGTTCTAAGTTTATACTAAAAGAGTGTATTATTATAGATGAATTCCCACAGACGGAATATAATAATACAATATGTCTATTAATAAAATAAAATAAATGAAATAAAATAATATGTTTATTAATTAAATGATAGCATTAATAATATCAATAGTATTAATTTTTTTAATTTTAGTATTTTCTAAAAAAGATGTTTTAGCACCTATGGAAATAAATAAAAAAAAAATTAGAAAAAGGATAAAACAAAATACTCAGAATACACGGAATATACAAAAAACACAGAATGAGATAAAAATCCTAAAATATTTCGGCCAGGATTATTGTCCATATTCCAATAAGCAGAGTTATATGTATAATGTTTTAAATACTAAGTTCCGCAAAATGTATCCAAATGTTAAAATAGAATTTAACTGGGCAAAAACGAAATATGAAATGAATGAATCCGCAAAAGCAAATGTAGAATACGTTCCAACTATAACTAATGCGAACTATCAGCATATTAATGTTTATATATCTGATAAGTTAGACAATCAAACAGAAATGCGTAAATTGGCACAAATCTATGAATCACTTTCTCCAACTTAGTGGTAAATTATAAAAAGCAGGTTGGAATGTAACAGTTTTATAGAGGTTATAGATATTCTGGAAAATCCCTAAAAATGCCACCCAACCACAAGCAAATACAAATCGGTTCCCGTCAACGTTACCACCAAACCGTGTATTTAATAAGTTAGTGATACCGTATCCTTTATTTTTAAATGCCCACCAACCGGCACTAATAGCGTTATTAAAAAAACTATTACTAATATTTCTATTATTATTCAAATTATTCAAAGTATTTTTATTATCAATTCCGACTCTAATCATAAACAACAAGAAGAATATGATTAAATCCAGTAATAATATACAAACTTGTATTCCTATTCGAGCATCTTTTTTAATGAACATTTCGGGTGGAGGATTTATTTTATTATTTTTAACAACTGGTTTCGCAACAAACCACGAAGTATATAATATGAATGCTAAAAAGAAGAAAACAATGAAAATCAAAGCCGTTTTCTCTGTGCCTAACATTTTAAAAATAACAACAATAATACATATATCGAATAGGAATCCTAAAATTTGATTAAATAGAACAAAATTCCTACAAGGTAATTTAAGACATTCTTTTGATTCTGTGTATTTAAGTGGTTCAACGAGATATATAATTAAATTTAAAATAATAACTAAAATGACTAAACCCCATAATATATTCAAATCTATATTCATATTTATATCCTTATTTAGTTAGTAAATAGAAAAAAATAAAAATAAATAATTTAAAGAATTAAATTTAGTAAATAAATACTAAGTAAATAAAAATGTCCGATACCCAACCAACCCAACCAACCAATGAAGAAGATGCCGAAACGTTTGTTTTCCAAGCAGAAATTTCCCAATTAATGAGTCTTATAATTAATACTTTCTATTCCAATAAGAGTATTTTCCTAAGAGAACTAATTTCCAATGCGTCAGACGCCATCGATAAAATCCGTTACCAAGGTCTCACTGATAAATCCGTATTAGAAACAGAACAAAGTCTTCATATTAATATTATTCCTGACAAGGAAAATAACCTCATTCATATTGAGGATACTGGAATTGGTATGACAAAAGCAGATTTAATCAATAATTTAGGTACTATTGCTAAATCCGGAACAAAGGGTTTTATGGAGGCAATGTCTTCGGGTGCAGATATGTCTCTAATCGGTCAATTCGGAGTAGGTTTCTATTCTGCTTTCCTAGTTGCTGATCAAGTTACTGTTACATCCAAACATAATGAAGACGAAGAATATGTGTGGAGTTCTGTAGCGGGTGGATCTTTTACTATTTCCCCTTCTACTCAAAACTTAACGCGTGGAACCAGACTTACACTTCATTTAAAAGAAGACCAAAAGGAATTCTTAGAAGAAGCAAGAATTAAGGAGTTGGTAAAGACACATTCAGAATTTATTAACTATCCAATTTCACTTATGGTTGAAAAGGAACGCGAAGTGCAGAAGGCACAACCACCAACCGAAACACCAGAAGAAGTGCCGGAAGTACCTAAAGAAGAAGTGCCTGAGGTACCTAAAGAAGAAGTGCCGGAGGTACCAACCGAAACAGAAGAAGAAGAGGGTAAAGTAGAAGAAATAGATGAAACAGTAACAGAAACAGTAACTGAAAAATACAATGAATTGGAGAAATTAAATACTAATAAACCAATTTGGACAAGAAATTCGGAAGATATTACTCAAGAGGAATATGGAACTTTTTACAAGGGAATAACAAATGATTGGGAGGAACATCTAGCGGTCAAGCATTTCAAGGTGGAAGGACAAATGGAATTCCGGGCAATTTTATTTCTTCCAAAACGCGCTCAACAAGAAGCATTCAGTAAGGAAAAGAAAAACAATATTAAACTGTATGTTCGCCGAGTATTTATATCGGATAAGTGTGAGGATTTAATTCCAGAGTGGCTCAATTTCCTACGTGGTTTAGTGGATTCAGAGGATTTGCCATTAAATATTTCCCGTGAAACACTCCAACAATCCCGAATTCTCAAGGTAATTAGGAAGAATCTAGTGAAGAAAGCAATTGAATTATTCACAGAGGTAATGGAAGACGACGAGAGATCTACTAAGTTTTATGAGCAATTCTCTCGAAATCTTAAATTGGGTGTTCACGAGGACAGTCAGAATAGACAGAAACTCGCCAAATTACTCAGGTATCATTCTTCTTTAAACCCGAGCACACTAACTTCTTTAGACGATTATATTACTAATATGCCAGAAAACCAATCCGAAATCTATTATATCACAGGACAATCTTTAGAAGCAGTTCGAAACAGTTCATTTGTAGAAGGTGTAACTAAGAAGGGTTTCAATGTTCTTTATATGACGGAACCAATAGACGAGTATGTTCTTCAACAATTAACTGAATATGACGGAAAGAAACTTGCTTCTATTACCAAGGAGGGTTTCCAACTTCCAGAAACAGACGATGAAAAGACTAAATTCGAAGAACTCAAAACAGAATTTGAACCAACCTGTAAGAAAATCCAAGAAATCCTAAAGACCAATAATTGTGAAAAAGTATTCTTATCAAACAGACTTACAGATTCACCCTGTTGCGTAGTAACAAGTCAACATGGTTGGTCTGCGAATATGGAGCGTATTATGAAGGCTCAAGCACTCAATGATACTAATTCAATGAGTTATATGATGTCTAAAAAGAATTTAGAAATAAATCCACAACATCCAATTATTAAAAACCTAAAGGAGAGATTATCAGAAGAAGATGAATCGAGTCATAAAATAGCTACAAACTTAATCCATTTAATTTATGAAACTTCATTAATTAATTCTGGTTTTACTTTAGAAAACCCTACTAACTTTTCTCACCGAATGTTTAATATGGTTAAATTCGGTTTAGGTATAGATGATACAGAAGAAGATACAACACCAACATCAACACCTACACCCGTGCATACACCTACCGCTACACAATGCCAAGACAAAGAATGTATGGAAAAATGTAGTTTAAGTAAATGTAAACCAGAAACAGATAATCAATGTTGTATAGATCCAGAAATGCCTAAATTAGAAGGTGAAGAAATGGAAGAATGTGAAGAAATGGAAGAAGGTGAAGAAATGGAAGAAGGCGAAGAAATGGAACAAGTTGATTAAATCTATAAATCTATAATTAAGTTTCAAAAATGTAAATATTTTATTATAATTATTAATAATTATAATAAAATGAGCAATAATACACCTTCATATGACGATTATAATTTTATAACAACAGAAGATTTAGATTACGATTTTGATAAGGAATTAGAAGAGTTAGAGAAAGTATATATAAATTATCAAGAAAACGAAAAAGAATATATAAAATTTATAAAAGAAAAGACACTAAATCAATTAAGAAATAGACGTAGACAGTTTCAAAGTCCTTTACTACTTCCAAATATAAACTATTCTTCTTCGTTTCCCTCTTCAGAAAGAGAATTACCAATAATAACTAATATACTCGGATCTAATATTAAACAAATATTTCCAAATCAAAATAATAATATAATCAAAGAAAATAAGAATATTAAAACAATTTATTTAACTAAACTAAGTTTTTTTGGTATAGTATTCGCAGTAAATTTAATGTATTATTTAATTTATTATGATTATTTAAATCTAAAAAGGATAACTTATAATAAAATAAATTATAATTAAAAACCAACTTATAATTAAAATTAAAAATTTAATTTTATAAATTTAAATAAATTAATATAAATTAATATAAATAATGACATGTATAATTATTCCAATTGGCCCCCCTGGTTCAGGAAAATCATTTCTAAATGAAGAATTAAAATCTTTATTTGAAACTAGTGTTAATATAAACCATATTGAATATTATTCTTCGTCGCGAGATAAATTATATAAGGAAATAAAGAAAGAAAATTCTTTAAAAAAAACAAGAAAATTTCTATTTGAAACAATGATGAAATTTTTTGATGAAATGAAAGATAAATCAGAATCCAAAAGAAAATCAGAAAATATTAACCTAATAATTTATATGGATAGTTGTAATGCAAAGAAGGAAATACGTGATAAGTTTATAGAGTATTTAGAACCTAAAAAAATTATTTTCATTAATTTTAGGATTGAAGATATTGAAGTTTTACTTGAACGAACAAAAAAAAGAATAAATCATCCTACATTTCCAGATTCAGAAGACGAACAAAGAAAAATAATTGAGAATATAATACCGGTAATAGAGTATGAGGAAATACCTGTAAAACCAATCATACTAAATGATACAAATACCTATACAAATACAGATACAAATACAAATACAGATACAAATACAAATACATATACAAATACAGATACAAATACAGATACAAATACAGATACAAATACAAATACAGATACAAATACAGATACAGATACAAATACAAATACAAATACAAATACAGATACAAATACAGATATATTTACAGATATATTTACAGATATATTTACAGAAACAATAACTAGTAATATAGAAATATTAAATTATACTTTACAATCAGAGTTTAACTTAACAGATGAAATTTCTAAATTAATTTTCAAAAAATAAAAACTTTAAAAAAAAAAAAGTTTATATCAAAAAATAAAAAAATCAAGAACTTTCTAATTAGAAATCTTCAATTTCGTCAAAGTTTTTTTATAGTTTAATAATATAAGTAAGATGGAAGAAGATTGGGAAAAAACATTAATATTAGCAATTACTTTAATAATAATAGGAGGTTTTTATATTTCACCAAGAGTAAAGCGGGTAAGTATGACCTATTATTTTGCTTTATTTATAATATTATTTTTCATATGTCTAATTCAGACTCAATATTTAAAGAAGTGGACGGACGACAAAGAGAGGACTGATTATACTTTAGTATATTGGTTATATAATTTGATATCAATTATTATTTTCTTATACTTGATTTATATTATAGGTCAAAGTCCAAAAATCAAGAAATTAAAGGGAGGGGCAAATATGTTTGATACTAATATAAATATATCAAGTGATAATTTTATATCAAATTCTGCCACAGCAAATGTGGCGAAAAATGTATTAAGTAAAAGCGTGAGTGGATTAGTTAGTGGCGTATCTGCTTATACTAACTTTTGGAAGAGATTATTTTATAGAGTCACCAGTAAGAATGATACAGGTAGTGTAAATATATAATAAAATAAACTTTTTACTAAAAGTGTCTTATGATTTCGTCAAAGTTTATTTAATTTTTCCTAAGAAAATAATTATAAAATTATATTATATAGAATGTCAATATTAGCAGCACCATATGTATTTGCAGGAACTGTATCATTATATCTTGGTTACAAAACCTATAGTTCCTATTATAATCAACCATTTGAGTATTTGGAAATAGAGGGTTTACAAAAAGAAATTAAAGAAAAAACCCATGAAGATGATATAATTAAAAAAGAAGAAGAAGAAGAAGAAGAAGAAGAAGAAGAAGAAGAATTAATACCATTCCCGGAACGCCCACCTTCTCCATCCCCACCTTCTCCATCCCCACCTTCTCCATCCCCAACCCTTCCTTCGCCAAAACCAGCACTGCAATCCAATAAGCATAAAATAACTAAACCATTGCCTAATATTTTTGTAGAAGATAAGTTAGTAAAAAATAATGAAATAACTAAATTACATAATCCAGTTATGGAAACCATTTTAGAGGAGAAGAAACCAGTAAGAACAAATACACTTAGAAGAAGAAGAAGAAATAAAAAAAGAAAAATCTAATAAAGAAATAACTAAGAACTAATTTTTTTAATTCTTTTTTCATAATCTTTTTTATTAAGTTTATATCCCCAGTGTTGTAATGTTTGTCTTTTAACCGGAGAAATATTATAATCTTCAATTCCTGCTTTACCGTCTCTTTTGTTCATTTTACCTTCTTGCTTATCTTTTTCCATTTTCTTATAAATATCGTTAATTAACCAATTACGGAATCTACCCTTTTCTCCACATACACCTTGCCATCTTTTTATTTGTCTTTCGTCTTCTAATTTTCCTTTATCTTCCCCACCTTTTCCATCTCCATGTAATCTCCTACCATTAAAAAACCGACAGTACCATTGAAACCAACCATAACAATCATATTTAGTAATCCAAACTTTACTTTCCCAAAACTCCAAAGTTGTCCCACATTTAACACCATATTTATTAATACTTTTATTATATACAGAACTAGTGAGCATATTAGGTATATCAATTCCTTTCCACCAAGACTTAGGGAATTCTAAAATAACTTCAGAAGATTTAAATTTCTTTTTATTTTTATTTTTATCTAAACAGATAGAACTTTGAATATCTCTAAAATAACCACCGCCGAAACTTCCCATTTGTATAATTTCTCTAGGACTTAGGTTAGGTAGAAATTCCGGGTAATCAATAAAATAATAGTATTTATTTTTTCCAGAACCTTTTAGTATAGGTTTAATAGTAACTGATTTATTCATATAAATAATATAAATATATAATTGTATAAATAATATAAATATATAATTGTAATAACTTAGCAAAAAAAAAATCTTACTTAAATAATGTATAAGGAAATATAATAATGTACTTATGAATAGAACAATAGATGATATGATTGAAAAAATAGAATTATTTGATCGTAAATTATATATATTAGAAGATTTAATAAATGACTTGCGTTTAAATTACAATATAAAAAAAGATATAGTAAATGTAAAAAAACAAAAAAATATAAAAAAACAAAAGAAAATAAAAAAAAAAACTCGAAAAAGAGAACTATTTAATAATTATGTAATAGATTCAAGTGATTCAAGTGATTAGGATTAAAATAGTTATAATTACTCACAAGACCAAAAAAAAAAATTGATTATTTTAAAAACTACTTAAAAAGATTAACTCATTAAGAGTATAAGACAGTGTGGCCGAGTGGTCTAAGGCGGAGCATTTAAGTATTATAGAACATATGTTCTTAATATAAACTCTGCTCTCTCTTCGGAGGCGCAGGTTCGAACCCTGCCACTGTCAACGTTCCTATGGAACAAAATATAAGTTCTTATTTATTTAATTATAATTAAGAGCAAATAAGAGAATATACAGCAAAACAAATAAACCCCAAATTCACTTTTAATGAATCAAGGTTTGCCAGTTCCTTTCAAAAACTAAGCAAAGTATTCTCTGTAAATAAAAGACACTATGGCCGAGTGGTCTAAGGCGGTAGACTCAAGTTCTACTATATTCGTATGCGCAGGTTCGAACCCTGCTGGTGTCACATAAGAATACTTATATATTTAATAATATATATGTATGAGAACTTACAGCAAAACAAAAAAAAACACAAAATGATTAAGTTTATAGCAGGTTTTCTTTTTCAAAAAAATCGGCAAAAATGTTCTCAGTAAAAATAAAAGCACAATAGTGCTAATCAGCACCCATAGCTCAGTCGGCAGAGCATCGCTCTTATGTAGCGAAGGTCGAGGGTTCGAACCCCTCTGGGTGTACGGTATTAATTTACCAAATTAGGTCCCATAGCTCAGTTGGCAGAGCGTTCGACTGTTATATAAAGGTACTAATGTATCTTATAATCTGACATCGAAAGGTCACCGGTTCGAGACCGGTTGGGACCGAAATATTTAACGCCCCATTAGCTCAGTCGGTAGAGCATCAGACTTTTAATCTGAGGGCCGTGGGTTCAAGTCCCACATGGGGTTAAATATAAAGCAAGATGGCGCAGGCGGTAGCGTATTGAGTTCATAACTCAAATGTATGTGGATCGAAACCACCTCTTGCTAAATTATAAGAAAATAAGTTTTAATCAAATTTTTTTTTTTATTTTTCCCAATTAGAAATCTTTGATTTCGTCAAAGTTTGGTCCTATAGCTCAGTCGGTAGAGCATTCGACTGTTATATAAAGGTACTAATGTATCTTATAATCTGACATCGAAAGGTCACCGGTTCGAGCCCGGTTGGGACCTCAATAATTAAGATAATATGTAAGTAAAATTACTTATTATTTTTAAGTAAACTTTCAAGTATTCAAACTGCTTAATTTTAAAATGTAGATGCTGGTTCAAATCCTATATATGACAGTTGAGACCTCATATTAGAGAACCCTTTATATTTATAAGTTTACTGTAAAACTACAAACCTCCTTTGTTTTTTAAATAAACATTCTTTTTAATATCCGCCCATAGCTCAGTTGGTAGAGCATCCGATTGTAGTTGTTATAATTTTCGGATGGCCGTTGGTTCGAATCCGACTGGGTGGAAACTTATTAAATTGAAAGTTAGGTTAAATCCCTAACAGGAGGAAAAAAACAAAGTCATTAGATAAGTCACATTATCTTTTGGCAAAACTTATTTAGAACATCCAGCAAAAAATATTATTATAAATCAAAAAGATTTCTTAAAATGTTCTTAGATATAAGTGTTTTTTCACGGACTTATAACTCTGTCGGTTAGAGCACCGTCCTAATAAGGAGGGGGGGGTCGTACCCTACTAGGTCTACACTAAACTTTTTTCTAAAAAGGTTTTAAATTTTAGGTTTTTGATATAAACTTTTTTCTAAAAAGGTTTTAAATTTTAGGTTTTTGATATAAACTTTTTTCTAAAAAGGTTTTAAATTTTAGGTTTTTGATATAAACTTTTTTCTAAAAAGGTTTTAAATTTTAGGTTTTTGATATAAACTTTTTTCTAAAAAGGTTTTAAATTTCAGGTTTTTGATATAAACTTTTTTCTAAAAAGTTTGGACGCGTAGCTCAGTGGTAGACCATTCGACTGCAGATTGAACGGTCACTGGTTCAAATCCAGTCGTGTCCTAAAATAAAATTGTGTTATAAAAATGAATCTATAGTGTAACGGTTAGCGCCCGAGACTTTGAATCTTAAATAATTTTATTTATAAAAATCATTTAAAAATAAAATATATAGTATATATGTAGAAAAAAGGTTTGTGGTCTAATAGTTAGGATTGATGCCTTCCAAGCATTAGCTCCGGGTTCGATTCCCGGCAAACTCATAATAACTTTTTAATGCCCCCGTGGCCAAATGGCTAAGGCGTCTGACTTCTAATCAGAAGATTGCGGGTTCGATCCCCGCCGGGGGTTTTGGATAAAATCAATCCATAACCAAACTTTTACAGGTATTATTATATTAATTTATGATAATTACCACCTAAGCATACATTACAGCAAAGAAACTCTATTAATTTAATTTATTTTAATTAATAAATATTATTTCAGTATTTATATTGATTCAGTATTAACAATTATAATAAAAAAAAAATATTTATGTATGCTGTTATCTTTTAGTTTTAAGTAAACACCCAGCAAATAAACCCTATAATTATTTATATTAAAGTTTACTGTTTTATAAACTACTCGATATCCCCTATGCCGCACCCGTTTCCCTGTCCCCTTAGTTGTCTCTCGTTGTCTCTCGTTGTCTCTCGTTGTCTCTCGTTGTCTCTCGTTGTCTCTCGTTGTCTCTCGTTGTCTCTCGTTGTCTCTCGTTGTCTCTCGTTGTCTCTCGTTGTCTCTCGTTGTCTCAGTTAGTCTGTCAAATAGAATTATACTTCAAAAAATCTTATAAATAGTTATATAAAACAAAAAAAAATTGATTTTTTTGTAATAACTATACATAAGTGAATAATGGTATATATGATGTAATAATTGTATATATTTATAACTAAATAAGTTATGAGATTACCTTTATAGGTTTATATGAATATTATTCAAAAAACTAAATTATCATAATAGCAATATATGTCAACAATAAAAATAATAATGATTCATTATTATTTTTTTTGTTTTTTTTTCTCAAATGAAAAATATAAATAAAGGAAATAAATTTAGTTAGAGTATGCGAGACCACCCATACCACTCATAATTCTAAGAACGTTATAGTTGGTAGCGTATACTTTAAGTTCAGTTGCGTTATTTGTGTGTGGAGTAGAAGTGAATTTTAAGTTTAATTTAGCATTATCAATTCTAGAGAAATTACAGGTTCCACTTGGTTGGTGTTCTGCCGGTTTAAGACCGAACGAGTAGGTGTAAATGGTCTTAGTTGGAGCAACTTCCATATGTTGAACGTTTTGTACTAATCTAAAGTAGTCAGAATCTCTTTCGGACATTCTGTCGTGTCCGTTTAATTGAATCTTACCGGATTCAAAGGTATCGTATTTGTTTCCACTGGCAGTTAAGCACGAGTATCTTAATTTTTGGTTACCTCCATTTCTTCTTGCTTTTTCATTATCTTGCATTACTTGAGTGAATGACCCGGAAACATTAGTAAGATTAAAATCTTTTGATCCAACGGTAGAGTAAGTGGTATCTTGAATAGTCCAGTTTAAGCATTTAACTGGGTGGTTAAAGTTTAAGTCAACGTTAACATTAGTGGTACCAGAAGTAATACTTTCACTTCCGGTGTGTTGAAGTTGTTCGATTAAGTATTCGTGTGAAACTTGGGCGAATCTTCGTCTTTCATCTGTATCTAAGTAGATGTAATCAACTAATAAATTACAACTTGAAACTTTAACACCTTCCGTGCCACCGCTATTTTTTGGATCAGTCACAGCCGCATCCGACCGAACTAAGAATTTAGATTCTTCGAGTTCTAAGTGAAGTTTGACTTCGTGGTATTGTAAAGCAATAAGTGGAAGTGCGAGACCAGGGTTTCTGTTAAACCAGAATCTTAATGGAACATATAAGGTTACAGGACTTTCAACAGCAGAATCCGCCGGGTCGGCATCATCAGAAGTATATGTGTTACCAACCATAGCGTCATAAGCGTCTCTGTGGTCTTTCTTTACATTAAGTTCTCCCCAGATATCGAGCCATTCACCGTAGTGTTTATCGATTTCTTGACCTCCAATTTCAACACTAACAGATTTAACCATAGCGTTTCCTAAACCGTTAGTCCACGAAACATATGTAGAAGTACCTGGTGTTTGTTCTAATTCTTGAACTTTCATTTCTAAGTGCATTGCTCCAATTAAATCACCATTTCTGGCAATAGTGACTTGGGACTTTTTGCCGAAATCAACATCACTGTTGAAAGTTTGGGCAATTGTTTCAATAGAGAAGTTAGTATGTCTTCTGTAAACAACTTTAAAGAAAGTAATTTGTGGGTTACCGGTAAGGTAAATATCTTGAGCGCCATAGGCTACTAATTGCATTAATCCTCCTCCCATTTTTTATATATTATATAAAGAAAAAAAAAATCTATAATATAAACTCTATAACAAAAAAATACAAATAATTATTTTATTATTTTCTATTACCGTAAATACTAATAAAATATAACTAAATTAATTTACTTTCCCTCTGTAAAATAAATTAATTTATTTACTAAAAATTAAATGAAAATTAATTAAAAAAAGCTTTAAAAAAATGAATTATCTATAGGATTTAAAAAATTAATTATCTATAGGATTTAAAAAAATGAATTATCTATAGGATTTAAAAAAATGAATTATCTATAGGATTTAAAAAAATGAATTATCTATAGGATTTTAATTAATTTTTATTTAATTTTTCCAAAAAAAAATATAATAATATTTTTATTATTAACTATAAAATTATATATTTATTACTTCTAAGTTTCTTATAATTTATTTTAAATTAATTAATAATTAATTTAAATATTAATTTTTTAATTACTTAAATAAAATTTTCTTTATATAATATATAAAAAATGTCCGAAAGTCCAAGATCAAATAACTCAAAAGTTAATGCGACTGATGTCGATATTAATTCAACTAAAACTACCGGTGTTGCTTTAGATTTAAAAGCAAATTCAGTTACTACAGGACAAGCTCTTAAGGTTTCGGCAACTTCTGTCACTGGTGCTGGAAGTGCCGTTGAAATTACTGGTCAAGCAGGACAAACTGCTTTAAATGTTGCAAAAGGAGATACTGCTTTAGGTGGTGACTTAACTATTACGGGTGGATTACATACACCTGCACCAGTCATTATGACACCCGCCGCGGATGTTTCTATCACAAAAGCCACTCATGCGGGAAGACTCTTATTAATTCCATCAGTTGCAACAGCTGCTGGTAAAGATAATTATAAATTACCAGTAGCAGCAGCAGCAGGAGAAACTTATAATTTTTCATGGAGTGGTACAGCAGCAGATGAGGACAATATTCAATTTCAAGCAACAGCAGCAGATGCCATTACATTTACAGGTGGTCTATTAGACTTCGATACTAACGAGGCTGGTGTTGGCGGTTATGTGATTGTATTTCCTGGAGCAAACAATGATCTATTGTTACTAACTAATCCTCAATGTTTCAATATTACATTTACGGCAACAACAACTACAAATTACCATGTTTCTGGATGGGCTATGTCTACAGACACCGCATCGGCATTTGGTGATTTATCGTCGTAAAATATATTTTAAAAAAATATAGTTATTAATATTTACAGATGATGTAATAAAAGATATAAATTAAATTTATAATTAAGTTAATTTTCATATAAAAAATAAAAAATTATTATAAAATATTTTTTTATTTTTCAAACCAATATTTCTTATAAAACTATTTAGTTCCCAGACCAACTACCAAAGATAGTTTGACCCCAAGTCTTCACAGGTGGCGTAACTTCCTCAACAACCTCTATGTCTTCTTCCGCTTCTTCCGCTTCTTCAACACCAAGGTCTTCAACTCCAGCAACTACTTCAGCAACAACCTCTATGTCTCCAACCCCAAGGTCTTCAACTTCTGTAGCGACTTCTATGACATCAAAAACAATCGATTTGTCTTTTAGAGAAGCAAGAGTTATAGGTTTCCTGTCTTCGCTAATTTCTCCCATAGCGAATACATAGTCCTTAAGAAGTCCTTCTTCCGAAGCACTCATTAGTTCCTTTACCCATACGTAGCAGTCTTGGTTTACCATTCCTTGGAAGTCGTCCCAAGCACTCTTCTTAGCCTTGACTTTAGAGTCCCCGTCTTCAATTGCTCCCGCAGGAGCAATAACTTCTTGTCCGGACATAACCATTTTGAAAGAGGCGTTGTTCCACCCTTGGACGAGTGAAACCCCCTTTCTATCTGCTTGTGCTTGGTGACCATAGGTTCTTTCTTCAAAACACCTTGCGTTAAGGTTCCAGAAGTAAATCATAGGCGGAGAACTGTAACCTTGAGCTTTAAACTTCAGTTCAAATGCGCCAAAGGTGGTAGTCCATTTACCTTCATAATTATCTCCCCCTATTGTTGCCCATCCACAACCTCCTATAACCTGAACATCAAACTGACCGTCAGATAGGATAAGAAGGGAAGGCATTTTATCTTCTGGAACTTTATTGTCTACTGCTACCTTGAGAACAAGATCCATCGCCTTGCCTACATCAGTAGAATATCCAACATTCCGCATAACAGCGTAATACTTCTCTTTAAGAGTGTATTCCCTTCCATCTGTGTGAACAAAGTGGAAGAGAGTTGGCTCAGTAGAGTAAGAAAGTGCCATATGTTTAAAGGCACCTGTGTTAAGTTCCGAAGTGACAATACCAAGTGAGACCGAGAGGTCCATACAGGTAATGCCTTTTGCTGCGGGACATTCCATAGATCCGGAAACGTCAATCATAGAGAGAACATCGTCGATATCCTCGTCTGTAACTTCTGAAACCTTCGTCGCCTTAACCCTAAGTTCTTTGATATAGTCCTTGATGTTTTTCCGCACTTCAGCAATCATTGCCTTCCATTGTGCTTCATTGACAACTTCTTCGCTCCTGCTAAGTTTTCCGGATTTAATCTTTCGGATAAGTTGGTATGGTGCTAGAACACCGCCCTTAACTTTGGAAAGAGAATCAAGAAGAATGTTTCTTGCGGAAACCCTATCTTCGTCTTCCGGAAATCTGTTTCCAGTTTCTTCTTCCCAACTTTCAAGAGGTGTCTTACCTTTTTCATTAAGCCACGCTTTTGTAATCTTGCTCGTACAAACAGATGGTGCTCGAGTGGGGTTAATTTGACTCCATCGTCCGGAGCACATTTTAACCTCGCAAACATCGCATAGTTTGTTGAGTTGTGAGAATGTCTTTCGCGCAGTAGCCTGGTGTCTCGACTTAAGAATCGGAACACCTTTATCTGTGTAGACAGTCTTTATTGGTTGATACTTATAATGAACCAGCATCTTTCGAAGCTGTTTCTTCACATATCCAGAAACATTTCCCGTGTCCCTATCTGTAATAGGAACCCACCAGTAAATGTTAGTATCTTCTGAACCCTTTTCACGAGGGGCCCATTTGCCAGCAGTAGAGAGTGTCATCTGTAGTTCTCCTCTCTTTCCAGCACACTCTTCCTCGTTTAGACCCCTATATTTTTCCTTCCAATCTTGAAAGGCTTTCATATCATTGTCAATATATTTCCAGAAGTTCTGGAAAATTGCTTTAATGAGGGGGTTATACATCTTATAATATCTTTCGTCTACTTTCTCTGAAGTAAGACTAAGACGTTGATTAATGAAAGAAATAATCTTCCACCAATCCTTAATACATCCTGATTCTGGTACAAACTCCATAAGGTCGATTACTAGCTTAGAGTAACCGTTCTCATAAAGGTGTAGAATACAATGAACCCAGGTATCCTTACAACCTTCACCCGATCGCGGGTTCCGTTTGTTAACAATGGATATCACTAGGTCTTTAATTTCTTCTCCATTCTTCGCACTACTAATCGCAGTTCGAAGAAATCTATCAATATCTTCCTTACTGGAAGATTGGTCGATTGAGTGATTGGCGTCCATAGCCGCACTTCCAGTGGAAGCGTGCATTACAGACCCCTTTTCACCAACAACCATTCCAGAAACAGAAAGTCCCTGAAGAGCTGTTGCCATTTGATTTGTTTGTTTAAATTGAACAGACATTGTGCAGTTAAGTTGTTTAAAAGGTATATTAAACCTCATATAGAAAACTTTAAATCAATTTTATTTATTTTTATATCAGAACATTAATATTTATCTTATCCTTAATTATTTTATTTATACTAAAATCATTTTATCTTATCAATACATTTCATCATATTAAAATATTCAGGACCGCAATTAACAGCAACTTCTTTTAAATGTGAATGTTTATGTAAACAATTCCAAAAGTTAGTTGCTAAGTTTTGACATTCATTAATTTGTTTTTCTGTCTTATTCTGTTTTTCTGTCATATTATGTTTTTCTATCATATTTTGTTTTTCTGTTTCAATTTTATTAGTATGTGCGAATACAATATTAATACCCATTTATATAAATAATTTAGGTAAATAAATTTAAAATAAAAATAAAAATATAAAAAATATAAATTACTTCAAAAGGAATATATTGCTAAGATATGCCCAAATGAATAGACCGAAAAAACTTCCACCTAAGTCTAAAACATTATGATATATGAATTTCTTATTTTCATCTTTTTCTCTATATATACAGGTAAATACAAACCATAAAACAGCAATTATTCCAAAAATTACGCTATTGGCTAAATTATTTCTACCATTCATAAATGTGATATAGATATATACAAATAGTATAACTAAGAAAATAACCGACATAATATTAGATTTCTTTTTATCAAGATTACCTCTGATACCTAAATACGCAGTGCCTAAAGTTAAATAGTTTAGCACTAAAATAATAATATATGATCCAATACCTAAACTTGCTCCGGTGTTTTTAGTAATAATAAGTAATAAAATAAGTAAAGCAAGAGGACTAATAACCATTCTAGTTATATATCTATCTACAGTTAAATTACCATTATCTGTATTAGCAATAATTTTATGATATTGAATAATCATAATAACAGCGGCAACTGTAATGAGATTTAGGCAGTGTCTAACTTTATTATCATTACATTTTAAGGATTCTATAAAGGAAAGAATAGCGACGGCTATAAATGAATAAAATGATAATTTAGAGGTGAAATTAATTTTATGTAAATCTTTTTCAGTATTACCTAAGTTATTATTATTACCATCTATCATATTATTCATATCTAAGTTATTATTCATATCTATCATATTATTACCTTCTGTCATATTCATAATATTATTATTTAGGTCAACAACTTGAACGTTATTAGGTTGTAAATTATTATTGTTTTCTATACTTCCACCGCTATTGACTAATAAATCTACAACAGCATTACTTCCTACCGTAACAGGTTCTTCTATATTATTATTAGCCATATTATTAGCCATATTATTAGCCATATTATTAGCCATATTATTAGCCATATTATTAGCCATATTATTAGCCATATTATTAGCCATATCTGCCATATTATTATTAGCTAAAGTGTTAGGCATAGTATTTCCATTATCAATTAAATTTTGTAAAATATTTTCATCCATATAATTTTGTTCCATTTATACTATAATAAAATAAATTAAAAAGATAATAAATCTAAATTAGTTAGACCCAATATTTGCGTATTCATCCGCCATTTTATTGCCATACCATTCTGTATATTCCAAACTATCCTTTGAAATATCAGAACCTAAAACTCGATGTGCTTTAATATGTTTAAATTGGATATTATATTTATAATACATGGATTTTATGCTTTTAATTAAATCAAGATTTTTAACTTTTTCCATTTTCCCACTTTTATTTTTCCTTTTCCATCCGTTTTTTTCCCAAGTATTAGACCATTTAGTAATACAATCTATAACATAGGAACTATCGGTACAGACTAAAATTAAATCCGTATCTTTAAATTCTTTATCTTCTGATATAATTTCAATTGCTCTTCTAACTGCTTCTAATTCGCATATATTATTGCTAGTTTTCCCTTCAATACTAAATTCTTCTCCTATATTATTAGTATTATCGTCAGAGAAGAAAATTCCAATTCCACCTCTTGCGTTTTTTTTACCATTATTGATGGCGGAACCGTCAGTGAAAACTTTCCATTCTTTTGTTTTTGTTTTTGATTTTGATTTCGTTTCTAATTCCAAGTTTTTGAATATTTGTTTTTCAATAACTTTTTCTGTTGTAATAAAGTATTTTCTTATATCATTATTCATATTTATATAAAATAATAATATATATTAAAATCAATTTTTAAGTGTATTTGACATATAAGTAAATGGAATATTAAGCACTCGATTCATGCATATTATTTAAAGGGGTACCGGTAGGTGTATATGTCCCGGTTGTACTTAGTGCCGAAGCAGCAGCCGGAGTAGCAGCAGAAGAAAATTGAAGTGATTTTTTTGCACGTCCTTTTACTTTTTGCGAGGATGTTTCTACTACTTGTTCTTGTATTGCTATTTTTTTACTAAATAAAAGACTAACTTTGTTTGCCGCGTTATCTATATTTACACCCCCTACAATTTGAATTGAAGGATTTTTCGATATAATTATATTTCCAATATATAAAAGAATTTGTATTGCTTCTTCTTTATACGGTAAAGAGAATCCAATAACATCGTCTAACATTTCGCCTCTATCTTCTTCCTTATGAATGAAATTCGCAATTTTTCCCGTAATTGCTCCAGGGTTTAAGGAGAAATTTTTTAAATGGAAATTATAAAATTTAACATTTAATGAAAATAACGCTCTAGTTTCGTCTAAATTATTTAATTTTTGAAAAACCTTTTCAGAACCACTCGATTCTTCATCTTCTATTAATTCTCCATTATAAATAAGTGATAATAATTTTGTAGTACAACTATTTGTATTATTTATTCTTAATATAATATTTACCGACTTATGATCTTTACTAAAAAAATCGTCTAATTCTGTACGGGGGATATTTGTTTTAGCAGAAAGAAGGGCTATTAATTTTGTATTTAATATTTTTTCTTTTTCTGTGCATTTTGGTAATAGTTTTTTTTTTGATTTCAATACTTTAATTAAATATAAAACTTTTTTTATTTTTTTAATATCGGATTTATCTTTTTTATTTTTTGGAAAGTTTAAAATTTCTGTTTCTATTTCTTCCGTATATTGATTTCTCATACTGTCGAATCCTGGACCAGAGACTAGCCCAGGAGCAAGGAAGCTTGATCCACCAATTAATCTTTTAGTTTTTTTATTTCTACTAAGTTTTTTATTTCTACTAAGTTTTTTATTTCTACTAAGTTTTTTATTTCTACTAAGTTTTTTATTTCTACTAAGTTTTTTATTTCTACTAAGTTTTTTATTTTTAGTATTT
>Ga0257126_1000618_pt1 | contig 28215 bp, 22 predicted proteins | sample SI060_120mmetaG_FD_190151 | JGI IMG/M metagenome (GOLD analysis project Ga0257126, IMG submission 190151) | Marine microbial communities from Saanich Inlet, British Columbia, Canada - SI060_120m | ecosystem: Environmental > Aquatic > Marine > Inlet | place: Canada: British Columbia | collected... | reverse complement strand
ATTTGTTGCTTTACAATAAAGGTTACACATTTTTTAAGCTTGGTAAATATTCTACTGCTAATGAATCTTTTAGAGCCTATATCAAATTTGCTAAAGACTCAATGTTTGTTAATGATGCTTTGCTAAGAATTGCTGATTGTTATTTTATGCAAAAAAGTTTTACTCTAGCTGATAAGTATTATGAAAAATCAATAGTCTTTAATTTATTTGATTTAGATTATTCATTATATCAAAGAACAATTTGTCTTGGGGTAATTAATAATCAATCAGAAAAGTTAAGATTACTCAAGCGTTTAATCTCAGAAGAAAGGAATTCTATTTATTTTGACGATGCATTATTTGATATTGCTCAATATTATAAAAATTCTGGATCTTACGATAATGCTTTATTGTTTTATGACAGTGTTTTGATAAATTCAATAGATTTTGATTTACAAGCTAAATCTTATTTGAGTAAAGCAATGGTTTATTATAATATTGATGAGGTAGATAAATCAATAAGTCAATATAAATTAGTTATAAATACTTTCCAAAAAGGACCTTATTTTAAAGAGGCTTTATTAGGCTTGCAATCTATCTATGTTGGTATAGCAAGAGTTGATGAGTACATAGCTTATTTAAATGATATTCCGCAATATAAACTAAGTCAATCTGAACAAGATTCACTTTCTTACAGTGCGGCATTTATAAAGTTTTCAGAACAAGATTATAGCGTTTCAAGAGATGCATTTAAAAAATATATTACAGAATTTAAAGATGGAGTTTTTATAGATGAAGCATATTATTACTTAGCACGTTCACACTATAATTTAGGTGATTCCATTCAAACTAATTTATCTTATGCATATATTGTTGAAAATAAATCCATTCAATATCTTGAAGAAGCACTTACTCATTTATCTAGAGCTTATTTTAATGCTGAGGATTTTCTGATTTCAAATAACTATTATTCTCAGTTGGAAGAAATAGTTTCAAATAATAGTGTAAAAAGAGAAGTGATTATTAGGCTCATGTATGGATTTGAATTTATAGATACAAAGAAAGCTGTAAGTTATGCTCGAAAAGTTCTTTTGTTAGATAAGATAGATAATTGGTTATTATCAAAGGCAGAAATCATAATTTCTAGAAATGATTTTGAATTTGGAAACTATGCTAAAGCAAGAAAATCATATCGTAGGATTTTAAATATTGATAATAACAGTGATGGGGCAGAAGCAATGTATATGCTAATCTATTTGACTTATTTAGATGATAGTTTAGATCTTGCCGAAGGATTGATTTTTGATATGCCAAATAATTTTTCTGATAACTATTATATTGCAAAATCTTTTATCCTATTGTCTGATATATATTTATCAAGAGGTGATAAGTTTCAAGCAAAAGCAACATTAGAAAGTATAATAGATAATTATGATGGTGAAGAATTAATTCTTTTAGCAAAAAAGAAAAGAGAAGATATAATTGAATCTGAAATTAGAGAAGAAATTACTGTTGAGAAAATCAGATATATTGATATTTTTGAAGAGGAACTAGAATATGAACTTTATGATGTTGCTGATACATTAAGAAAATGATAAATAAACTAATTAAATATTTCCCTCTTATATTATTATGCTTTAGTAGTAATTATATTTTTTCTCAAGATTTAAAAACTACTGAGATTAGAGTAGTTGAAGGATTAAATGTAAGTGTTCCTGATGCTAATAAGCTAAATATAAAGGCTTTTTTTATGGATACCACAAAAATCGATAAAACTCAAAAGTATTCATTTATTGACAAAGGAATATATTCTAGTTTTAACACTAGGCCACTAACAGCGGCAAGAATCAAAAATAAAAATGAAATTAATACTAATGCAACTAATATATCTCTTGCTTTTGGTAATAATTCCTATCAAAGTGGAAAGTTTAATTTTAGTAAAATGCATAATCGCTCTTTTTACTATGGTATTGGTTTGTCAATTCAAAATAGTGAGTTTAACACATCTACTGATGAATTAAATGTTGTAAGAAAAAATCCAGTATATTATCTGTATGCTAAAAACATTTTTAAAAAAAATATTGTTTCTTCAAAAATTTCTCATCAAAGAATTGCAACAAATCACGGATTTAGTGAAAGTTCAGAAAGTCAGTTTTCATATTCTGAGTTATCAGTTAAAATGAATTCAAGAGGTGAAAAAAATAGCTTTGATCATGTAAGTGAAATCTCATTAAAAGATTTAAATTCTAAGGTTGAGAATCATGTTTTTATTGGAACTGAAATTAGTAAAACAATTAATTCTGTTCCAATAGCTTTAGAATTGGAGTTTAATAATTATTTAAATTATCAAAATAATGATGATGTTTTAGATAGAGAAGAGTTGGATGTAAAGATTCTAGATATTTCTCCAAAATTTTCTTTTGCTAAATATGAATTTGATATTAATATTGGCTTTAATCTTTGGATTGAAAATAATAATGCAGAAAACACCGCAGATATATTCCCCCTTCTAGAGATTAGTAAAGAATTGGTTGATAATGTTATTAACCTTTCTTTTGGTCTTGACAGGAGTGATTATAGAAATACACTTACATCTTTAACTAAAGAAAACCCATACATACATTCTTTTGGTTTAAATGCTCAAGAAGGTCCATCTATACAAATTGATGATACAATCAACTTTTCTCACAAATTAGAAACAACTGATATTTATGAAGCATTTTTGAATTTAGATAATAAACTTTCAAATAATGAAATGTTAAGTTTCAAGCTGGCTTATGGTAAAATATTAAATCATCATTCGTTTATTTTAACTACAATAAATGATCAAAGAAAATTTGAAATACAATACTTAGATGTTTGGCAATTTAAAGCAAATGCGTCCTATCAAAAAGAATTTAATAATTTAATAGCTTTAAATATTGATATAAATTATAATTTGCTTGATGAGGTTGTTTCAAATAAAGCTAGACTAAGCGGGCAAATAAGCCTTCCAGTTACATTAAGAAATAAAATTAAGACCATTCCATCGCTAAGTTATATTGGTTCGCGAGAAGCTCTTATTTTATCAGGTTTATTTATTTATCCTGCTGAATATGCAACTATTCAGCTCGATCATTTGTATTTGTTAGATTTAGATATTAGCTATAACTACACTGAAAAGATAGGTTTGTCAATTAAAGCTAATAATATTTTAAATGTTACAACTCCATTTTGGAATGGTTATGAAGAAATGGGTATTAACTTCAGTCTTGGCTTAAATTATATTTTCTAAAAAAGTTATCAACTTTTGTTGATAAAACACCTCTAATTTTCTGCATACAAAATAGCTGTTTAAAGAATGGATAATTGTATATTTGTTATAACATCAATAATTCAAATTTTATGTCTGAAGAAAATAAAAATAATGAAGAATATGGGGCTAGTAATATTCAGGTTCTTGAAGGTTTAGAAGCTGTAAGAAAAAGACCTGCAATGTATATTGGAGATGTAGGGCAAAAAGGCTTACATCACCTTGTTTATGAAGTTGTAGATAATTCTATTGACGAAGCACTAGCTGGCCATTGTTCAGATATAGATGTTTTTATAAATGAAGATAACTCAATTACTGTTAAGGATAATGGTAGAGGTATTCCAACTGCTATGCATGAAAAGGAAAAGAAGTCTGCTTTAGAGGTTGTTATGACTGTTCTTCATGCTGGAGGTAAATTTGACAAAGGTTCCTATAAGGTTTCAGGTGGATTACACGGTGTTGGAGTTTCCTGTGTAAATGCCTTATCCACAGATCTAAGAGTTGAGGTTCACCGTGGTGGTAAGGTCTTTGAGCAGGAATATAAAATTGGAGTACCACAATATGATGTTAGAGAAATAGGAACATCAGACAGAACTGGTACTGAGGTTACATTTAAGCCTGATTTATCAATTTTTGTTGAATCTATTTATCACTATGATATATTAGCTGCAAGATTAAGAGAGCTGTCTTTTTTGAATAAAGGTATAAACCTTAGCATAACAGATTTAAGAAGAAAGACTGATGACGGAACTCATGTTAATGAAAAGTTCTTTTCTGAAGTAGGTTTGCAAGAATTTGTTGCTTTTTTAGACAGCACAAGAGATCCAATTTTGGATAGTGTTATTTATTTTGATGGCGAGAAAAATGGAGTGCCGGTTGAAGTTGCAATGGTTTACAATAGTTCATATTCTGAAAATGTTCATTCTTATGTAAATAATATCAATACACATGAAGGAGGAACGCATTTGGCTGGATATAGAAGAGCACTTACTAGAACTTTAAAGAAATATGCCGATGAGTCAGGTCTATTAAAAAAAGTAAAATTTGAAGTTAGTGGAGATGATTTTAGAGAAGGATTAACAGCTGTTATTTCTGTTAAAGTAATGGAGCCTCAATTTGAGGGGCAAACTAAAACAAAACTTGGGAACAAAGAAGTTACAGGTGCTGTAGATAAAGCTGTTGGTGAAATGCTTACAAATTATCTTGAGGAAAACCCAAAACAAGCCCAGGTTATTGTTCAAAAAGTTATTCTTGCTGCTACAGCTAGAAATGCCGCTAGAAAAGCTAGGGAGCTAGTACAAAGAAAGAATGTTTTATCTGGCTCTGGACTACCTGGTAAACTTTCAGATTGTTCTGAAAGAGATCCGGCAAAATGTGAGATATATTTAGTTGAGGGAGACTCAGCGGGTGGTACTGCCAAGCAAGGTAGAGACCGACATTTTCAAGCTATTATGCCCTTAAGAGGTAAAATACTAAATGTTGAGAAAGCAATGCAGCATAAGGTGTTTGAAAATGAAGAAATAAAAAATATTTATAAAGCACTTGGAGTTTCGTTAGGAACAGAAGAAGATGAAAGAGCTTTAAATACTGAGAAATTAAGATATCATAAGATTGTAATAATGACCGATGCTGATATTGATGGAAGTCATATTGCCACACTATTATTAACTTTCTTTTTTAGATACTTAAAACCATTAGTTGAACATGGATATGTATATATTGCTACTCCTCCATTATATCTTCTAAAAAGAGGAAAGGATCACAGGTATTGTTGGGATGAAAATAATAGAGATAAAATTATTGAAGAAATGAAAGGAGGTAAGGATGTTAATGTTATAATTCAAAGATACAAAGGTCTTGGAGAAATGAATGCAGGTCAACTATGGGATACAACTATGAATCCTGAATTTAGAACTTTAAAGAAAGTAAGTATTGATAGTGCTGCAGAAGCCGATAGAGTATTCTCTATGCTAATGGGTGATGATGTTCCTCCAAGAAGAGCATTTATTGAAGCAAATGCCAAGTATGCAAATATTGATGCGTAAATAATTTAAAAATTTAAATAAATATGAAAGTTACAGTAGTGGGAGCAGGGGCAGTTGGAGCAAGTTGTGCTGAATACATAGCTATAAAAAATTTTGTATCAGAAGTTGTTTTATTAGATATCAAAGAAAATTTTGCTGAAGGAAAGGCAATGGATTTAATGCAGACATCCTCTCTAAACGGATTTGACACAAAAATTACAGGAAGTACAAATGAATATTCAAAAACAGCAAATAGTGATATTGCTGTAATAACAAGTGGAATTCCTAGAAAACCAGGAATGACCAGAGAAGAACTTATTGGTATTAATGCCGGAATTGTAAAAACAGTTTCTTCGCAATTGATTGAACATTCTCCTAATGTTATTTTGATTATTGTAAGTAATCCTATGGATACAATGACGTACTTAACTCATAAAATGACAGGCATTCCAAAAAATAGAATTATTGGAATGGGAGGTGCTCTTGATAGTGCTAGATTTAAATACAGATTAGCTGAAGCACTCGAATGTCCTATTTCTGATATTGACGGAATGGTAATTGGAGGTCATTCTGACAAAGGAATGATTCCTCTTACGCGACTTGCAACAAGAAATAGTGTTAGAGTTTCTGAATTCATAAATAGTGAGAGATTAGATCAAGTTCTTAATGATACAAAAGTTGGCGGAGCTACATTAACTTCTATGCTTGGAACATCTGCCTGGTATGCTCCTGGAGCTGCTGTTTCTGCTCTTGTTCATGCAATTGCCTGCGATCAAAAGAAAATTTTTCCGTGCTCGGTGTATTTAGATGGTGAGTATGGCTTAAATGATATTTGTATTGGAGTTCCTGTAGTTTTAGGTAAAAATGGTATTGAGAAAATCGTTGAAATTGATTTAAGTGCTGGTGAAAAAGTAGCTTTAAGTGAATCTGCTACAGCTGTCAATACAACAAATAAACTTTTAGCTGATTTAAATTAGAGATGTAAAATGTATAAAAAGTAATATCTTCTTGTAGTTTTCACAAAACTTTATATTTTTGCAATCCAAATTTTACTATTATGAGAAAAGGTATCCACCCAGAAAGTTATAGATTATGTGTTTTTAAAGATATGTCTACTGATTATGCAATTTTAACAAAATCTTGTGTTGAATCTAATGCAACTATTAAGTGGGAAGATGGAAATGAGTACCCTCTAGTAAAGATGGAGATTTCTTCTGATTCTCATCCATTTTACACAGGTAAATCTAAACTAATTGATACTGCAGGTCGTATTGATAAATTTAAAAGCAAATACGAAAAGTTTAAGAAATAATTTTCTTTCTCTTCAGATAATTTAACCCCGTGCTTTTGTATGGGGTTTTTTATTTAAGTTTGCTTAAACTACTATTATGAATATTATATTATTTGATAATAAAAGAGAGGACTTTTATCCTTTATCTCTTACAAGACCAATTGCTGAATTTCGTCTTGGTGTTTTAACAATTAAAGAAAAGTGGGAAAGTTATTTTGGTTCTGTATCAACATTTTCAAATGATTACTTAGCTGAAAAATTTAATACAAAAAAAATTAAAGAGGATAATATTTGGATAAATTCACAGCTACTTCCATCAAAAGATATTGTAACTGAAATTAAAAGCCTAAGAGTAGGGGAGGTTTTAAAAAAAGAATCTATAATGTTAGCTTTTAGAAATAGTGAATTTAGTTTAGATGAATTAAATAATGTTGAGTCAAATTCAGACTTTAGTTTTCTTTCCTCAATATCTGATATATTTAGCTTAAATGGAGAAGAAATAATTGCTGATATAGCACTGATCAATTCTCAAAATAATGAGAGAAGCCTACAAGAAATCACTGATTCAAATATTAAAAGCGGTAAATTCCCTGTTTATTTTGAACAGGGAGCTACAATAGAAAATTGCTATATAAACTCTTCTGAGGGCCCAATTTATATTGGAAAAAATGTTCATATTATGCAAGGATCAATGCTTAGAGGTCCTTTTGCTATTTGTGAAAATTCTGTTGTAAAAATGGGTGCAAAAATCTATGGAGGAACGACTATAGGACCTTTTTGTAAAGTTGGTGGAGAAATTAATAATTCAGTTTTTTTTGGTTACTCATCAAAAGTGCACGATGGTTTTTTAGGTAATTCTATTATTGGTCAATGGTGTAATTTAGGTGCTGATACAAATAATTCAAATCTTAAAAATAATTATGATGATGTAAAGATTTGGAATTATGGTTCTCAATCATTCTTACAAACAGGTCTGCAATTTTGTGGTTTAATAATGGGAGATCATTCTAAATGTGGTATAAATACAATGTTTAATACAGGTACTGTTGTTGGAGTTGGAGCAAACATTTTTGGCTCTGGTTTTCCAAGAAATTTTATTCCATCTTTTAGCTGGGGAGGCAACTCAGGCTTTACAATACATAAATTAGAGAAGTTTTTTTCAACTGCTGAAAAAGTTATGAAAAGAAGAAGTATTCTTTTTAGTGATATGGATAAGAAAGTCTTATTAGAAGTTTATAATATGACAAAACGATATCGTAACGAGAAATAACTGACATAAAGGCAATCAATATCTTAACGGCATACTTTTTGACTATGTAATAGTTAAAAGATATTTATATATGAATAAGAAATTTCAATTAAAAGAATTACTACTGTCTTCAACAATTGATGGTGAGAGTGAGTTTTTTCCATTATTAAGTGATGAGGATGAGCAAAAAATTGATAAAGAAAAAAACCCTGAAGTCTTACCAATTCTCCCCCTTAGAAATACGGTTCTTTTTCCTGGGGTGATTATCCCGATAACTGTTACTAGGGCACGTTCTATTCAACTTATTAAAGAAGCAGAGAAGAATAATAAAATCATTGGAGTTGTTTCTCAAAAAGATTCTAAAATTGAACTACCTCAACTTACTGATTTAAATAAAATTGGTACAGTGGCTCAAATTTTAAAAGTTTTGAAAATGCCTGATGGTAATATTACTGCTGTAATTCAAGGAAGAAAAAGATTTGAATTAGATGAAATGATTGAAAAAGATCCTTATTACAAGGCAAAAATTAAGGACTATGTTGAGGTGAAACCATATTCTGATAAGGAATTTGATGCATTAGTTTCATCCATTAAAGATTTGGCTTTAAAAATAATAGATGAATCTCCCAACATCCCAAATGAAGCATCCATTGCAATAAAGAATATAAAAAGTTCATCTTTTGTTATCAATTTTGTTTCTTCAAATATGAGTATAAGCATGCTTAATAAACAAAATTTATTAGAGGAGATTGATTTGAAAAAGCGTGCAATTAAAGTTTTGGAATTACTTTCTAAGGAACTTCAAATGCTTGAGATGAAAAATGAAATTCAATCTAAAGTTAGAACAGATTTAGATCAACAGCAAAGAGAGTATTTTTTACATCAGCAAATGAAAGCTATTCAAGAAGAACTTGGAGGTAGTGGCTCTGGAAAAGAAATTGAAGAAATGCAGTCTCTTGCTTCAAAGAAAAAATGGTCAAAATTGGTAAAAGAAGCATTTGAAAAAGAATTAAAAAAACTTCAAAGAATGAATCCTTCAATGTCAGATTATTCAGTGCAAAGAAGTTACCTTGAACTTATATTAGATTTGCCTTGGAATGAATATACTAATGATGATTTTGATTTGTCAAAGGCAAATAAAATTTTAAATAGAGACCATTTTGGATTAGAAGAAGTTAAAAAAAGAATAATTGAACATCTTGCTGTACTTAAACTAAAAGGAGATATGAAATCTCCAATTATATGTTTGTATGGGCCTCCTGGTGTTGGAAAAACATCTTTAGGGAAATCAATTGCTGAAGCTTTAGGAAGAAAATATCAAAGAGTTTCATTGGGAGGCTTGCGAGATGAAGCAGAAATTAGAGGTCATCGAAAGACTTATATAGGTGCAATGCCTGGAAGAATTATAAAAGCAATCAAAAAGGCAGAATCCTCTAATCCAGTTTTTGTTCTTGATGAAATAGATAAAGTTACAAGAGATTCACACGGAGATCCATCATCAGCTTTATTAGAAGTTTTAGATCCTGAACAAAATGAACAGTTTCACGATAATTATCTTGAGTTGGAGTATGACTTATCCAAAGTTTTATTTGTAGCAACTGCAAATTCTCTATCAACTATTCAACCTGCTTTAAGAGATAGGATGGAAATAATTGAAATAAGTGGCTATACAATTGAAGAAAAAGTTAAAATTGCCCAAAAACATTTACTTCCTAGACAGCTCAAAGCTCATGGTGTTGGCAAGAGTAAATTAGTTCTTTCAAATACTATTCTTGAAAAGATTGTTGATCAATACACTAGAGAATCTGGAGTAAGGGGTTTAGAAAAAATGATCAGTAAGATGATAAGGTATGCTGCCAAATCTATTGCACTAGAAGAAGAATACATAATAAATGTTGATGTGCATACAGTCGAATTGGTTTTAGGTCCTCCAAAATTTGATAGAGATAGATTTTTAGATAATTCAATTCCTGGTGTTGTTACTGGACTTGCTTGGACAAGTGTTGGGGGAGATATTTTATTTATTGAAAGTAGTTTAAGTAAAGGAAAAGGGCAACTTTCAATTACTGGAAACATCGGTAAAATAATGAAGGAGTCAGCAACATTATCTTTAGAGTTCTTAAAAGCAAACTCGAATTTATATAATATAGACGCAAACTTGTTTCAAGAAAATAATGTACATATTCATGTTCCAGAGGGAGCAACTCCTAAGGATGGTCCTTCGGCTGGTATTACTATGTTTACTTCTCTTGTTTCTGCTTTTACAAAAAGATTGGTTAAAGATAAGATTGCTATGACTGGTGAAATTACCTTGAGAGGAAAAGTTCTTCCAGTTGGAGGAATTAAAGAAAAATTACTTGCTGCTAAAAGATCTGGAATAAAAGAGATTATATTGTCTAAACAAAATGAAAAAGATGTAAAAGTAATTAACAAGCAATATTTAAAAGATATGACGTTTCATTATGTAGATAACATGCATGAGGTTATTTCTATTGCTCTTCTTTAATTTTTTTAGTTTTACATTAATGAATCTGAGATGTTTTCTTTTTATACTTATAATGCCTATAGCTGTTTTTTCTCAAAATGGTAATTCTTCTTTTGAATATTTAAATACAGATTTTTCTTCACGATCTATAGCAATGGGTGGGAATTTAATTTCAGTCTATGATAATGATATTTCTCTTGCTCAGACAGTTCCATCTATTTTAAATGTTTCCATGAACAATAAAATTAGTTTTAATTTTATTGATTACTTTTCTGATATTAAAATGGTCTCATTTGATTATTCAAAGTCTATAGATAAAGTTGGGTGTTTGTCATTAGGCTTTTCCTCAATAAATTATGGGGAGTTTTTAAGAACTAATGAAATAGGAGAACAAGGATCTACTTTTTCTGCTTCAGACCAAATTTTTTCGTTAGGAATTGGAAGGTTGTTGATCCAAAATTTAAGCTTTGGGGTAAATTTGAAATTTTTAAATTCAAATTATGATACCTACAGTTCATATGCTCTTTCATCAAATGTTTCATCTACATATTTTAATAATGATAAGACATTTACAACTACTCTATTGCTAAAAAATCTTGGTAAACAAATTAATACATATTCTTCTTTAAAAGAAAAGATTCCTTTTGAAATTCAGTTTGGACTTAGTAAAAAATTAGAACATCTTCCTTTTAGATATTCTATAGTTTTACAACACTTAAATAGGTATGATATCAGTAACGATTATTCTTTGAACAGTTTTACAAATAATGAAACAGGAGAAATTGAATTTCAAGATGAAAGTATTGCTAAAACATTATTAAGACATGTTGTAATTGGAGGAGAATTAAATTTGTTTAAAGAAAACTTTTTCGTTAGAGGTGGTTTTAATTTCCAAAGAAGATTTGATATGACAATAGATTCCTATAACGGAATGGTTGGTTTTTCATTTGGACTTGGAATAAATGTATCAAAAATTAAATTCAGTTATAGTAGATCTTCTTATCATCTTTCTGGAAACTTAAATACATTTAGCATTAATACTAATCTTAGTAATTTTGGTATATGAAAAATTCATTAATAAATATTGCAATTGATGGACACTCTTCATGTGGTAAAAGCTCTATAGCAAAAGATATTTCTAAAAAATTTAAAATGAAATATGTTGATTCTGGAGCAATGTATAGAGCAGTTACTTTATTCTGTCTGCAGAACAATTTTGTAAATGAGGGGAAGATAGAACATCAAAAAATTTTAAAAAATCTTCATCAAATAAATATTTCATTTAAATATAATGCCAAATCTGAAATCCTTCTTAACGGATGTAATGTGGAAAATTTAATAAGAGATAATAATGTTTCAAATTATGTTAGTAAGATTAGTCAAATTGAACAAGTCCGATCTAAATTAATTTCCTTTCAACAAGAAATATGTTCACGAAAAAATGTTGTGATGGACGGAAGAGATATTGGTACTAAAGTTATGCCCAATGCTGATATTAAACTATTTGTAACTGCAGATATTGATGTAAGAGCAAATAGGCGTTATAAGGAGTTATTATTGGCAGATAAAAAAGTTACTTATGATGAAGTGCTAAAGAATTTATCAACAAGAGATTTTGACGATACAACACGAGATATTAATCCATTAATAAAAGCTGATAATGCTATTGTAGTTGATAATACAAATCTTAATTTTGTTGAACAAAATAATCTTATTTTTAATATTATCAAACAAAAAATAAATGAAAATAACAGTTGATTCAAAATCAGGTTTTTGTTTTGGTGTAGTCTATGCAATTGAGATGGCAGAAAATATCTTAGTTAAAGATAAAAAGCTCTATTGTTTAGGTGACATTGTCCATAATAATAAAGAAGTAGACAGATTAAATAATTTAGGATTAGAAATTATAGATCACTCAACTCTAAAAACTCTTACAGATTGTAAAGTTTTAATAAGAGCACATGGTGAACCGCCATCAACCTACGAAATAGCATTAAAAAATAATATTGAATTATTAGATGCATCTTGTCCTGTTGTTTTAAAATTACAACATCAAATAAAAGAAGGTTATGAAGATATAAGTAAGATCGATGGTCAAATTATTATTTATGGTAAACAAGGTCACGCTGAAGTTACTGGATTAGTTGGTCAAACAAATGGAGAGGCAATTATTGTTACAACTGAAGATGATTTAGAAAAAATTGATTTTAATAAGCCAATTTACATTTATTCTCAAACCACAAAAAGCCCTTCAGCTTTTCAAAATATTATTAATAAAATAAAGCAAAGATTAAATAAACTAGGAAAGAATTCTAATGTTAAATTTGTTGTACATGACACTCTTTGTAGACAAGTTTCGGGTAGAGAACCCCAATTAAAAGTTTTTGCTAAAAATAACGATGTAATAATATTTGTTAGTGGGACTAAAAGTTCAAATGGTAAAATGTTATTTCTCTCATGTAAAGACCAAAACAAGAATTCTTATTTTGTTTCTGACATAAAAGAAATTCAGAAGAGATGGTTTAAAGAATCTTCTTCGGTAGGTATATGTGGAGCAACTTCAACACCAAGATGGTTGATGGATGAGGTAGCTGAATATATCAGACAATTTAGCTAGTTAGTCATTTAATACATAAAAAAATGTATATTTGCCGCCCAATTTAATAGTGTAATAAGGATGTTAAATTGAAAAAATAATTTTAAATTCTCTTCTAGAGTCTATATCACACAATTCCTTAGTATAGATAGAAGATACAAAATATTCTCTTGAAATGGCAAAAAAACAAGAAGAAAAATCTACAAAAAAAGAAACAAAAGTTTCTGATAGTACATCAAAAAAAACTACAAAGAGTAAATCCACAGAAGAAGTAGTTGAATCATCCACAGAAGAAGTAGTTGAATCATCCACAGAAGAAGTAGTTGAATCATCCACAGAAGAAGTAGTTGAATCATCCACAGAAGAAGTAGTTGAATCATCCACAGAAGAATTTAATTGGGATTCAATTACAAAAAATGAAATATACTCTGATAAAGAAAGAATGGACCTTGTTAATACTTATTCTGCAACATTACCAATTGTTGAATCCAAACAAGTAATAGATGGTAATGTCGTAGGTATTTCTGACAGAGAAGTTATTGTAGATATAAATTTTAAGTCTGATGGTGTAATATCTAGCTCAGAATTTAAGTATAACGAAGATTTAAAGGTCGGAGATACTGTAGAGGTTTTAGTTGAGAAACAAGAGGATAAAAATGGTCAGTTAGTACTATCTCATAGACGTGCTCGAGTTCTTAGAGCTTGGGAAAAAGTAAATGTTGCTCTTGAAACAGGTGAGGTTGTTAACGGACAAATTAAAAGTAGAACTAAAGGTGGTATGATTGTTGATGTCTTTGGAATTGAGTGCTTTTTACCTGGTTCTCAAATTGATGTTAAACCAATTAGAGATTATGATGAATACGTTGGCAGGAAGATGGAGTTTAAAATTGTAAAAGTTAATGAATCATTTAGAAATGTCGTTGTTTCTCACAAAGCTTTGATCGAAGCTGACTTAGCTGTTCAAACTAAAGAGATTATGTCTAAATTAGAAAAAGGACAGGTCATCGAAGGAACAGTTAAAAATATTACTTCTTATGGTGTTTTTGTTGATCTTGGAGGTATAGATGGTTTAATTCATATTACTGATCTCTCATGGGGGAGAGTATCTCACCCTGAAGAAATTGTATCACTTGATGAAACAATTAATGTAGTTATTCTTGATTTTGATGAAGGAAAAAGTAGGATTCAGTTAGGCTTAAAACAATTAGGCTCTCATCCATGGCAAGATCTTGATGAAAATTTAAAAGTTGGTGATGTTGTTAAAGGAAAAGTAGTTGTTGTTGCAGATTATGGTGTTTTTGTTGAACTTCAGGCTGGTATTGAAGCATTATTACATGTTTCTGAAATGTCTTGGTCAACTCATCTAAGAAGTGCAAATGATTTCTTTAGCAAAGGAGATAGTTTAGAAGCTAAAATCCTAACTTTAGATAGAGAACAAAGAAAAATGTCTTTAGGGTTAAAACAAATGTTACCAGATCCTTGGGGTGATATAGAGACTAAATATCCTTTAAATTCCAAATTAACTGTAAAAGTAAGAAACTTCACAAATTTTGGAATATTTGTTGAACTGGAGGAAGGTGTTGATGGACTAGTTCATATCTCAGATTTATCTTGGCATAAAAAAATAAAACATCCAGCTGAATTTACAAAAGTAGATGCTAGTTTAGATGTAATTGTGCTAGATATTGATCAGAAAAACAGAAAGATAAGTTTAGGGCATAAGCAGACTGAGGAAAATCCTTGGGATAAACATGAACAAATATATTTAGTAGGTAATGAATTTGATGGTATTCTTACAGAAGAATATGACAAAGGTTCATTAGTGATGTTAAATGATGATGTGGAAGCATTTGCTCCTAAGCGTCATTTAGAAAAAGAAGATGGGTCAAAAGTTAAATTAAATGAAAAACTAAAGTTTAAAGTCTTGGAGTTTTCAAAAGAGAATAAAAAGATATTAGTTTCTCATACAGCTTCTTTTAAAGATGATTTAGTTCAAGAAAAGAAAAGAAGAGCCTCAAATACAAATAAGGCTGTTAAGGAAATTCAACAATCACAACAACAATCAACATTAGGTGATATTGAAGGTCTATCTGCCTTGAAAGATGATTTGGATAAAGAAAATAAATAATTAAAGACCCCGTTATCGGGGTTTTTTTTTGAATATATTTGTGACATATGACTAATGAAAGAGTAATATTAGATAAGAAAAAGATTGAAATTATACTTAATAGGTTGTGTCATCAATTAATTGAAAATCATAAAGATTTTTCAAATACAGTTTTAATATCTCTGCTACCAAGAGGTAAATATATTGGAAAAATTATTTGTAATAAACTTGAAAAAATTATAAATAATGATATTGTGTATGGTGAGCTTGATATATCATTTTATCGTGACGATCTGAGAAATCAGACAGAACCAATAATTCCTCATAAAATGGATATGAACTTATCGGTTGAAAATAAAGATGTTGTAATTATTGATGATGTGCTTTATACAGGAAGATCGGTGAGGTCAGCAATTGATGCTTTAATGCCTTTTGGTAGGCCAAAATCTATTGAGTTACTTGTTTTTATTGATAGGAGATTAAGTCGGCATTTACCAATTCAACCAGATTATACTGGAAAGATTATTGACTCAATTGATTCTGAAAAGGTTGTTGTAAATATTGAAAAAAATAATGAGGTTAAAAATATTTTAATTTTAAAATCTAAAAATGAATAAATTATCTGTAAATAATTTATTAGGTATTAAATATTTAAACAGAAATGATATTCAACTTATTTTTAATACGGCGGATAATTTCAAAAAAATAATTAATCAACCGATAAAAAAAGTCCCATCATTAAGGGATATTACAATAGCAAATTTATTTTTTGAAAACTCTACAAGAACAAAACTATCTTTTGAAATTGCAGAAAAAAGGTTGTCAGCAGATGTAATAAATTTTTCATCTGGAGCTTCATCTGTAAAAAAGGGAGAGACTTTATTAGATACTGTTAATAATATACTAGCTATGAAAGTTGACATGGTTGTTATGCGTCATCCGAATCCAGGTGCATCTGTATTTCTTTCTCAAAATATTAATGCTAATATAATTAATGCTGGAGATGGTACTCACGAACATCCTACTCAAGCACTTTTAGATTCATACTCCATTAAAGAAAAATATGGAAATGTTGAATCCAAGAAAGTTGTTATTGTAGGTGATATTCTTCATTCAAGGGTTGCATTATCTAATATTTATTGTTTAAAAATGTTAGGGGCACAAGTAGCTGTTTGTGGACCACTCACATTAATGCCAAAATATTTAAATGATTTAGGAGTAAAATATTTTTCTAATATCAACGAAGCACTAAATTGGTGTGATATAGCAAATGTTTTAAGAATTCAACTAGAAAGACAAGATGTTAATCTTTTCCCATCACTAAGAGAATATTCTAATACATACGGAATAGATTTGGATCTGCTGAATAGTTTATCTAAAGAAATTACAATTATGCATCCTGGACCAATTAATAGAGGAGTTGAGTTATCAAGTGATGTTGCAGATTCAGATCATTCATTAATTTTAGATCAAGTAGAAAATGGAGTTGCAATTAGGATGGCTGTTTTATATTTACTTTCAAATAAAAATTAATTAATGAATGCTAATACTTTAGTTTTTAAAATTTCGGATGAAAATGATTTTTCAAAATTAAATGCATCTCAAAATATTACAAATTTTATTGCTGATTTATCAACACTCAAAAACGGCATGCATAAACTTTTGATAAATAATTTCACTAAATTTGAAAAATATGTACGTGCTAATAATGGATCATTTGTAATTGTTAGCAATGTTAATTTTGATGATAATTTAAACATTGTTCCAACATTACAGGAGGCATATGATTTTATTGATATGGAAGAAATTGAAAGACAATTAAATATTTAATTAAAACTTTAAAAATGAAACAATTACTACTTACTTTTTTAGCTATTTGTATAGCTTTATTTTCATATTCTCAATGTACCCCTAATACTTTAATCACATCACCAGGAATTTTCCCAGATGAAATTACTAATCTAGACGAAGGTTTTGTTGGTCAAGCTTACTCAACACAAATTGATGTTTTAACACCATTAGACACTTCAGTTTCATTAAGTGGATTGAATGTTAATGTAACTATCAGTAACATAGACTTAACAAGTATTACTGGACTTCCAAATAATTTTACATATTCTTGTAATCCACCAAATTGTTCATTTCCTGGAGGTACTTATGCTTGTGCTGAAATTTATTCTACTGTAAATCCAAGTCAAGCTGATATTGGGTATTATCCTTTGGTTATGACAACATCTACATTAGCAATTAATGTTCCTTTAATTGGATCTATTACTCAGTTAGATACAGTAGATTATTTTTTCATAGATATTTCAAATGCAACAGCTACTGTAGAATATGTTAATATGTCGACTTTTAAGATTTTAGATGTTTTTCCTAACCCTGCTTCTGATGTTGCAAATTTTCAGTTTGTGATTGGTCAAAGTGAAAATATTTCTTTTTACATTATAGATATGCTTGGTAACGTTATTAACGACAAAAAAATAATTTCAAATTTTGGTGTAAATAAATTTGATGTAGATATTTCTAAATTATCATCTGGAATTTACACATATTGTTTTAAAAGTTCAAATAATTTAATTTCAAAAAAACTTATTGTTTCTAACCCTTAATGCCTTTCAAATTAACAATCTTAGGTTCTGATTCTGCCATTCCTACAGTTGATAAGCAACAAAGCGCTCAATTATTAAATATTAATGAGCGTTTTTTCTTAATTGATTGTGGTGAAAACACCCAGGTTCAGTTAAGAAAATATCAACTTAGTTTTCAGAGAATTAGTCATATTCTAATTAGTCACCTACATGGAGATCATTACTACGGTTTAATAGGTCTTATAACCTCAATGCATCTTCTTGGGAGAAATAAAGGGCTTCATATTTATGCTCATGAAGCTTTAAAAGAAATAATTAATGTTCAATTGTCTGCATCAAATACAAACTTAAATTATCCTTTATTTTTTCATGTTATTCCTAAAGAGGAAGAAAAGATTTTATTTAAAGATGATAATGTAGAAATATCTAATTTCTTATTAGATCATACAATTGATTGTTCAGGTTTTTTGTTTAAAGAATTATCATCTAAACGAAAAATTATAAATGGAAAGATTGATGAATATAAAATACCATTTGATAAAATTGATGAAATTAAGAATGGAGCTAATTATATTAATGAAAATAATCAGATCATAGAAAATAAAGAATTAACCACACATACCTCAAATCTTCATTCTTATGCGTATTGTTCTGATACTAGATTTTCATCAAGGATTGCATCAATAATTACTAATGTAGATGTCTTATATCATGAGACAACTTTTTCTGAGGAGTTATTCGAACGAGCTATTGAAACAGGTCATTCTACAACCAAAGATGCAGCTTATATTGCAAAAGAAGCTAATGTTAAAAAGTTGTTGATTGGTCATTACTCTAAGAGATATAAAAACCTAAATGTTTTACTCGAAGAAACTAAACAATATTTTAATAATTCACATCTAACGAAAGAAGGGGATGTATTTGATTTTAATACCTTTTAAAAAACAAATAATATTTAGGTATATTTGCTTTTAAAATTTTGTTAATGAGAAAAATTTCTCTATTATTTTTAGTTTTATTTTGTTTTAATTTTTCTGTTTTTTCTCAGATTGACTCTGTTATTGTTCAGGGTATAGATTGTTATAATGATACTGGATATATTAAATTAAATCTTTCTTCTGGAGTATTTGTAATTGAAGCAGATGAATGGGAATATCAACCATATGATTCTACTTCATGGTTACCAATTGACTCTAATTCTTTTTTAAGTTCAAATTACGATACTTTATATACAACGACATGTGGTAAATATAGGGTTACCTTATTTGATTCTAATACTGGAGGATTACCTGATACAGTTATATTTTTTGTTCCTTGCGCTGTAACTGTTGGTTTAGGTCAACAAGAAAAAATAAGATGTTTTGGTGATTCCTCAGGTGTATTAACTGCACCAACATTTGGTGGGATTATTTTTGATCCTGACTCTAGTACATATGATTCATTAGGAGTTTATTCTCCAAATGATACAACTGGAGATGAATTTTATACTTATCAATGGTTTATTTCTAGTAATCTTTTGGGTGCAAATCTCTTAGCAATCGGAGATTCAACGAACTCATTAAATAATGTTTCTGCTGGATTTTATAATGTTGTAGTAACAGATGCAATAGGTTGTTCTGACACTCTTGGATTTAGAAGAATTAATAATCCTTACCCTTTAGTTATTGATACTTTAAGTTCTTCAAATATTAGTTGCTATCAAGGTCAAGACGGTAATGTAAATGTTGTAGTAAGTGGGGGAAGAAAATTTCATTCTACAAGAAATTATAATTATTATATAGTCAATTCAAATAACGATACTATATCAAGAAGCGATGAGTTGGTTGTGTCACAAAATTTCACCCAACTCGCCGCCTTAAGTGATTCTTCACTAATTATTGATAGCGTTTCATTCAATAATTTACCTTTTGGAACATTTAGTGTTGTAATTGAAGACAGTTTTGGTTGTATTGTCGATACATTTTTCACTCTAACTGAGCCACAGCCTTATGAGGTTTTTACTACAGAATTAACACCTTTATTATGTATTACAGATAGTATTTATTTCTTTATAGACAGTGTGAATGGTGGTCAAGGAACACAAAATTATTATTGGCTAGAATCTATAAGTATGTCTGATTCATTGCTTGTCGGTGAAGGAGATTATGAGATTGTAATTACTGATACCATATTTGGTTGTTTTGACACGGTAATAGTAAGCTGTGAGGCGGATTTTGAAATCTTTCTAAATGAAACAATTGAAGATGCTTTATGCTATAATACTCCTTCGGGATCAATTAGTATTGATAGTATTTGGGGAGCTAATAGTCCATATAATTATCAGTGGGGTGGTAATGTTGGTCAAAATACTCTAGCAGATAGTTTATTTGCTGGTAATTACTTTTTATTGATACAGGATTCAATAGGATGTTCTCAGTATTTTTATTTTGATGTAGAACAAAATGATCCAATTTCTGTAAATAGTTTTCTTACAGAACCTTCATGTAACGGATTAAGTGATGGAGTAATTCAAGTAAATGTTAATGGAGGTCAAGCACCATATTCGCTTAATTGGTCTAATGGAACTGGAACAAGTGATTCTCTGTTTGGATTGTCAGTTGGTAGTTATACACTAAATGTTATTGACAATAATTTATGTGAGTTTAGTACAACAATTAATCTTAGTGAGCCTGACTCATTAATACTTTATTTTGATAATTATACAACCCCACTTGAATGTTATGGTGGGTTAACACCAATTTCAGCAATCATTACTGGTGGTACTGGACCTTTTAATATTTTATGGAGTAATAATATTACAACATCACAGACTGTTCTAGGTTCTGGTACATGGGCATGTGATATAATTGATGATAATGGATGTTCAGTTTCAGAAAGTGTTACTATAACTCAGCCAAATGAATTTTTTATTTCTGACTCTAGTTCTAATAACCCATTGTGCTCTGATGGTGGTTCTGCAAGTATTCAAACTTCTGGAGGAACTACTCCAATTACATATTTGTGGAGTACAGGAGAAACTACACAGTCAATTAGTAATATCATGGTTAGTAGCTGCTGGGTAATTGCAACAGATTCATGCGGAAATACTGATTCTGTTGGATTTGATTTACTTCCATACGACTTAATAACTTCTGTTAACTACAATGATACAAATCATTTATCTCAAGTAACAGTAGACTCTATTTCTTCGGGAACATCTTTTAACTATGAATGGTTTTTTATATATGACTCAACCAATATTGTAGCCACAGGAGCAGAAGTTTATAATTTATGTGAAGGAACATATGTAGTTAGGACAACTGATATTAGCAACGGATGTTATTCTGAAGACACATTGATCGTTGATTGGTATTTGCTTTCGGAAATAGTCAATCTTGAGATTACAACAGTTTTACCTGACTCTAATTTATGGGGCTTTGGACCATACACATATCTTTGGGGACCAACAAGCGGATTTGCTACACAAAAAGCTAATATTTGCCCGGGAGATCATTGGGTTGAAGTTACTGATAGAGATGGATGTAAGGTTGATACTTTTTTTATTATTGATGATTTATCGGTTAATTTAGATCCTGCAGATGAATTAATAGAATGTGATTTAGAAAATCTTGATATTGAGTTATCTGTTTCTGCCAGTGGTGGAACAGATCCATTTACTTATTTATGGGCTAACGGAAGTACAGATAGTACAATTAATTTAGGATTAAATCCTGGAAAGCTATCCGTTACCGTTATGGATAATAATGCATGTACGCTTGATACAATCTTTAAAATTGCTGCTATGACTTCCGAGTGCGTTCCTAATGTATTTACACCAAATAATGACCAAGTAAATGATACATGGAATCTTGAACAAGCTTTTTTATACAGTAACACTGAGATTAAAATTTGGGGTAGATATGGTAATAAGATTTATGAATCAGTAGGGTATGATGATCCATGGGATGGGAAAAATGAAAGTGGAAATGATGTTCCTGATGGAGTCTATTTTTATCATATTGAACTTGGTAACGGCTATGACCCTATAAAAGGAACAGTTACGATTTTAAGATAAATTTTATTATTTCATTTTCTTTATTAATCTTGAACCAATTTATTTGTTTATCTCTTTTAAACCAAGTAATTTGTCTTTTAGATAATCTTCTACTGTTTTTTTTAATATCTTCAACTGCAGTTTCTATATCAATTTTATTGTTAAAAAAATCAAATAATTCTTTATATCCAACAGTATTTAATGCATTAAGTTTTTGATATTGAAAAAGTTTTTTAGCTTCATCAATTAGACCATTTTTTATCATTTGATCTACTCTTTGGTTTATTCTATTATAAAGCTTTTCTCTTTCAATTGAAATTCCAATTTTTATAATTTTAAAATCCCTTTTTCTTTTTTCTTTTTTATAAAATGATGATATTTTTTCTCCAGTGTTTTGATAAACTTCTAAACATCGTTTAAGTCTTTGGGGATTGCTAATGTCTGATTTTTGATAAAAATCTAAATCGATTTTTTTAACTTTTTCTTGTAACCAATTTATACCTTTCTCTGAGAATTCGTTGTTGATCCTATCTCTAATTTCTTGAGGAGTTTGAGGGATATTGTCAAGGCCATTACAAACTGCATCAATATATAATCCTGATCCTCCAACTAAAATTAAATTGTCATAAATTTTAAAAAGAGAAGATATCTTTTTAATTGAATCTTCTTCAAACCTGCCAATATTATAATTTTCCTTAATAGAAAGATGTTGTATGAAATGATGTTTTATTTTTTGTAATTGTTCTTTGCTTGGTGGTGCTGACCCAATTTTTAATTCTTTATAGAACTGCCTTGAGTCACAAGAAATAATTTCAGTATTTAACTTTTTAGCAAGTTCTATGCTTAAGGCAGTCTTTCCACTAGCTGTAGGGCCAAGAATTATAAATAACTTTTTAGTAGTATTCATCGTCTATACCTTCCTCATCTTCATTTTGATTTTCTTCAACAAAATTAATTTCAGGAGCTTCTTTTGGCATTTTTCCAATTTTATTAATACACTTTTTAAAATCAAAATTTTCTTCTATACTTTTTAGTTCAAGAAGAAATCTCCACATTTTCATATAATCATACACATAAATTAGATTGTTATTATCCTCATCTAATACAAGTTCTAATATTGTATTTTCCATGTTTGGACCTCTCTCCTCAAAAGAAACTAATGGGATTTCATTTATAATTTCTAATTCATCGCTGGTTGTGTAAAAAGAAGCAAGTTCATTTTTATTAAGATTAAAACATTCAATTAAATAGAAGTGTAGTTCAGATAACAAACAATCTGAATTTATTTCAAGGTCTCTTATAACATCTTCTTTTGATTCTAAAATGACTCGAATATTATATTTCATTTTTTGTTTTAATATTTAATTCTCCTGCAGTTTTTCTTAAAAAGACTAAAACTTCATCTCTTTTGTTTTTAACTAATCCGTCTAGAATTGCATCTTTAATAATTTTCTTCAGTTGCCCAATTTCTTTACCAGATTTTATATCATAAATCTCCATTATTTCATTTCCATTTACAGGAGGTTGAAAATTTCTTATCCTATCTTTTTCCTCTACCTCTTTTAATTTCTTTCTCACAAGCTGAAAATTTGCTAGATATTTTTTAACCTTATTTGGATTTTTTGAAGTTATATCAGCATCACATAATTTCATTAAATCATCTATATCATCTCCAGCATCAAACAATAATCTTCTAATTGCTGAATCTGTTACAATATCCTGCGCTAATACAATAGGTCTTAGGTGAAGAGCTACCATTTTCTTAACATATTCCATCTTTTGGTTAAGAGGAAGCTTTAGCTTCTTAAAGATTTTTTTTACCATTTTACTTCCAATAAATTCATGAGCATGAAAAGTCCATCCAATACCTTTTTCATACCTTTTGGTTTGTGGTTTTGCAATGTCATGTAATATAGCTCCCCATCTAAGCCATAAATCATCAGTAGATTTAGAAATATTATCTAAAACTTCAAGAGTATGGTAGAAATTATCCTTATGTGAATGATTGTTTATTTTTTCAACTCCATGAAGTTTACAAAATTCTGGAAAAAATTCGTGAAGTAGTTTTGTGTCAAATAAAAGTTTAAAGCCAATTGAAGGAGTATGAGATAAAATAATTTTATTTAATTCATCTGTTATTCTTTCTTGAGAAATTATTTCTAGTCTTGAAGCATTTTTTGTAATTGCATCTTTTGTTTTATCTTCAATAATAAAATTTAATTGAGTTGCAAAGCGAATAGCTCTTATCATTCTAAGAGGATCATCATCAAATGTAATGTCAGGATCATTAGGTGTTCTTATTACTCCTTTTTTTAAATCATTTACACCGTTAAATGGATCTAAAAATTTTCCAAAATTTTTACTATTTAGTTGTATTGCCATAGCATTTATAGTAAAATCTCTTCTATTTTGATCATCTTCAAGCGTTCCATCTTCAACTAATGGTTTTCTAGAGTCTTTTCTGTAAGATTCTTTTCTGGCTCCTATAAATTCAAAATTTTCACCTTTATAAGAAATCATAGCAGTACCAAAATTCTTAAAAACTTTTAAAACTGCTTTACTACCTAATACTACACATATTTTTTCTGCTAGTTCAATTCCACTGCCAATACAAACAAAATCTATATCTTCTATTTTTCTTTTTCTTTGAAGAATAAGATCTCTTACCCACCCACCAACTACATATGTTGGAAAGTTAAGTTCATCTGCAACTATTGATATAGTTGAAAAAATTGGATGATTTAAATATTCTTTTAAATTCACTATCTAATTTTATTGATTTTTCCGTTTGAATATAACTTTATTATTGATGAAGGAGTATCCATTATTTCTTCACGACGTAAATTTACGATATAATCAACATTTTCTTTTAACTCCATATTTATGTCACTATACTTTTTTGGATTTTCTCCTCCACTTAGATTTGCAGAAGTTGATACTAATGGCTGTCCAAGTTTTAAAATTAGATTTTCACAAAATTTATCTTTAACTAATCTTACTGCAGCGCTACCGTCAGCTGCAAGAATATCACTAGAAATATTTTTTATGTTGTCAAAAACTACTGTAGTTGGTTTAGATTCATGCATATATTGATATGCATTTGGAGATACTTGGTCAAGTAATTTATACATGTTTGCATATTCAGCAATAAGGATAATTAAAGCTTTACTTTTTGCTCTTTTTTTTAGTTCATAGATCTTTTTTACTGCTTTATCATTTGTAGCATCACAACCAATTCCCCAGATAGTGTCTGATGGGTATAATATTATACCGCCATTACTTAAAACTTCTAATGCATTTTCTATCTCTGTTTCCATTTATAAAGAATTATAGACCTTCATTAGATTATTTGCAATATTCTGATCACTAAAATTCTCTGCATATTTAATACCATTAGTTATCATTTTCTCTCTGATTTCAGGATTATTATCAATTTTATTAATTGCTTCAATTATATCTTCTTTTGAAAGAGGATTGATATAAATTGAGTCCGGACCTCCTGCTTCAATAAAACATCCATCTTTTGAGGTAATAACAGGTATTTTACTATATAGAGCTTCTAAAATTGGTATGCCAAAGCCTTCAAAAATAGATGGGTAAATAAGCATTTCAGCATTTTGATAGATTGATGCCATGTCATTTAGACTTAAACCCGAAAAAATCTTTGTTCTATCTGATAAATTGTTGTCATGTATAAAGTTAATACACTTTTTTTTATAGCTTGTACCATCACCAATTATAATCAACTTTTTATTTGGTAAATCTTTTAAAACTTTTAAAAGTGTAATCAGGTTTTTTCTTTCTTCAATTGATCCAACATACAAAAGATATTTTTCAAATAGTTGCAACTTATTTCTAATTAACTCTTTATTAATTGTTGGTTTTTTAAAAACTTCATTACATCCTTGATAAACTACTTCAATTTTATCTTCAGGTATTAAGAAGTAATCAATAATATCTTTTTTAGTCTGTTGGCTTACTGCAATAATTTTATTTGCTCTTTTACAGGCAGATCTAAATTTTTTATCATAAATTTTTAAATCAATAGAAGAAAATAAATTTGGATGTCTTAAATAGATAAGATCATGAATTGTAACAACTGATTTGATCTTTGTATTTTCAATTCCAATAGGAAGTTCATGGCTTAAACCATGATAGATGTCTAATTTGTCTTTTTTTAAATCATTAATTATATTTTTTGTTCTCCAAAACGAACTAAAGAGTTTGTCAAGAATTTTTTTGGGAGATCTAATCTTAATTTTTGATTGATTTTCAAGAAATTTAAGTCTTTGATTTAATGTTGCTGTAGGAGTGTAAATGAAGTAATCATTTTGAGTATAAAATGAGCTTAATATTCTTATCGTATCTCTAGAATAGTTTCCTAAACCTGTAAAGTTATTAAAGGCTCTTTTTGCATCAAATCCTATACGCATTACACAGATACATTAAAAGTTCTTAAAGCATCGTTTAAAGATGTTTTTTTATCAGTACTTTCTTTTCTTTTTCCAATAATCAAGGCACAAGGTACAGCATAATTTCCTGCAGGAAATTCTTTGTTCATAGAGCCTGGAATAACCACTGATCGAGATGGTATAATTCCTTTATATTCAATAGGTTTTTCCCCGCTAACATCAATAATTTTCGTAGATGCGGTTAACACGACATTAGCACCAAGTACTGCCTCCTTTTCAACTCTAACACCTTCTACAACTATTGATCTAGACCCTATAAATGCATTATCTTCGATGATTACAGGTGCTGCTTGAATAGGCTCTAAAACTCCACCAATACCTACACCTCCAGAAAGATGAACATTTTTTCCTATTTGAGCACAAGAACCTACTGTTGCCCAGGTATCTACCATTGTGCCAGAATCAACATAAGCACCAATATTTACATATGAGGGCATCATTATCACACCGCTTGCCAAAAATGCACCATATCTAGCAATAGCATGTGGAACTACTCGAACACCTAACTCCTTGTAATTGGATTTTAATTTCATTTTATCATGAAATTCAAGTGGTCCAACTTCTATAGTTTCCATTTTTTGAATTGGGAAATATAGAATGATTGCTTTTTTCACCCAATCATTAACTCTCCAAATATTGTTATCTGGCTCTGCCACACGTAATCTTCCTTTATCAACTTCTTCAATAATTTCACGTATAGTTTTTTGGGTTATTTCTTCATCTAAAAGAGATCTTTCTTCCCATGCACTATTTATAGTTTCAATCCATTGCTTTTTCATAAAAGCAAATATAGTTTAATCTATTTTTTATGTTTGATTTTTCACTCTTTTTTTCTTAGATTTGTAGAAGACAAAGTAATATTATGAGGAAAATATATCTACTAACTTTTACGCTGTTTTTTTACTTTTCCAGTTTTTCTCAGACTGGAATGTTAAATGGAACTGGTTATGCCCCTAATTTTACAGTTACAGATATTAATGGAACTTCTCATACCTTATATAATTACTTAGATAGTGGATATGTTATGGTTTTAGAGCTTTTAAGTGTTACTTGTGGACATTGTATTAATTATGCTCCAGGTACAGAAAACTCCTATCAAACAAATGGTCCTAATGGAACTAATGTCGCTCGTTTCCTTGGATTAGAGGTTAACTCCTCTACAGATAGCACTGCTATTGCAAATTTCATGTCCACATATGGAGTTACTTTTCCAATTGCAGATAATGTCTCTCCTGTTGGGATAAACTATCAATTATATTATACTCCAAGCTATTTTGTAGTATATCCTGATAGATCTTATACTACGCTTTGTCCATTATATTGCGTTACTACCAGCTCATATTCTACAATTGAGAGTCAGCTAGATAATGCTATTGCAGCCTGGGTACCTCCAGTTTCTGGATGTATGGATACGCTAGCTTTTAATTACGATTCACTTGCAACTGTTAGCGATTCTTCTTGCTATTATTGTAATCCATCAGATACAGTTCCTACAAATTTATCTGTAAATGTAGTTACAGATACCAAGGCTGAAATCACATGGGATAATATGAATGATTCCTGTAATATGGTCTTTAAGTATTTTGTAAGATATAGAGAGGTTGGAACTCTAACTTGGACTACCAAATCTGCAGGAGTAGGAAACGGTCTGTGTAACTTTGGATTGAACACTACTACAAAGACTCTTCAGAACTTAACTTCAGCAACTACTTATGAGTATAAGATGAAAGCTTTCTATTGCGGAGGAACAGAATCTAACTATTCTTCTCCATCACAGTTTACTACAGCAGCTGATTGTCCACCAATGACTAACCTTACAGCAACTACTTTCAACGGTAATCAAGCTAAAGTTAGATTTGATTGGGATACAACAGGCGCTTATGTATTTGCCAGAGTTGCTTTGAGAGTAGATACAGTAGGAGCCAATTGGCAAACAGCTGGAGGCTTTGGGGTTTACTACCCAACCTTTACAGTAAATAAGTTTGGACTGCAATCTGGTGAGTCATATAGAGCACAGGGTAGAACCTTCTGTGATTCTAATATCACTTCATACCGTTCATGGTGGACAGCACCAATATTCTGGACACAACCAGGAA
>Ga0257126_1000617_pt1 | contig 28229 bp, 23 predicted proteins | sample SI060_120mmetaG_FD_190151 | JGI IMG/M metagenome (GOLD analysis project Ga0257126, IMG submission 190151) | Marine microbial communities from Saanich Inlet, British Columbia, Canada - SI060_120m | ecosystem: Environmental > Aquatic > Marine > Inlet | place: Canada: British Columbia | collected... | reverse complement strand
GTGAGGTCTTTATTGAAAGTCTTCATGTATGATTTTTCTACCTTGGTTCGATAGACAATCATTGCCTCTAACAATTCTTTATTATTTACATAGTGTTCAGATTTCTTTTTGGGCATAATCCATTACTCTTTAAAGTATAAGTTATATTAATTATACCACACTTTTAAGAGGGCTTGACAGAACCCTGGATTATCAGTAGAATACCTTTGTTAGGGTTAAAGAGAGGGGCTTAGCTTTCTTTAGTATCTTCAAGTTTAAAGATATTCTCTAGAGACTTTCTTGCTTCTTCTACCGAAGATAAGTACCCCATCTTTCTAGAAGGTTTAACAATACCTTTAGGTTTTTCATTAGAGGATGATTGAGGTTTATAAACTTCTATATCATCTTCATCTTCAAGATAGTTAGTATATATCTCGATCATTCTTTTATCATGAGTTTCTGTCATGGTAAGAATTTTATCAGGTCTTACAATAAAGAAATCATCAGATGCTAATTCCATCCATGATTTAACTTTAACGTGCATTCCATGTTGAGAATGTAGAAGTTTCATTGTGATTGGATTCTGCATTACAATCAAAGGATCACCATCATTCTCATCAATAGAAATAAGTGATAATACTTCTTCACCAGATACTAGTTTTATTATTGCGTAAAATTCATCTCCCATATTAATTCTTTAGTGGTATGTTTACAATATCGTAATTAAAGTTTTCTTCGTTATAAACTTTAATTCTTTCGATTAGATGATTAAGTGTATAGTTCCTCCTGGATTTGTAGGATATGTCGTCAGCAATGTCATAGAGAGTTGCCTTGGTCTTGTTATTACCTTTCCTAAGCACCCTTCCAATAGACTGGAGATTCCGAATTCTAGATTTGGATGGAGAAGCAAAAATGACATTGTGGAGATTTTTGATATTAATTCCTGTACTGAATGTTCCGTATGATGCAACAATAATTGCATTATTTTCTTGCTCAGTAATCTCCCTTACTTGTTCTCTATCCTTTGTATCTACACCACCATGAACAAAAAATACTTGTCTTTCATCAACCGTATTATTATTTATCATATGATATAGAGGTTCTCCGTGACCTTCAACTCTGGCAAAAAGAACTAAAGTATTTCCTTTGAGGTCTAATGCAAGATTTCTTATGAACTTATTTCTACGATCATGATTAATAATATACTGAACTTCTTCTTCAAAGTTTTCAAATTTATGTGCTGGGTGCTTCAGTAGAAGTACATTGATATCCAGTTTAGCAACATAACCCTTTTGCATCAACTCATCGGTACGAATGATTTTGTAGGAAGCACCAAACAATCCCTCAAGAACCCATTTATGAGTTTGTGTTCCGTCAAGTGTTCCGGTAAATCCAAAACGATATTTTGCATCAGCAAGTTTAGACATTATAGATATTAATGACTTTGATTTAAACTGGTGTGCTTCGTCTCCGATAATTACATTAAATCTGGAAAAGTATTTGCGGGGGAGTTTGTAAATAGACTGCCAGGTAGTAATAATGACTTGAGAATCTGTTTCTCTCTCCTTTCCCGCATAGATCTTGTGACAATATGAACCTACATCCCAACCATAGTCTGCAAAGTCTTTATACATCTGCTCTACTAGCGAAGTCGTCGGAACGACTATCAGAATATTTTGTTTCTTCTCAACGTAATATCTCACAAGAGAATATATCATCAGAGACTTTCCAGAAGCAGTTGGGGATATCAACAATTTTCTATTATGTTTTAAGGCGTCGTATACTCCCTCAACTTGGTAATCTCTCGGTGAATACTTGCAAATAGCATTCATGTAATCTTTTACACCTTCCTTTGAGATAAAATCATTCGTCTCAAAAGGAAGACCATAATACTTATTATCTACAAACTCATAAGTGTATTTGTGGTCATCACAAAACTTTGTAACCTTATCTAATAACCCAACATAAATCTCTCCTGTTTGAGTATTAAATAATCTTATCTTTCCATCCCAGTATTTACTACGATACGAGGACATAAACTTTGCACCAGGAACCTCAAAGGTAAACTGGTCTGATAATTCGTAGTATACGTGAGGTTCTGCCTTAACCTGTAAATATACTTCATTCTTTTTTGATATAATCAAATGAGACATAACTCATAGGTTCACCTATAAGTATTTAGTTCATGTTGTCAAACTGATGTTCTAAGATAAGTCTATAAAAATTATCTCTCATTGCGATTAAATTAATTTGTTCTTCTGGTTCTCCCCCAGACCATTTTTGAACTGCTTGTCGAAGTCCTTCATGAATAAGTCTAATTCCTCTGATATTTAATTCTATAGAATAATATTCGTCGTCCATTAGTTAAAACCTGCTTGGAATTTGTGCCAGTCGATTGAGTTTTTAATTTGGAAAGTTCTATTTGAAACTGTCTTAATAATTTCTTCTAAGAACTTGAGCATTACATCATAATAACGAACTTTGAGGTCAATAGTATTTAACTTCTCATCGGCATCCATATACCTCTGTAATGCCTCTTTATCTCTAACTTTGTATGGGAATGGTTCTTCGGCATAAACCTCTGCTGTTGCCTTTCCTGTGTAATAGTTATATCTTTCCAATCTTACTCGATTATAAGTTCCTCTTGCCTTCTCTCTCAAAAGAGTGATGGTATTATATAAAGTATAATATTTCGAATGAAGTTGTGGAATTTTTAATGATTCATCATGTAGATTATCAGGGTCGATTTGAGAATCCTTTTCCCACATCTCCTGAATTTGATCAAGGTTCATAAGGGTGTTCTGTTATCAGCAGCTAAGACATTGTAGATAGTATACTTGAAAGTGACCTCTGCTGTAAAGTAGCTGATATCAGTATCACTTGCTTCAAAATCTAAAGAGGTCAAATAAATTGGAAATAAATCTCTAAATTTTACAATAGCAACATCTCTGAAATTGCTATTTAAAATATGAAGACTTCCATCACTGAACTGTTCTTTTAAATCTCTGACTCCATCATCATTTGTAACTAAATCTTTAAATTGTTGAGTTGTTTCTGGAAATCCTAATCCAGTCAACCAATTATGGACTGCCATATAATTTTCCATATTCTCATCAACTAAAAATCTTAAAGAGAAATCTCCATAAGATAATCTATCACCAGGAACATCCAAATCCTTAAGATATGTTGGTTGAATTGCAGAACCTAAACTAATTTCTGGTATTCTTGCTGAATTGCAGAAAAAAGGAATCTTTGGATTTTTTGAAAGAGTAAACTTAAAACCAACCGGTGCTAGAAAGTTTCTATTGTTTATTTGGTTGGGAAAATTGCAAGCCATTTTTATTTTTATTTAGATAAAAAAAGACCCCCCGAAGGAGGTCTGTGAGTGTGAATGCCCGTAGGCAAATATCACATGAGGTTTTGAACCTTGACTCTTCTGTAGTAACGGTTTGTGTTAGTCTGCAGTCTACCAGGATTGGTAACAGGAGCAGCACCTTCTGCGAAGGGGTTGGCAACAATACCGTAACGAGTCTTAAAGCCGATCTTAGGCTGGAAAGTGTTCTCTCCAACTGCACGAACCATCTGAAGAGGAACGTAAGGGCAATAGAACAGACCTGCGTCATAAGGTGAAGAACCTTTATAACCAGCAACATAGTACTGAGCACCAGATGGGTTAGGAAGGTTTGCAGAATAAGGATCGATATAGACCTTATACTTACCAGCAAGAACACCTGCGAAGGTGTTACCAGTGTCATCAACGTTCAGGTTTGCATTGAGTGCAGGGGTGTAATCAAGTACACCAGCCATGGTCAGTGCGGAAGCAACGTCTGCGGAACACAGAATCATGTTGCCCTTTCCTCTACGAGTTCTTTGTGCGATTGCGTTCGCATCTCTCTCGATTTGGAAAATAAGACCTTTGAACTTCTCAACAGACCAACGACCATTAGAGTCAACGTCAAGGTCGAAAGTACCAGGGGTGGCAACATTCTGTTGAGCACCGGGTTCTGCAACCTTATAGATGGTTCTGATGACTTCTCTGTTGATTTCCGCAAGGATTTCAGTGGAGAGAATGTTGGCAAGTTCTGCCTCGGCATTCAAACCATGAATAGCCTTGAGGTCTTGTGCCAGTTCCAGAGAATACTCTGCTTTCAGAGCACGGGACTTAGCAGTAACGGTGACTTTCTCAATCGAGAATGCCATCTCATTGAATGCCTGACCATCTCCGAGATCCTCGGAGAATGCAGTATCCATGCCCTGACCGACGTTATATCCGGTTTGGGTTTGAGCAGTTGGGCTCAGAAGTCCTGGATTAGATCCACTCTGATTTCCAGTGGTTCCTAAACCAACGTTTGCTTCCTGACCAGTAACATATGGAGTAGCACTTCCGATTCCACTGTTAGAGAATCCGGTATTTGCTTCGTCGAAGAGTGCTTCTGCACCACTTTGATTCGTGAAACGGGAACGCATTGCGAAGATCAGTCCAGTAGGACCGTTCATCGGTTGAACACCTGCGAGGTCATATGCGACCAGGTTAGGCATTGCGCGTCTGATCAATGAGATCAGAACGGGATCGAAGTTTTTAATACCAGTTCCGTCTCCAACGGAGTTGGTAGGTGCTTCAGAAAGGAATTCTTTTTCCTCTCTAATTGTTCTTTCTTGATTCTCCAGAAGAACTGCGGTAACCATTCTCTTATGAGCATCATTGATGCCTCCGAGACCCTCGTGGTTGAGGATAGGTGCCCACTTCTCCTGAAGGTATTCAGCATTGAAACCTTGCATTTGAATTTACCTTGTTAAAAATTTTAGTTTGATTTATAATTAAAAAATCACTTTTTAGAAACTCTAGTCAGAGTATCGAGATAGGATTCCATTAGACCAGTAACTGGTTGTGCAATGGACTCTGAACTCTCGGAGATATTCTCTGAAGTGTCTCTTTGAGCACCAGCATTTTCTGGGAAATATGAATTTCTCAGGGTTGCCAGTTTCTCACGATAGTTGTCTTCACTATCAAACTCAACATTTTCGGCAAGAGAAGCTAGTCTATCCTTCTGTGAAAGTGCAAGACCTTCGGAGACATCGGAGAAGATTGCATCAGCAACCGACTCGGCTAATCTTTGATTGAGAGCAATATTAGACTTAATTTGCTCGTTGAGTTTATATTCCATTTCATCTAATTTTTCTACCATTGCGGTAGTTACATCATATTTCTCTTCAGGGATGTTTACATAATGATCTTCAAAAAGACTTCTCATTCCAGTGAGGAATGATTCGGTCATCTCTGCCTTGAGACCTTGCTCAACTGCGAGTTGATTTTCGGAAATCCACTCTTCGGCAACATACTCAAGATAAGCATCAACTCTATCAGTCAGTTCTTCTTTAATAAGAGTAACTTCTTCTTCGAGAGTTGATTCGTATTGTACCTTCAGTTCTTCTTGAACTTCGGCAACTTTTGTCCTGATAGCAGTTTCAAAAATGGTACGTGCTTTCTCTTGGAATTCTTCGGAAAGTTCTTCACCGGCAAGCAATGCATCAACATCTTCTTCGATGTCATATTCTGCTTCGATGACTTCTTCTTCAGATACAACTTCTTCATCAGAAGTTTCTTCCTCAGAAACTACATCTTCGGCAGATGCAGTGGTCTCTTCTTCTTCGACTACTTCACCGTCAACTTCCTCTTCTTCCTTCATACCTTTAGGCATGGGTTCGGCAGGTTTAGCACCTCTATTCACAATGTCTTTGACAGTTGCGATTTTTGGTTCTGCGAGTTTAGCAGAGTTGTCGTCTACTTTATAGTTTTCTGGAGTCGGACCACCGAGATCTTCCCAATTGCCAGTTTGGCCTGGTGTGGATACACCGGAAGCATTGCTCCCTGCCTTTGACATTGGTTCAGATGCAGCAGCTCCTTTAGTTACTACGTTTTCCATTTCTTGTAAATTGCTACCAACGGACATTTGATTTATTAGATTTTTTATACTAATATATTTATTTATAATTTAAAGATTTGATAAGAATTCGTTGAACAAGTTTAACTTATGTTCATCGAGAATTCTTTGGTCAACAAGAGTGTTAATTCTCTTCTGAGTTCTTTCTGCAAGTTGTTCACGAAGAATTCCTCCTTCCCAAATCCACTCTTTTCCTTCCATAATTCCTGATACAAATGCATCAGGTGCAGAAGGATCGGCAACGATATCAGCAGCAGTTGCTAACATGAAATCTTCACCAACAACTTTCACTCCACCACGATCTTCTTTTAATGAACCAACACCACGAGAAGAAACTCCAAGCATCACACCTTCATCTAAAAGTGAAGATGCAATTTTGCCCATAGGAGTATTAAGGATTTGTGCTTTACCTCTAAAATTACTACCCTCTTGAGTGAGTGAAGTAATCTTATGAGAAACACGGTCAAGATTTACGGTAGGTCCATCGGGATGACCAAGTTCTCCGAGAGCACGTCCCTTTTGGACGAATGCTTCATTATATCTTTTTACTTCACGAGAAAGAGTCTCCATAGGATACATTCTTTTATTACGATTTTCGAGGTCTGCTTGAAGGAAAACACCTTCAATATAAAGTTTCTTATTAGAACCTTTACCTTCGGTAATAATCTTTACGTTTGAAATTTCTTCTGTGATGAGTTTCATTTCTTTATCTTGCTATGGAGATGTTACGGGATTGTTATTTTCATCGTGACGTTGATATGTTCCTACACCAACTGGATTATTATTTTCATCGTGACGTTGATATGTTCCAGGAGTTCTTGGACTATTATCTGCATTACGAGCCTGATAATCTACATTAAAATTTTCATAGGTGACAGTTGACCAACCGGTAGTGCCTCCAAGATATGAAGAGGAGAAAACAGTAGATACACCTGGTTCTGGGTTATTATTTTCGTCATGACGAATATATCCCATTATTCTTGATCCTCTGATTGTGATTCGTCACCAAACATAGATGCTCCAACTACTGGACGAGCATTATCAATATGTCCTGCTGCTTTTGCATACAAAACATCTTTGATTCTGTCACTAATATCAGATGCCGAAGAGTCGGATCCAATTAAATTTACAATTTCTTCCATGAAAGTTTAATATATCTATATTTTATATTTATATCTCAGCAGATTTGCCGTCTACTTCAGTCATTCCACCATCTACTTCAGGTTCCATCGGAACATCACCCATCATTCCCTGTTCACCTTCTTGTGGTAATGGTTCTCCAGTTATTGGATCAACAGCACTTGGATCTGGAATAATGCCATCTTTAATTTCTTGTTCAATTTGCTCATCCATTTCAATCATTTCTCCATCAGTCTGACGAAGAACTTTACTACGAACCCACTTCTGGGAATAATACTTACCGATATAAGGTTCAATAGTTGCGAGAACACCAAGTCTTTCATTCAACATTTCTGTTTCTTTGAGTTCTGCGAACTGATTATCATACAAGAAATCATATTGAATATGATCACTAATTCTATCCCAGTCTTCCACAGAAACAATGTTCTTAAGGATTAACTGTGTCTTCAACATATCATTAAACATCTGAGCAAATCTCTTTCTCAGACGACCAACAAACTTAGCAAACTTAAGTTCGTCTCTTAAGATTTCAGAAGAACGTCCGAGATTAAAACCACCATCGGCAGCAATTCTTGATTCTGGAACTCCAAGTGCTCTATAAAGTTTCTTTTGGAAATACTCAATATCAGCAAGTTCTCCTAAATTCTGTCCACCTGGAAGAGTTGTGATTTCAGTTCCTCTACCACCTTCTCTACGAGGAAGCCAAAAGTCTTCCATCATACTCATAAATTTACGATCATCACGGATCTCTCCGGTGTTCGCATCATATACTTGCTTGTTACGATAACGGTTCATAACATCACGAAGATATTGTTCTGCCTTCACTTTAGGAAGATTACCAACATCAATATAAAAAATACGACGTTCTGGTGCTCTTGACAATCTGTAAATAACCAGAGAATCCTCAATCATTCTAAGTTGATTGAGTGCCTTGATTGCTTTATGTAGATAAGAAAGAACATTTCCTTTGTTCCTATCTACAAGACCGGAAGTACAATATGTAATTGCATCCTTTGCAATTTTTGTTCCTTTATTTCCACCACCACCGGTTAAGTTTCCGGTTGGATAGTTTGGTTTGGGGGTATATACAAAATACTCCTCAATCTCTGGAGCAATTCCATTTTTTTGTTCATCACGACCAGGAATATTTGGTCCAATAAGATTCTTATCTTGTTTCTTTTCTTGGCGGACAAACCGCATTTTCATTGGGTCAATATACCTCAGTTCTTTAATTCCTTCCTGAGGTTTTTTAAGATCGATTACCTTATGATAATAAAGTCTTCCATCAACATACCAATTCCTAAAAATTTCGTGAGACTTTTTATCAAAATCTAAAATTTCTTTAATATACTTAAATTCTTGTCTAATTGCTTTCTTTAAATTGTCCGTAGCATTTAGATTAGATAATTCAATTTCAATTGGAGAATCATAAAGATCACTCACAATTGCTTCGTTTACAACATCTTCGATAGCACCATCCGCTTCTGGATGTAGTGACATCTCTCTATATCTTTTAATTAGATCAAATTCTGTTCTATATTGTCCTTCAATATCTACATATGAACCATAAAATCCACTGCTAATATAGTTATCAACCCCATCCTCGTTATTCACGGGGACAGGGGAAACTATAGATTTGGATTTCTTTTCTGCATCATCAATAGAAAAACCAAAAAGTTTTGCCATATTATAAACTAACTTAGACTACTATTTTATTATTTAGGCAATATCTTCACCACCTGCTGATGGTCCATTACCTTTATATGCTTCCCAATAGTGGACTTGCATTTCTACGGTAAACTCCTGAATAGTGTCAGTTGTCTCATAACTTAAATCAATTGTAGAGATGTTAGTTGGGAAAACATCCTTAAAAACATATTTTCTAAGGACTGTTCCGGTACGATCTAATTGATTTACTTTAGCATCCACTTGATAAAGTGCAGGATCTGTTTCACCAGTTCCATTGTCCAATTTATTAATATAGTTCATCCACTTCTCAAATGCAGATCTGATATTGAATGAAGTATCATTCATTACAGTGATAGTCCATGTTTCGAATGTTCTATCACCTGCAATTTTCAGGATTCTTCCTCTAAAAGGAATATCAATTGGTGCTACTGTTGAAGAAGGTAGTGCTGCTGCTTTTACTAAAAATCTAGCATTATCAAGAACTTCATTCTCATCCTGAACACCAACACCCGAAGGGAAGGCTAGTTCCACTTCGAATAGATTGGGTCTTGCACCACCACCTTTTAATTTACTTTTAAAATCACTAATAGTTCTTAGTGGTAAAGTATTTACTTGTTGACGAGCCATTGTTTCTTAAACCTCTAGATTAAACGTTACCGATTACTTCATCAAATGAAACACCAGTTCTGGTGGCAACAAACGTAAGACCGATGAAGTTGATTGATCTTGCGGGTTTGATAAAGATGTCTGCTACAAACTCATTATTATCTATAATAGCAGCAGTGTTATTTGTCTCATCACAAATAACTACAAATTCGAAGATTCCTCTCTTTGCCTGAACATCACGAAGGAATGGTTCGACAATGTTCACAAAGTTAGTTCTTGTGATTTCGTCATTAAATTCGAAGAGTTGATCTCTTGCAGCAGCAGAAATTGCGTCCTCAAGATAGATGAACAATCTACGAACGTTAATACGATCAAATGCCGATGACTTACCAAATCCAGTCTTGTCTCCAAAGAGAACAATACCGGCACCAGGTGAGAAGATTACTGGATTGACTCTATTAGAATACAATCTATCTCTCTGTGCTTTAGATGGAGTATATGCAAGTTTAACTGCATTTAGAATTCCACCACGATTTGTTCCTGCTGGTGAGAACCACGGGAAGTTGTTCGCATCATTTCGGGCACAAAGACCAGCAATGTCTCCGTTTAGTGGAATATATCTAAAGGTATTTGCAAACCTATCAAACGTATACTTATAACCACTATCAAAAATTCCATAAGTTGTTGAAGTGATGGGAGAATAGAAACTAATTACATTTTCAGTAATTGTCTCATCTGAATTGATAGTTACTGCTCTATCATCAACATCATTAGTTCCTGCACCAACATCAGTAATTGCGGCACCTCTATATGGTGAGATGAATGCAACCGCATCCTTTCTTGTTTCGGCAACCGCAATACACTTATTCGCAAGTGCTTGTGCTTCTTCTTTACCATATCCGGCAGATCCCATAAGAATGAAATCTACATTATACTTTTCAGTATTCTCAAATAATCCGTAACCAGTAACTAATCCATCTAATCCAGAACTTAATGCACCAGGATTTTGTATGTTACCTGCTCCATCGTAATTCCAACCACCACTTAAGGTGTTGTTAGAATTACCAGTTGCGGCAAAGGTAATACCTTCAGCATTTTGATCCCAAGATACATCAGTCTCAGGATCAAATCCAGTTCCACCACTAACAAATCCGGTTGTTACAATACCTGCTGGTGCTGAACCAGCAAAAATATTTGGTGAACCATTTGCAATATACTTTCTCCAGTATGAAGGAGATCCAAGAGAGAATTCTGCATCTTTTGCTTTTGATAGTGATAGATGCTTTTCGAGAATTGTTCCGGAGTTTCCAGTGATATCTCCATCACCATCAACTACGACGACATGAACTTCATCAAATCTAGAACCTCTTGCTGCTGCATACTCGGAAGTTCCTGGACGATCTGCGAGTTGATTCCACTTAACAGTCGATGAAGAAGTTAAAGTAAGTGATTGTTGATCGAACCAATCTGTCTGTGCAGTAACAGAAGTAGTCGCATATGATGCTGCTTGTCCACTAGTGTGAATTGCTACACTTCCACTTCCGGAGAATGTGTAAACTCCAGATTGTTGATAATCTACTTCGGTAACAGTTCCTGCTGCGGATACATGCTCAAGAACTTTTACATAAGCATTTGCACCAACAACTTCAGTGACGATACCTTTTAAATATCCATCAAGAACTGAAGTAGTTCCTGCTCCTGGAAGTGTTGAAGAAATTGCTTGAGTAACTCCCATTCCAACAGCAAATCCTGCAGGTGCTGCAGAAAGTGTAAGAATTTGATCTGCCTTGGCATCAATAATACCAACTCTTAAACCATTTGCCCAAGAACCGGGATTTCTGGCAGCAACAACTACATTAGTAATTGGATTTTCATCGTATCCTAATTCTTCGTAGTGCTCTAAACTTTTAATTTTGATACTTGCGGCAGCACCAACAAACCCGTTCTGAAGACTAGTATCATCTGCTCTTACAACACTAAGAGAACCACCATATGCCAAATAAGAAGAAGCAACTAACCAGTGCTCATAGTGCTTATCTGTTCCGTATGGTTTTCCGAAGACATCTAATAAGTCTTTCTCGCTTCCGATTACTGTAGGAAGATCAACGGGACCTTGTGCAAAAGGTGCAACAATCGCACCAATGCCACCGGAGGTTGGATCAACCCTACCGACAGTTAAGTCTACTTCTCTTACTACAATACCAGGAGATGCTAAATTTAGTGGCATCTTGTTTTTTCCTCGCATCCAATTTACCTAAAAATATTTAGGAAAAGGGGTATTTCTAATGGGGAAACAATGCGTGAATACTTACCAATCAGGATATTCCCATCTTAAATTGCTCTTTCTACCTTTACTTACTCTTTTAACCGTACAATCCTTACATTCATATGAATATGCAGATGGTAATGTTTTTCTACCTTTTCGAGTGAGATAAAAATCATCCATCAAACTTTTAATCTTTCCACAAACTCTACATTTGCGATCAAAGAATAATAAATGTTCTAATTCGATCTCATCATCAAAAGACACTACTTATAATCCCACATATAGGACATATCACCATATTCATCTGCATACCATCTATCTCCAGAATCATCTACAAAACTTGCTTCACTATTAATTCCATCCTCAATAAATCCAAATGGTGCCATGTCCTGGTCAATTTGATTTTTCTGTTCCTCGTATATTCTTTTTCTTACATCATTCTCTGTCATCTCCTTGAAATACTCTTGTGCTACTAACCAAGAGAATATTACAAGACACATTGCCAAATCGTCATTACATCCTTCTTCTGCTTCGAAAGAGTTTCCTTTTTGCGAAAAAGTGGTAAGTTCTGATATAATTTCATAATCAGACGCAAGTAATTTATCATCTTCTACAAGAGTTTTAAGATTTGAACATCCTAATTTTTTAACTGCTGAAGTTGTACGAACTCCAAGTTGAGATTTCTTACCACTGAATCCTGATCCAACAACTTGACCATTACGACCTCTCATAGCACACATAAGAATATTTTCATATTCCAAATCATACTGGAGAATACTAGCAACCTGATCACCAATATCATTAACCTCTATCAATAACCAAGAATAATTATATCCCTTTGCCACATCAAATATGATATTTGGAAATAACATTGGTTTAATTTCATTATTTCTATACTTTGCAACTACCTTATAAGGAAACTCTGTGATATCAAAGACAATAAATGCGGAGTAATCATTACCAAGACCACGAGCAACGTCAACCGTAATTAGATAATTGTGTTCTGGAATTGGATTTTCATAGACATCCAATCCAGCATTTCTCTGTATTGGATCATCATATATTAAAGTTTTGAGTTTTGATGGGTTTATAAGAGTATTGACAGAACCTAAGAACTCGCACTCAAACTCAACCCGAAATTGTTCTTCTGATGTGTTTGCAATTGTTTGTTCTTTCCAAACTACATCTCTACCAGGAACTTCTGACCAATGAACTTCTGTAGGAATATATTCGTTTTTATTTCTTTCCGCATCATGCCACATACGGTAGAAGTGATTCATACCATGTGGTGTGGATACAATAATTACCTTTGTGCTTTTGCCAGAAGTAATAGTAGGATAAACAGATGCAAAGAAGGAGTCAGCAACATGATTCGGGACGAATGCGAATTCGTCGAGAAAGAGGATATTGAACGACATGCCTCGGACAGCACTCGCAGATGTAGAAGATGCCAATATCTTACTGCCATTTTCTAACTCGATGTTTCCTTTGTTCCACACTAGGATACCTTGTTGCATCCATTTTGGCAAGTTTTCGTATGCGGTTGATAATCTTCCTAGCAATTCTCTAGCAGTAGATGCTTTGTTTGCCAGAATACCAATGTTTACACTATCATTAAAAAGTGCATAGTGTAAGAGATATGATACCACAGTAGTAGACTTACCAGTCTGTCGTGGCATCTTACAGATATTAAATCTGTTATTGTGAAAATTATGAATTAATTTCTCTTGAAAATGATATGGATGAAACTGTGTTAGACCTTCATCAAGAGAAACAATTTTAATGTAGTTATTTGCAAAATAAATTGGATCTTGTTTACATTTGAGGAACTCAATAATTTGTTCTTCTGTAAACTCAATCGGAGTATTTGCTTTTTTTAATAATGGATTACCAAGATATACGTCACTCATAACAAAATTTAATTACAGTTCCATGCTCTAAGGGACTTATTGATTCTACTATCTGGATCTCTTGCAGTTTTAGCAGAAGTTAATTTCTTTTTCATTCCTTTCATTCTCGCACAGAATGATGCTCTTCTTTTGTTACCTTTCTTTTTAGATGGTGCTTTCAGGTCAGAACCAGGATTTTCTCTTTCATAAGACTTACGACCTTTTTCATTTAGTCCTCCAGATTTACTCTTACCTGACTTTTTAGTCCAGGCAGCACCTTCTCCAAGTTCATTTCTCCAATCGGAAGCACCTTCAAATCTTACCTTTGGTTTTAGTTTCTTACCATCAGGTGAAGGAACAAACTCACCAGTCTCTGAGGACTTCATATCATCAGTATCTACATCACCATCCACATCGGCATCGACTCTTCTTACTGCTTTTGCGGCAAGTTTTTTTAGATTGCTACCGTCGATTTTTGATTCTTCTTTTTCTTCTTTCATTTTTTCACGTTTTGCTTTTGCCTTAGCAAGTAATCTTGCTCTGGCAGCATCCTGTTCACTCTTAGGAATAGGAGTTACGGCACCAACTTTTTGATCAACATCACCAACATCATACCCTTCTTTCTTTACACAATTGTTTACAACTTTACCAAACATCTTTTTGGTTCCTTTCTTCTCATATCCTTTCCAACACTTTTGTCCTTCACCAAGTGATTCGGTCTCTTCTCTTCTCATATTTTTTTGTGCTTTTAATCTTGCCTTTTCTGCCTTAAATTCGGCTTGCCTTTTCTTCATTAATGCATCAGCAGGACTTAACCCTGATACATCTACCTTACTTGCAGATTCTCTGTCCTTTGCCTTTACAGTATCTTTTTGTTTTTGTAACTCTGCAGATTTTTCGGCATTAGTAATAGGTCCAGTAGGTTTTCCTTTAACCCTACCCATTTTAGCTAGACGTGATTTTCCAGATGAAACATTTTCATCAATTTGTTCTTGTCCACCCTTAATAGGTTCTGCTTTGATAATATCAACGAATTCATATTCGGTTGCTTTAAAGTCATCTCTCCAATCAGAATACTCTACAGACTCTGACTTATTTCCCCAGTTAGCAGCACCTTTTTTACGACATTTTACAAGTGCTCCGGATGCATATGCAGAAGGCCAAACACTATATCTACTCTTGACCTTCTTATAACAGGCATCTTTTTCGCCTGCTTTTTCTACTACAGTTTCTTCTGTCTTCACGTTGATTGCCTTCCCTTTTCTATCTGGATCTGGATCTTGACGTTGCTTTCTATTAAATGCTTTTTTCTCTTCCTTATCATCTAAATTTGCGGCCATTCTGCTGGATCCGCATTTTGGTTTTGTGGTTTGTCCTGGTTGTTTGGCGCAGGGTTTTCCGGCATATTTGCCACCCAATTGAACCCAACCAGGCTTGCCATCACTAGACCTACTCTTGCCAAACCAGTCACTCAAAGACTTATCACCACTTTTCGATTCACTTACACCTCCTCCATCCCCACCATTACCATTACCGTTTCCATCCCCATTACCATTTGTAGGAACATCGATACCAGTTTCTTCTGGTTCCTTTCCTCCACCAGAAAATCTAGCGGTTACTCTTAAACCCTTCGGAATAGGTTTACAAACCTCATCCGTATAACAATAATAATATCCTTGCTTACACTTTTTCATCGATGAAAAGTAGTCTATTCTTTATTATTTAGAAAACCTTGCTTAAGCATTTTTTGAAGTTCTGATGTCGATCCAACAAACACTGCATTATTGGTAACATTGTTTGTAGTTCTCTTAGTTTCGTCCTCTACATCCTTAAGTTTCTTTTGTAAATCAATTAACTTATCAGTAGTATCAGCAACACTCTTAATCAACTGCCCTGCGACCTCATATGCCCTTGGACTGCCTCCTTCCCCTGCTACCTCCATAATGCCATTGATTGCCTCCTGACCCTTCTCTATGAGGGAGTAGAGGTTCGCACGACTATAGATATAATCTTTCTCTATATCATCATCTTTCGATTTTATAATCTCTGGTTTTTTGATTGGTTTTGACTCGACAATATCACTCTCAATATTCAGAGCCTCATCGATTGAATCATAATTATTCATAATAGATTAGTAATCCTCTTTTTTAGTGGGACTGAATTCTTTAGAGTCTCCTAAAAATTCCCAACTTTCTGTAAATCCAAAATCATCACCAGGTTCTGCGTCAATTGGGTCAGGAACAGCAGTATATCTCATTTCACGTTTTGCTGTCTTAGTATTTGTATCAGCATACAAATCAACCTGAACTTTCTTAATAAGTCCATCAGTGCTATCTGCAACAGGACCGAATATGTAAGTTTTTGCAGTAAATCTTAAAGTGTAAATTAATGCTCTACGAGTTTGAAATGAACCTTCATAATCGTCTTGAAAATCTATACTATCTAAAACAATAGGAACATCCCTTTTTTCTCCAATAGATTCTACCAAATCAACTGTAACATTAAATGATGGTTGAAAAAATGGTAGTATTTGCTCAACTATTTGAAGAGCATCATCATTTAATTTAGTGAAAATATTTAACTCAAATCCTATATTATAAGGAACTGGCATGAAAACTTTTTTTACCTTTCCATTTTTGTCACATGCCTTAAAGGTTTGTACTATTCCAGTTTTTCTATCACCATCATATTGAATACTACTCATTTCAAAAGACATTCTTGGTAAAGTAATTGCAACAGGTTTTGTTAAATCTTCCTGTTGTTCAATTTTTGCAAGAAATTTCTGCATTGGTCCATAAGATAAACCAACTCTCATATCAGAAATTACATCTTCAGAATTATCTTTATGTTTGATATGAATATCATTAAAAAGAGTTCCAAACGATATAATCGTTTTTCTAATTATTTCGTTATAATAGTATGTTCCTAACATTAATATGTACCAAATGGATTTGTTTCTGTAAAGTCTAATATTTTGTCTGCTTCTACCTCAAATTCATCATTATCTGAATATTGATCACTTGATGAAGTATCTGTGTCATATGACTTTAAAGTGTAAATTGCGGAGGAAGAAGATCCAACTATATTTTCTCCTTCACTAAATGTTCCACTATTTAGTGAAACTCTCAAAATCTTATCAATGTCTTGTCCCGGATTAGTCCAAGATTTGACTTCTGCAGTAACTCCCGAAAGAGATCCAGTGACTGTTTCGGACACAATAAAGGTTCCAATTCCAACTGTAGGTGGTGGAGAAACTGTGATATTTGGTTTAGAAGTATATCCAGAACCTGCATTTGTTAACAGTACTTCCGAAACTCTTCCATTGAAAATTCTAGAGATTGCCGTTGCTGTTGTTCCTCCACCGACTGGTGGATCTATTGTTATAGTTGGTGCTTGATAATATCTATCACCCTTATCTGTAACTTCAATCTTAAGAATTGGACTTTCGGATATAATGCAAGTTGCAATTGCACCAGAACCATTTCCTCCAGCAATAGTTATAGTAGGAGGTTCAGTGTATCCATATCCAGTATTTGTAATGACTATCTCTTTAATTGATATTGCATCTCCGACTGATGTAGTTATTGCAACTGCGGTAGCTGTCAAAGAAAATTCATCAACTCCTATGGCACCTGTAATGGTACTAACATCCACATCTGCAAAAAGTGGAGATCCAAGACCTGGAGGACTTATTGTTACTGTTGGTATTCCTGTATAATTGTATCCATCATTTAGTAGAACAACATTAGTAACACCTGAAAAACCTGGAACAAGTATTGAATCGCATTCTGCAGTTCCACCGAAGGCAACCAATTTCAAATCAGTAATATAACCAACATCTTCTAGAACATCATCTATTTCTGGAATTCCGGTATCAATTTCCTCATCTTCATATTCGAAGAGTTCACATGATAATTCATAAACATAATTTCTACCTAATTGATAAAATGGTTTTTCTACTTCAACTCTTTTAATTTCAAAAAATCTTTCTCCTAAAGGAAAATAAACTAAATCTCCTTCTTTTGGTCTATCAACAAATGCTAGGTCTTCTCCTGGATAATATATTCTAGATATTGAGGCAATTTCTGCTAAGTATGGTGAAATTGATTCTTCAAATCTTTCTTTTGAAAGAACTAAAGTTATTTCATTTTTAAGTCTTAGACCAAATTTGGTCATGATATCACTATCAGGAGCATACCCATCATAATTATTTAAATATGCCTCAATTACGAAACTTGTATCAAATTTTGAAGACTGAACTTCATTCAGTATATCATCAGTTTTTAATAGTTTTCTTGGAATATAGTAAACCTCTATTCCATACATTTTTAATTGTTCATTCACTAAGTCTTGTACAAGACTCTGTTCACCAGATGAACCTTGAAGAAAATAGGGATTCAGTGCCATAATTATCCAATTAGATCTAAAGGTGGTAGTTCATATTCAGAAGACATTCTTTGTTTTATATCTTCTAAATCCCTTTGAGCATCTTCATATATCTGCCTTCCATTTAATTCAATTCCGCCAGGAAGTTTGACACCATTAAATTTAATTAAGTTTTGACCCCATTGTCTTTTTATCAATGCCGTCAAGTATTTTTTTACAAATGAATCATTATAAACTTGAGTAAATGATTCGGGATCTAATGCTCTATAACAATCAATTACGAAAAAAGTATCTTTAGATTGTGCTCCCCAGTCTATATCTAAGTATAATCTATCTTGTCTTTTGTTATATCTTATCTGTTTATCTGTGGTAAGTAAAAAATCAATATCTTCAAGATATGTTTTTGTCATTGCATAAGTTAGTAAGTCAACAGAACTAAAGTAATAAAGATCATTTAAGAAAAGTTGATATTTAATACTAAACATTCCTCCAGAAATTGAACTAGTATCAAACTTAAATATTTTTTCAACTCCTATTACAGAATCTGGAACTTGTATATAATTCGAATTTTCGTAGAAATTAAAAGTAGTTGCAGTTCCTACAATATTTGAAGTCCCAGTAGTTGTTACAATTCCTACACCATCTGTTCCATTAGCCTTTCCTCTATCAATATCATCTTGAGATACTTTGTATTTTAAATACATTCTCTCAACACCATCATAATGTCGTTCATTAAAATATTGAATAGTATCATCAACTAAATCATCTATCTGATCATCATCAACATTGATTTCTAAAACTGGTGCTCCCAGTTTTCTGAGACAATAGTCAATTAATCCTTGTCTTGTACTTGGTTTTGCCATCAGTATTCTCCTCCATCAAGGATACTTGTCCAAGTAACAATTCCGGATGGTTCATCAGTTGTTAATATAAAATTACTTGTCTCTATTGCCGTTGCAGTGCTTCCACTACTTACTAATTTTCCTTCTGTAGTAAAATATCCAACTCCATTTGGACCATTAAAATTATTTTCATAAATTAGATATTCATCAACATAAAGATCTGAACCTACAAATAAATCACCCCTAAAAGTAGTAACTCCAACAACATCAATGTTTTGAGTTGTGACCGTATCAGTTACATTAATATTTTTAACAAATCTAAATGTATCTGTTGTGATAAATTTAGAAGTATTTGCATTATATTCTAAAAAGAAACCATCTGCTAAGGATGATACATCAACATCACTTAGATCTACAATTCTAGATACAGATGATCCACTAATATTTGAGAGGACTTTTATTACCCCCTGTCCACCAATTCTATCTGGTATACTTGGCATTACCTTGTTACTCCCGCTCTTACTAAAGCCATACCCTCAAATGCTTTATATTTTTTTCCTCCAGAGTCCAATCCCCCGATTTCAACTAGAACATCATAAACATATCTACCAGGTTTTAAACTTAGAGTTTGATTATCAGTTAGTGAAAGTTCAATAATACCAACTTCGGAATCTAAAATTGTCGAAGCAAAAGAAACTGATGTTGAACTAGAGGGACTTTTTCTTAATTGTGCAGTAACACCATATCCAGTAATATTAATACTGGAATTGGTTCTAGAGTCACCTAAGGCAAAAGAGCTGGAAAAATCAAATCCCTGCTCAATCACAATATTAGATGCATAAACTGCCATTATCTTTGTAAATTATAATCCTTTAGATATTTATATGAATTATTGGTGGCAGTTTATTTGCTTAAAAAATCTTTGAGTAAATTTTTTATTTCTTCAATATCTTTTTTCATATTATTCAACTCTTCTTTCTCAGAATTTTTTCGTTTCACTCTATTCTTATATCTATCATAAGCAATATCGTCACAATTAACAATTGCTCCAGTATCCTCATCTCTGTAAAGATGAGGATGATCTTTAACTCTTATTAAATTCTTCATGCTAATGCGATTGTTCGAAGGTCACTAATAATTGGTGCATTTGCCTGATCAGTTCCTGACATAATAATTTTAATTGAATATCCACTAAATTCTCCCAAATCATTAGCACTAAACTCATATTCTAAGAACTGGTTAGCAGAACTTGCAGGAACTTTAACATCAGATTTCCCGTTATTTAAAGATGGATCAACAACTCTAAATCCACCGTCAGAAGTTGCCTCAAGATTCTCATATCCTGGGAATAATTCAAATTCTTGTTCAATTTCAGATGAATCATCTCTGACGAGACTATAAAGAACTCTAATATCTGCAGATGCAGGTCTATATGCCCCAAGTATAACCTTCAAAGAAGATGCTGGTTTGGAAAGTCCAACAGTATCAGAAACATAGATTGCTGAGTGTGGATCATCTAAAATAGAATTTACTCTAGAATCTGAAGCAAAATCGGTGACAGGTCTATTTAAATAATTTGATGCAAATTCAACAGTAGAATTTTCGAGATTTATAATTGGAGATAAGTTTTCATCTGTACTATTTAATGTAACTGCTGTAGTAAATGATCTTCTACCAGAAACATTATTGAATGCTGGTTGCTGCAATTCATTCACTCTAGAGCACACTATTCTGGTAGATTTTAAATTATTAAAGGAGTTCAATTCTACAGGTTCTACTTCATTTAGAAGTTGGAAAGAAGTTTCAGTGCCATCAATACTAGTTCCGGTTGTTGTTCTAACTACGGCACTTACTGAAGTTGAATCACCAGGTGCCTGAACAAAGAATCTTGGATTTAGTGAATTAAATTGGATATTCTCAGTTGCATAGACATTATTTCCACCACCAACAAATTGTCTATTAAATGATAATTGTGGTAAAGTTGCAGTATCTGCAGATCTATTTACTCCATATGTAGCACTTCGATCTATTTCAACATAATATCCATTAGAGTCAATTCCAGTATCGGAAATATCATAAATTACATTATTAATTCTTCTTAAAGATACTCCATTAAACTCATACTTTTGAACCTTAGAATTAACTTCATGAGATTCAATTTTTCCTTCAATACCTCTAGTAAGAGTTCCTAACTCATTTGAAGATGCCGTTTCGTATGATATAACTTCATCTCCAATTTTTACATATCCTGGATTGGAATTGCTAACAGGAAGACCTTCAAAAGTTTCAAAGTCAGTAGAAAGTCCAACAAATATTGTATTTAATTCTGTTGATAATAAACCAGCAGTAAGAATTGTTGGTGAAATATTAGATTCAACACCACTCAATTGCAATTTATTATTATTGGCATACATTCCATGATTGAAATGACTTACTTCTAAGTAATTACCAGAATTTGTTCCTGTTCCTTCAGTTACACTTAAAATGGTGGTAGATGCCAGAGATACAATAGTTGTATCTGTATCATAATAACTTACTCCAACTCCAGCATTAGATCTGAATGCTTTTGCTGCACCAACTTCACCTTGAACATTAGTCAAGTAAAGGGTATCTCTTCCGGTAATTGTACTAATAGTAATTAATGCACCTCTTCCTGTTATATTACCATTCAATTCATTATCAATAGTTACCACGTCACCAACTTCATATCCAGTTCCACTATCAGTTATTGTGACCCCAGTAATTACACCAGCAGTTTGTGCAATAGTCAGTCTTAATCCACTACCTTTTCCGACCAGAGTAGTTGTTATTAAATCAGACTGAGTTGTATAATTTTCTCCTCCATTAGTAACTGTTGGTGTGCCACTAACTGGACCTCCAGCATACTCAATATATCCATAACTATTTGGAATAGAACCGGCAATTTTTCTACCAGTATTTAAAATATCAATCAGTCCAGAATCTGTGAATGTTGTAACTCCAAGATTGACAGTTTTTGGTAGACCTGTAACTGGGTTTGTAAGTAAATTATTTACATATCCATTACTTTGATCTAAAGGTGGATTACCAAAATATGCAATACCAGTATTTGCAGTAAATTTTGCTTTATAAAGTTTAAATTTAAGATCTAATTCTTGTGTAGGAGTCCAAATAGATCCATTTTGAGACTTAAACAAACTACCAAGTGCGAATTGCTTACTATAAATGACTGCTTCCGCATCAGGTAAAGATTGTGTATTAACAGTTCTCTCTCCCATTTTTGCAATCCAAACTTCATATTCATCTGAAGTAGGTGCAAGTAAAACTACAGCATATTCATTTCCTGGGGCAAGATATTTCGGTTCATCAAATGTAACTCTTGTTGCAATTTCTCCAGTTGCTGATGTTGTAATTTGATCTGGATATAATGTTTTAGATTCTCCAACCAGATTTAGAGTTGGAATACCAAGTTCCACTGTTCTTATTTGAACTTCAAGAGGTTCACTACCTGCTGGTTTGTTAGCAAAATAGATATCTAATTCAGTAAGAACTACACCTTTATCATCACTACTAAATCCATTTAAATCGGGAGCATCAATATCTCTACCGACAACAAATGACTGTGCAAGAGGATCAGATCTTCTCGCTCTAACAACCTCACGTCTAGTTGTTGTTATAGTTGTAGTACGTCTTACCGTAGTGTCAATAGTTGTCGTTACTGTGGTCTGTATTTGTCTTGTTAAGAGAGTTCCAACAGCACTATAAGATCCTTGACCGGTAGAAATTAACTTACTTCCAGGTAATGGTTTGGTATTTGTAGAACTACTAGTCAATAAGTATGTCTTTTTACCAGTAAGAAGTCTTGGATTTGGTGCCGGATTTGTATGAGGATTCTTGATAAAGAATGAACCAAAAAGATCTCCATAATTATCAGTTATCAATCTTAAATCTTTTACATATGCAATTGCACCACTCGTTTGTCCAACGATCTTTGCTCCTTTGGTAATGTATCCAAAAAATCTTCCTTGTGCTTCATCGGATAATGAATTTAGGTCAATATTTAATGTTTTGGATGATTGGCTATATGAAGTTGGTAAGTTTTCGGATCTTACATAAGGATTAATGTTATAAGTTCTTGATGGTGAATTGAAAGGACCTTCTTTATGATTTGATGTTGCAAGTCTAAACCGACCTGTTTCTTGTCCACCTTTATATACTTTTACTGTTTCACCTGAAGTAAATGAACCTTGTAAAGTACCAGATGTATTTAAAGATGTGCTATTAGCAATTTCTATGAGTTTCGGTATAAAATCTACATTACTATGATTATCTAAGAACTGATAATGTCTTGTTAAAGGTTTCAGTGATCTTCCAAAGAAAGAAACATTTCTAGATCTGATATACTGCTCATCACCACTTGAGATTAGAACATCTCTGGATCGTACATCAACTCTAGTTCTAGAACTTATTGAAGTCTGTGTTCTAGAGTTTGTACTACTTCTCCAGTCTGTTCTTTGCGTTGCTTGTCTCCTTCGAAGGAGAGCAAATGCAAAGAAATCCAATCTATTTCTAAAACGAGGTATTTCAGGTGTTTCATTCTGTATTGGTATTGATACTGTATTTCTAACAGTGTTAGTAACAACATTAGTAGTTCTTCTTGTTATATTCTGTACAGAAGGGGGAATATAAATGGTTCTAATCCAAAAATCATTTTCTGGAGATAGTTTTACACTTCCAACATATTCTACTACATGGAATGGATTGACATTTTCAACACGAGTAGCAAGTGGTTGCTCTAACCAACCGATAGAATCATATTTTAGAGTAACAATATTCCCAGTTTTTTGAATATTTGGATCTAATAACTCAAAGTTAGTTGTCAAATCCAAATCTTCTTCGGAAATTTCCGATGAAGGTAAAACTCTTTGTCTTAAGGAATTGGAAAGAAGTCTTGGTCTCAATTGACCTTCACTAATATCTGCTGATGTTAGATTTTCATCACTACCTGTTCTATCTGCAAAATTATCTACAAAGAAACCAGACTTGAATCTATTATTGCCATCTTCATCTTCAATACGCAATGCTTCAGTACTAACCTCTAATAAACTTAAAGATGTGACTCTTTCTAAGTTTTCTATTCTATCTTCAAGTTGACCAATATCTCTCATGGTATATCTTCTATTATCAACCAAATTAATAGAAACATCATCAGGGTCATAAAGATATGGTGGAAGTATAATCGTTGCCAATTCCATCAAACTTTGATCATTACTTGGAGATGCTTTTGGATCTTTTGCTGAAACACCTTTACTAACAATAAGGTTTTCAAACTTATCAAGATATAATTTATCAATTCTAGGAAGATAAAAATCAAACCCAATTAAAGAACTCTCACCAGGTTTTAAGTTATAATCTGTAGTAAATGTTCTTGACCCAAAATCAAATGGTGAAGAACTTATTCCTGAATAATTAACAACTCTTGGTCTAAAATCTAATGTATCAGAAGCTCTAACATTATTAGGTCCAATTGTAGGAATATCATTTAAAAATCTATCAGAATCATAACTTAAAACCGTAAATACATCACCAGTATCTGATGCAGGAACTATATAATGATCAAAAACAACTAGCAACCTTTTAGATGGTTCCGAATCTGTTGTTCTAATCAATCTTGAATAATCATAATATTCATTTTTTTGACCACCATCAAGAACAAAATTATTTGTTACATTATTATATTTTCCCAATGTAATAGACTGAACCGTAGAAATAATATTAGATTCTTTAAATGTTACAGTTTCTCCAGCAGTAAAAGTATTTTGATTTAGATAAACCACACCTAATTTATTGTTACTAGATGAAGAATTAGGTAAAGAAAAATATGATGGTGTAGAATTCTGATTTGTAACAATTCTTGCAACTGTTCCACTTTCAGAACCAATGATATTTTCACCAATAATCGCATCTGTTCCGACATTAGATATTGAAGAAAATTCTATTGTATCCAATTTAGGATCTGCAGTATTTGATGATTCGTATACTACAAGAACTTTTGAGACATCAGGAACATTTAATGAAATTTGATCATCTTGAACTCTGAGTCCATAATATGGATTATATGTTAGTCCATCATTGATTGATATGCTAGATGCAGACCCAGATTGTGCTAATTTTGATAGTTCAACTACTTTTATTGCACTTCTAGTAAAGTTTTTAATTTTACTTTGTATACCATTCTTTTTGAGAGTTGTATTTACAACTATATCTGATTGACCGGAGATTAATCCTTCAATTTCGACTCCAGTTCCCCCTCCAGTAAGAGTAAATGCTTCAGAAGTTATTGTTCCAATTCCTCCCCCAGTATAATGAATAGAATATCTTTCTTGATCAAATGATTCGTAAAATGCACTTGTAATACCAGTTGGTAGTAGACCAAATACCAAATCTCCATTAACATCAGTTGATTCTTGAGTTATTTGCTTTGTTATTGCTAACTGCGAATTAGAAAGATCAACTGAAGATATGTTAGATTCAGGTAGATTTGCATAAAGAAATCCATTTTCACTATTTCTTATTTGTGCTTTTCTAAGATTTGCTGTATAATTTCCATTTCCGATGGAAGTTCCGTCATATACTCCACTAACACTACCAATACTAGCAATAGTTAGTGTTGCTAAATCTGAAGAAATTGATACAATTCTATTATATTTTAAATTAGTTCCCTCTATGACACTAATTATTTCGTTCTCGTTCACTCCAGAGAATAATTTTCCTGGACTTGTTACTTGAGTTCCAGTGACATTAACTTCTGTAATCCCATTAGAGAATTTTCTAGGACTTAGAACTGCATCTGCAGTAAAATTATATATAGATAAAGATGCAGAAAAACTTGGAAACTCTTCTGCTCCTTTTTGTCTAACAGTACCAAGTTGGTCAATTGTATTTTGAGTAAAACTTGCAATTGTTAATGCAGTTTCAATTCCATTAACAATTAGTTTTTCTCCGGTTACAAAAGTTCCTGAAGTTTGAGAAAGATTTAAAATTGCTGTAGGGGCACCAAAAACAACAAAACCACTTGCTCCACTACTTTTTCCTTTTATAAAGGAGGAAGTTGGCATTTCAGTTGCCGTTACACTTCTATTAAAAGTTACAGATGTATAAGTTTGAATATCATAAAGATATAAATCCCATTGAGTTGCTGCACCAGAATATGCAGCATCAGTCAAGTTAAAGGTATATACTCTCGCAGCACCAATTATCGACCCCAATCGACCATATAAATATAAAGTTTCATTTTCTTTTGGAGCACCACGGACATTATTAACTCTAAGTAAATGCCCCATCTCAAATGGAATATTTGCACTATTAATAGTTTCAGTGTCTCTTGGTTTTTCTACATCTATAGCAGTTTCTGTATCTAAAGTAACATCATAACCATCAACATATGCTCTTCCAGGACTTACCTGTAGACACATTAAATCATCCGATGGAGTATTTCCTTGTTCTGTAGTTTCTCCTTCTAAATATAAACCATCATTATCGATTTGATCATTTAACGAATTGAGTGCTTTAACACCAAACTCATCTACGGCATAATGACCAGATTCATCAAATGTTCTTTCTGCAATATAATCTCTTATTAAATTGTAGACAGGTTTATTTTCAATTTTTTTAATTCTTCCTTCATCTACTCTCAATATCTCTACAAAATCAGTATCTGTATTATTAGATATTTCTTTTTTTGTAAGTGTTAATGCTATCTTTAATCTGTCTGCTCCTGGTGCTGCAAAATTAGTGAAACCACTTGCATTATCATACAAGGATGAATCATCTTTTGCATTTACAATAGTTTCTGATATTTTTAATCCTACTCTATAAGAAGGAGTATTTGTATAATAGTCTAATATAAGTGTTTGCTTTGAAACCTCTACAAATGTTCCTCTGATAAAATAAACACCATTATCAATAGATGCTGCTGAACCAATAGATGTTGCATCTTGAGAAATTAATGATGCAAATACAGTTCCTGCATTAATTGTAGTATTACCATAGGTAACATTTTCACTTGCAAATAATTGTTCCCCATCTTGAAATGTATCTACATCTGCATCATCTCCAGATTCTCCATATTTTACGTAAATTGTAATGTCAGTTACTAAATCACTATCAGATGTAAGTGCAACTTCTTGAATAGATGCTGTTACACCCGAAAGTTGTCCTGTAATTTTCTTTCCAATAAAATTCTTAATATAAACAGAGACATCTATACCTAAATTGACCGCATTTAATTTTACTGCAGAAAACTGATTATCAAAAGTTACAGATCCTGGAAGAACCATAGATCCTTCTTTAAAAATATTGCCACCAAAAGACTCTACTTGGTTCTGTAAGATGGATTGAAGAGTTGTTAATTCTCTAGCCTGAACTGGATATCCTGGTTTAAATAAAACTTTATAAAAATTTTTATCCCCATCAAAATCATCATAATATGGGCTTATATTTAAGTCTGTTTTTTGTGCCATCTTTTTTTAGAATTCCAGAATAATTTTGATGTCTTCTTTTTGTCTAGAGTCTCTCTGAACTTCGGGTCGGTTGTCAATATAAATTATATCCCCCGTCTTTTTATTTATCTCTGGATTTGCAAGACCATTTGTAAAAGTAACTCCCAGATTAATCTGCTTATTATTAACAACTACAACACTACCGTTTAGATCTGCAATACTTGCAGAACCTCCACTAGTATTAAATTCGATGTCATTAGTAGAATTGAATGCTATTATATTTGTTGTACTGTTACTAAGTGTTTGGTCTATTTTATTTCCAAAACATAATGATCTGTCTTGATAATACTTCAAAACTTTAGTATCTTTATCAAATGATGCTACATATCCTTTTGCCCCAGACACACTTTGAGTTATTTGTTCACCAATAGTTACATTTCTAGACTCTGATAGTCCGATACCAGAAAGAGATGAGAATGTATTTCCAGTAAAAGTTACTCCTGCTCCAGAAAATGTTTCGGGATTTTTTATAATTCCGACCTGAGCAAATTTAGTGTCTATTGGAAAATCTTTAGTTGAATCGTCGAATCTTGCGTACATTAATACTTTATCTGTTCCCAACTCCTCATAAATGTTATAACCATGACCTTTTGATGGAGGAATTATAGGTATTAATTTTGCAGTATCAGTGGGGGAAGATTTGGGTAAATTGAGAATTCCATATGTATATCCTTTTCCACCATTTGTTACCGTAATATCGGTTATTGTACCTGCACTATCTACCGTAATTGAAACTTTACCTCCAGTTCCATCTCCTAAAATATCTGCAGTCGTGCCTGTAGTGTATCCTTTCCCACCATCCTCAATATATACTGCTTTTATTTGATTATTATTAATATCAGAGTTTCCTCCTTCTCTAATAGTTTGAATACTAGAATCCGTTGTAGTTAACCAATCATTAGGAACTGTAATATATTCTGTAGAATCAAATTTAATTACATCTGATGGAG
>Ga0257126_1000615_pt1 | contig 28313 bp, 29 predicted proteins | sample SI060_120mmetaG_FD_190151 | JGI IMG/M metagenome (GOLD analysis project Ga0257126, IMG submission 190151) | Marine microbial communities from Saanich Inlet, British Columbia, Canada - SI060_120m | ecosystem: Environmental > Aquatic > Marine > Inlet | place: Canada: British Columbia | collected... | reverse complement strand
AGATACTTCACTGTTTCATTTTCTTCCATGCTATACCTTTTAGCATAGGCAAGAGTTGTAGTGCGCTCATGTTGAGAAAAATGAGCTAAGATTAAGTCGCTATATCGTGATCGATATTCTTCAATTTTATCTAAAAAAGCCATCCACCCTTTTTCATCGTCCTCTTCTTTATCAGTCCAGACATATTCAAACTTATTATCTCCATTAGATGGTTCAAGAAAACCCCAAAGGTAAACATGTTTATCAATATTAGCTGTAAGAGCATTATCTTCAATATCAAAATGTACCCATGTGCCCTGTGGAAGATTGATTGGAGTAATAGTATAAATCTTATTGTTTAGATAGGACTGCGCTTGCAATATTGCTCGCTTTTTCTTTAAAGAGCCCTTTAAATAAGGCACATCAGGCAAAGTATCATAATCAGTATTAGCTAATTCAGTAATTGATTTAACTCCAATTTTCTCAAGTCCTTGAGCTGAGCGACCTTGAATTCCGTATATTAATGAAAGCTCTTCTGCAGCTTCAAACTTGGGTTTGCAATGGTTATAGTAGGAACACGAACTGCATTTGCTATGACTGTATCGGGCAGATGGCTCTTTTTTGTCTTTAAGAAGTATGCGCATTTCATTAATAAATTTTTCTGTAATAGCATTGGCTTCATCACCTATTTCAGCAGTTGAATCATCACCAAGGTAAACAATTGCTGGAAGTTCAACACCAAGGAGTTTTCTGTAAAAACCAAGTTGAATCTGTATAGATTTTTTCTTCGCATTAAGCGAAAGCTTGGCATCAGCAGGTTGATATTCTCCACTTTCATTTAGAATTAGAAAGTCTGGAAAGCCAACAAACCCCTCCTTATCATTTCTTAGCTGGGCCTGATATATAACTTCAACATTTTGAGCCATAAGTTGATGAGTCTCTTCAATCGAAGAAGCCTTATGAACATCATATTTTCCCTGAAGATGCTTGAGAATTTTTTCCTCGTGTTCTAGCCCTCTGTCTTTGACTAATTGATCGAAGGGATCCTCAGTTTGGTCACAATCTAATTGGCCTTTGTTGTCGAGCCAGACACGGCGTACACATTTTGACCATGCAGTAGCATCCGAGGGTTTTATGAAAGGATAATTCTTGGTTTCACTCATTGCTTAATCCTCAAAAAGTAACCTTATTTATCAATAATCCTCTATATAGTCATACTCTCGTGCGAATACATATGAGTTTTTATCAATATTTTTTATAAACCTATCATCAATATCATCAATAACAGAAATTGTTTCTTTCTCAAAATTAATTAATATTAATCGTATGTTCTTAGTTAAAATTTCTATAAAAAAAGAACGAACTAAGGCATCTGAAGATTTATTTATTGATAAAAGTTCATATATGTTTTGTTCATCTTCAATAACATAATTGCTAGTTTCAACTATTGATGGATCATACTCACTCCAGCGCCCTTGACCCAATGATTGATTAGCAATCTTTTCTATTACGTTGAATTCACCAATTGCAAGCTCTCTTGAAAGAATATAGACAACCTTTCCATCACCCTCTCTAGCAAATCCAAAATTAGGAATTTGTGAAAGATATTGCATTACCTATGTATAATTTTCAGGATTTATAAAATCTTCCGTAGATATGCCCAGAACTTCTCCAGCCTCTTCTCCAACACAGCTCATATCTTTACCTCCGATAAAATATCCTTCATCCCACTCCCCATCTACCCATTGCTCATAACAAACAGTTTCCTCATCATCTATCACTGCAGGGTACAATAAATAGAGATTTTCAAAAGATGTTCCAGCAATCATCTGAGAAACTAGCCCAGGATGGCACAAAATCTCTTCGGTCTTTAGTGCAATAAGAAAAATGTACTGCTCTTCAGAATCATCATAACTGCACTTGAAATCTTCAGAGCTATTTGCTGGATGAATCGACATCTTATCAAAGGAAATGTCATACATATCAAAATCATCAGATTCTGTAAATATACTATGCCAACTTCCTTTATTATCAGGGTTGTTCATTAAAACTTTCAAACTATCTTTTTTTAATGATTCGGCGTCCTCTTCAGACCAACAACCAATTTTAAATAAATAAATACTCATATTTTACTCCTTTAATTTATTATTATATTATAAGTTTTAAAAACACATTACAATAATAAAATGGATACAAAAATAACAATTAAAGAACAACAGCTTTTAAAAGAAATTAGAGAATATTCTTTTAATAACAAAGAGCTTTTAAATGCTCATCATTTCATGTTTGCTTGTCCTGTTGAGAAAAATGGTGAGCCAGCAGATATCATTATTTGTGGCCTAAATCCTGGCGGAGACCCTAAAGAAGACTATAGGAAAGTATATAATGGACAGCCTTTTCCAACCGAAGAGTCTTCTGAATATGATTGGTGGGTAGAAGATAATAATCAAGTCAGGGGTGCTGGAGCATTTGGAAAATATAATAAAATTTTCGGGAAAGATAAAAATATCACACATACAGAAGCTTTTTTTTGGAACTCATCTTCACTAACAAAGAAAGATTTTGATGATAGGTATGGTTATAGCTTTTATGAAAATCCTCACTGGGATTTCTGTCTAAAAATGAATCTTGAGTTATTTAAGGCTCACAATCCTGATTTAATTTTGTTTCTGACATCTGCAAAAGGCACGGTAGAAAAAATTGCTAAATTATTTAATTTAAAACCAATACACTCATTTGAGCTTCCTAAGGGTAACAGAGGTGCGACAAAAATGTATCATTATGAAATTGAGGGATCTACCCCCGTTATATTTATGCCCCATCCAACTGGTTATGCTCCTTCTTCTGAACAAAAAGAAGCTATGAAGCAATATCTTGACAGAATTGGCGCTATTTAAAGATAAATAAAACCAAAACTTCTTAATAGATTGGGTATTAAGAATTAGAATAGGTGATGTTGTGAGCTTGGATTCACCTAGACTTACCCTTCAGACATTAACTTTCATTTCCCTTATACTTACTGCAAACTTAATAAGGAAAGTATCATGGCTAAAGGTCTAGACAAGCAAAAGAACGAAAAGAAAAAAGGGAAGACTCTTAAAGAGAAAAGAGCTGCTAAAAAAGAAAAAAAGAAATAGTTTCTTTTTCTTAAAATGAGCTATTTGGTGCAACTATTTAACTATTAAGTTGGCTTTATTATTTTCTCCAGGCACCTTTTTTTAAGGCAACAACCATTAGAACCCCAAACAAGATCATTGCACCTGCAGATGAATAGAATATTCCAGCTATGCCAGTCGATAACCAATACACTGAGACTAGAGCTGCAACTGTGAATACAACAAATCGTAATGCCGTGATAACGATAGGCCACTTCATAGCATTTGCCCCTTGGGATGCAAAGTAAAGAGACAATCCAAATCCTTGGAATAAGTAACAGACTCCCAGTATTTGAATATATTGCTTGGTTACCATTAGCGTTTCTTGATCTGCAGTAAAAACTCTAATCCATATGTCAGGAGTCAAGGCTAATATTAGACCTATAACTCCGGAAAGTAAGCCTGCTGATGTGGCGCCAATCATCCCAATTCTTTCAGCTCGATCTATATTATTAGCACCAATATTAGTTCCAACCATAGTCGTCATTGCAGTTCCAATACTAAAAACAATAGGTATAAGTAAAAATTCTACCCTTGAACCAATTCCGTATCCTGCAATTGCAGATGTACCAAATTGACCAATTAGACCTGTAAGAACAAGCACTGTTCCGACTGTAAAGATTGGCGAAAGGGAGGCTGGCAGTGCAACAGAAAAGATATCTTCAAAGAGATTCTTTTCAAAAGTAATTTTTTGAATTTTTAGTTTTATAGGACTCTTTGCACTTAAAAGTTTTATAACACAAGCTACAGCCATAAACGAAGAGGTTATGATCATAGACCATGCCGAGCCCACCAAGCCAAGTTTAGGAAACCCAAACCAACCAAGAATAAAGCCAGATGATAGAAATACCTGAATTCCTGCACAAACTACAGTTAGTTTTGCAGGAAATTGCATATCCCCCATGCCTCGCAAGGCTGCTGTTAGACTCCCCGAGAGCCATACAACCAAGCCGCCTGATAGATACACTAAACAATATGCTAAAGACTCTTGTAGCAAGTCACTAGAGCCACCTAAGGTAATAAGAAGCCACTCACCAAAAAAAAGAAAAACTAAGAAGAATACTAATGCCCCTAGAAATGAAATATATAAAGAATGCCATAATAGTTTTTCAGCTTTATCTATATTATTTGCTCCCAAGCTTCTTGATATAGAGGAAGATACTGCTCCACCAAGAGCACCAAAAGCCATTTGCTGTGTCAGCATGATTGCTGGAAAGGCTAATGTTATTGCTGCTAATGGGATCAATCCAAGTTGACCAATAAACCAGAATTCAACCAATACCACAAATGCATTTATTAAAAAGGCCACTGTATTAGGAGCAGACATTTTTATCAACAGAGGAAAAACCGGATCTCTCAGAAGTTGCTCTGTTCTTTTATCCATAAATATATGTTTATTGTTTAGTGGTTGCTTATTGTACTTACTTAAAATCTAATTTAAAAAATAAAATTAGCCCTGTTACAGAACTAACCAAAGCAAGAATTGAAAATATCTTTAGAAGAAGATTATTAATATTGTCTCTTTCGTTCCAATCCATAATATGAAATCCCCACATTAAATCCCATATTCTCCATTGTGGTGATCTTATGGCCATAATTTCACCTGAATAAATATTTACATAAACATTAATGTCATCATTTTCAATATTTCTACTTTCTACTTTATAGATGGGCAGAGACCTTCCCCTAAACTCAGATCCGCTTTTATTATCTGTAATTTCAATTGCCTGGAATGGCAAAAGAGTTGTTTGAGACTTAACTGACTCTACAGCCTCTAATGATGAAAGTTTATCTAATGGATTTCCATTTTTATCTAGATATTTTTTTGACCCTCTCGAGCTCACAATAACAATTTCCTTACCCAGTCTATTTATAATAGAGACTTTTTCAGAGTAAGGCGTATTAAAATTTAAAACACCCAAATTGATCGGTTTTTCGACTATTTTTAGGTATTGCTCGCCCCTCACTAACTCAATTTTGTTAAAAGAAAAATAAATTCCAGATATTGTCCATAGCAGCAACTGAATGGAGATAAAAAAACTTAAATATTTATGGGTTTTACGAATTAAGAGTTTCATCTCTTCATGGTTTTCATAATCTCATCAATTTTTAGATCAAAATCATTACTTCCATTTAGAGAGTCCTTTATGCACTCCCTTAAGTGAGTTTTAAGTATTTTACCTTCTACGGTTATAAGTGAATTCTTTAGAGCTTTTATCTGATTCAAAATATCTACACAGTATTTACCCTCTTCTATCATATTTTGAACTCCTCTAACCTGACCTTCAATCCTTCGAAGGCTAGTTAATTTATCTTTATGGCATGGATTTTTCATAATTTATAGAAACCTAGGAATAAAGTAAGTAAAAATTGTAGCAAATAAAAAAATAAAAACAGAGACATAATAAATATATCTAGACCTCTCTCGATTTCGCTTACAAACCCTTCCAAGCTCGGGATCTGCAGGGCAGGGCATATAGTACGTTCGGTAATTTACAAGCCCAGCTACGATTATCCAAAAAAGAGCAAATAATGTTATCTGACCTTTGAAATTTGAAAGAGTAATTAAAAAAGGAAACACCGAAAGAAGGCTTGCAAAACTTGCTCCAGCACCCAAAGCAACAAATATTGCCGGCAGGGCACAACATATTAAGGTTGAGGATGATGCAAATAATGATAAAAAATTTGGATACTTATCATTCATAGTCGCTATATTTTTATTATTTGTAGATTAGTCATATTTTGACCATTCATGAGTATCATTTTCTTTATTGCATCTGGATCTATTTCTTTTGATTTCACATAAGCAATTATTACTTTGCCACTATCAAGATCAACATCAATTTTATTAACATTTGAATCCTTTAGAAACGCTTTTTCAATTCCTCTGGCGCAGAAGTCACAAACCATTCCTTGAACACTAACTATAGCTATATTCATATCAACTATACCTTCCATGAATTTATCAAATCTTTCAGCATTAACTTCAAGATTTTTTCCATCCACCATTTTGTCGTGAAGATGGCCTTCATGAGAATGATGATGCATATTCATGCTCCCTTCCTCAGCCCAAACTAACGGGCTTGTTATAAACAAAGCTAGTAATATTTTTTTCATTTTTTTTCTCCTTTTTTAGAATCTGTACATTAAATGCAGATCCCAATTTGTTTGATCGTCATATCCAACTTCCACTAGAGCGTCTCCACTAAAAAATTTAAGAACAGGGAAGGTTGATATATTTTTTGTAAGTGAACTCTTTTTTGTTTTAACCATAAGCCATGTATGAAAATCTCCATAGTCTCCAATATATGGAGCAACTCCGAACTGAAGATATTTATTTTCATAGCCATTGTTAGTTTCTCCTTCAACTTTTTTATAGCCGAAACCAGCAAACCATCTTCTCGTTTCCCAGTCCCCGTGAGCCCCATAGAAATTATTATTTTTATTAGATATATCTATCCCTGATTGAAAATAAAGGTTTCTTTGTGAATTAAGAGTATTCTTTCTATTCAAAAGATAGGTAAAACGAAAGTAATTTATATCATCTTGATACAGCTTGTTATCAAAATCCTCAAGGCCAATAGAATATTTAAAAGAAGGAGAGTAGTGAAAGTAAGTAGAATTTGATAGGTTGTCTGATTTAACCATTAATGTTGACCCTCCAGAATAAGAAATCGGCCTAGCTTCGATATTCATAGCTAAAACCAATATAAAAGCTAACATTCTTATTATACCCATGGGGGGTATAATACACCCCCCTTGATTTTTATCAAATATATTCTTAAGATAAAACTACTGTAAAGGGGTGGTCGAAAGACCTGAGATCATTTGAAACCCTTTGAACCTGATCCATACAATAATGGCGGAGGAATTACATGGAACACTTACATTTTAAAAGATCTTTTTTTTACTCATTCATATTTTTATTTTTCTTTAACTCTTCTCTTGCAGAAGAGATAGATGAAATCGTTGTAGAGGCAAACTGGCGAGAGGCAAAAGTTGTTGAAGAAGATTCGAGTGTAATTATATTAAACAAAGAGCTTTTAAAAAATGAACCAATTAAGAATTTTGAGAGCCTTTCTTACTTAATACCGAATCTAAACTTTTCAGCAAGTGATTCTAGGGCAAGATATTTTCAAATTAGAGGTATTGGTGAAAGATCTGGATATCAAGGAACTCCCAACACATCTGTAGGATTCTTGATTGATGACATAGACTATTCTGGTCAGGGAGGTATTGCTACAACCTTTGATGTAGATCAAATAGAGGTTTACAGGGGGCCACAGGGCTCAAGAATAGGAGCAAATGCATTAGCTGGACTTATATACATAAAAACTAAAGACCCTACTGAGGAATTTGAGGGCACATCTGAAATCATGATAGGCACTTATGGGACTAGAAGTTCTGGAGTTGCATTTGGAGGACCGCTATCAGATAACAAAGATATCAAATATAGATTAGCTATAAGAAAAGACTACTCAGATGGGTTTAGAAAAAATATTTTTCTCAATAAATCTGATACATCTAAAAAAGATGAAACCTCGCTAAGACTTAAGGTTGATTGGGATTTAGCTAAAAATTCGAAACTAAAATTCCTTATATCAGATATCGATTTAGATGACCCAGCAGATATCTGGACTATAGATGGGAGCTTAAACACTCTTTCTGATAGACCTGGAATGGACTCGCAAAGAACAAAGACCTTCGGAGTTAAATATTATTTAGAATTTAAAACTTTTGAACTTCAAAGTTTTTCTAGCTATACAGATACTTATGTTGTCTTTAGCTATGATGCTGATTGGGGAAATGAGCAATCCCATGCGCCATATACTTATGATTATTTTTCTGAAACTTTTAGAGAAAGACGATCCTATGGACAGGAAATTAGACTGGTATCTAATGAGTTAAATTACTTTTTAAGCACGCCAATTGAATGGGTTCTGGGTGTTAATGCTTTAAAACTAAAAGAAGGAAATGACAGATATGATGATGGTGCCTACGGCGATCCATCTGATCCATTTGGCCCATATTTAAGCAATGACTTCTTTTCCAGCGAGTATTCTTCAAAAAATTTAGCTTTATATGGCAGCATCGATTTTTTATTAACTGATTCTTTAAAACTTTCAATTGGCTTAAGAGATGAAAATTGGAAATCTAAATACAATGATAATAATGATGAATCATTTAACCCGTCTAACTCTATGTCGGGAGGCAAAATTTCCATTTCAAAGTCTCTTAATGAAGAAACAGTAATTTTTGGAAGCCTCTCTAAGGGTTATAAGCAAGGTGGATTCAATATTGGCTTAGGATTGGAAGGTGATAGCCTACAAGATGACCTGATTTATGATCCGGAGTTTTTAATCAATTATGATATAGGGGTAAATTTTTCTAGCATCGCCTCGGATCTCAACTTTTCAATTGTTGCTTTTTATTCTGCTCGAGAAGACCAGCAGGTACTAATATCGCAACAAGTTGATCCTTCAGATCCAAACACCTTCTCATACCTCACCAAAAATGCTGCTGAAGGAAGAAACTTTGGTATTGAGTCTTCAATAGACATAGGTATAACGGAATCATTAAGCGCATTTGCAAATATAGGTTTATTGAAGACAGAAATTACCAATTGGAAATCACGCCCAGATCTTGAGGGTAGGTCTCAAGCGCATGCGCCTAAAACAAGCATAAGCCTTGGAATTAACTATGATTTATCATCAAATTCATATCTATCCCTAGGACTTGTTGGTAAAGATGAATTCTATTATTCCGACTCTCATGACAACAAATCAAAATCATATTATTTATTTAATGGCAGCTATGGCTATACATATAAAAAATGGACCATTGATCTATGGGCAAAAAATATTTTTAATAAGTATTATTCTGTAAGAGGATTTTACTTTGGCAATGAGGCTCCTAATTTTGAAGATACTCTTTACAGAAGGCATGGAGACCCAAGACATTTTGGAGCCTCTATTAAGTTTGATTTTTAACTAGTATGGCTTTATTGATAGAAGGCACAGGTGCTGCTCTTGCAATTGTATATTTACTTCTAGCTTTAAAGCAAAATATTTACTGCTGGTTTGCTTGGATATTAAGCTCACTTTTATATTTATTTGTAATGTATCAAGCAGGCTTGTATATGGAGTCTCTTCTCCAAATCTTCTATCTATCAATGGGATTTTATGGTTTGAGTCAGTGGCGCAATTCAGGAATAAAATCAGAAAACTTGTATGTTAGAACCTGGGTTTTGCAAAAGCATATTTTTGCAATAAGCCTAGTATTGATTTTATCCCTGAGCTCAGGGTATTTTCTCAACCGCTTTACCAATGCAGTATTTCCATTTATTGATGCATTTACATCTTGGGGGGCTGTGATAGCAACTTACATGGTGGCAAAAAAAGTACTAGAAAATTGGGTTTACTGGTTCGTAATTGATTTCATTTCAGTCTTTTTATTTGCCTCCAGAGATCTCTATTTCACATCATTCCTTTTCGCTATTTATTTGATAATTATCTTTTTTGGTTATCGTTCTTGGGTGGCTATAAAAGAACAACAAGATGGATAAAGAATTTATTGATATAAGAAAGTTAGGAAATAGAATTTCTATTACAGAGCTAATAAAGTTTGATGAAATCTCTAAAATTTATTTGTGTAAATTTGATGGCATTAAATCAATTTTAAGAAAAGATATGCCATTATCCAAAGGCCTTAATCTAAATAGAGAGAGGGAGGTCAGCATTTTAGACAGAATAAAAGACCTAAGCTTATCTCCACAAATTCTATATTCAGACCATAAAAATGGAATCATGATCTGGCGTTACATGGATGGAGTAGAAATAGATATTATTTCTGATAAACATGAAGGGATATTAGCTGCACTTGGTAGTCAAGTAAGAAAAGTGCATAGTTTCTCGACGGAGAGTATAGAAAAATTTAACTTCCTTCATTCAATTGAAACATATAAAAATATTATCTCGGAGAGCTCAAATTCAAGCCTTTTGGATGAAATGAATGTATTAATAAATACTTTATATAATAAAAATACACAATTTAAGCTTTGCCACAATGACCTAACAAAACCCAACATCTTAATGAACGGTTCAATAGTATTATTGGACTGGGAGTATGCATGCCTCAATGATCCATATTTTGACTTAGCAACAATATTTTCTACTTTTCAATTAGATGAAATTAGTACAAAGTCATTTTTGAAAGGGTATGGCGATGACTTTAATCTTGATTTAAACAGGCTTGATCAGTTTATTAGGCTTGTTAAGCTAACTGAGAAAGCCTGGGAAGAATCAATAAAAATCTTGGTCTAAAATTTACTTAATCTTGATTGAATAATATCTTCAGCGTCTTTCATGATTTTGGAAATCAGCCCATCAACAGTTGGTATGTCATTAACAAGACCTGCAACCATTCCGCATGACCAAGCCCCGGCCTCCATTGTGCCTTCATGCATAATTTTTGGATAAACTCCAGCGACTTCATCAACGATATCTTCAAACCTTAATTTATCGCCCAAGGCCTTTTCTTTTTCCATGAGTCTTTCTACCGCACCATTGTTGAGGACTCTTTCTGTATTTGTAAGTGATCTCATAATGAGCCTGGTATCTAATTCAGTTGCGTTAACAATAGCTTCTTTAACATTCTGATGAACAGGAGCGTCCTGTGTGGCAATAAACCTTGTTCCCATATTCATACCTTCTGCACCTAAAGCCATAGCAGCTACAAGACTTCTTGCATCAGCCATGCCTCCTGAGGCAACGAATGGTATTTCTAGCTCATCAGCAGCTCTTGGCAGCAATATGAAGTTAGGAATGTCATCTTCTCCCGGATGACCTCCGCACTCAAAACCATCAACAGATACAGCATCGCATCCAATAGACTGAGCTTTAAGTGAATGTCTTACAGAGGTGCATTTGTGAATAACTTTAATCCCAGCATCTTTAAGAGTTGGGAGATATGCAGCAGGGTTTCTACCGGCAGTTTCAACAACTGGGACCCCTGCATCTATAATTACCTTTACTAAGCCTGGGTAATCTGGCGGTGTAAGAGAAGGAAGAAAGGTTAAATTAACAGCAAATGGCTTATCAGTCATATTCTGACATCTTGCAATCTCGTTTGCTAGTTTCTCAGGTGTGCCTTGGGTAAGCCCTGTTATTGTTCCAAGACCTCCGGCATTTGATACCGCAGCGGCCAATTCTGCAAATCCAACGTGATGCATGCCTCCTTGAATAATAGGATGCTCAATTCCAAATAGTTCTGTTATTTTAGTTTTCATAATATTTAATCCTCCTCCATGGGTGTTAAAAAATCTTCATATTGTTTTTGTAGCCTTTGCATTCCAGTTATCCACCTATCTCTGTCATTACCTTTTCTCTTAACATACTCAAGAACCTCATCATGAGGTGTTACAAGAAATCTTTCTTCTTCAATTGCATTGAGGACATCTTTAGCGACAACATCAGCCTCCATCATTCCATCAACCCCAGCAACCCCTGGACCATTAGCAGTCATTGCAGTTCTCACAGCCTGAGGGCACAAGCAAGACACACCTATACCTTTATCACCATATGTAATTTTTATCCATTCAGCGAAGCTTACTGCTGCTGCTTTTGTTACTGCATATCCAGCTGCTCCAAGTTGTGTTAATAGACCGGCCGCAGAGGATGTGTTCATTAAATATCCTTCCCCGCGTTCAATCATTTGTGGTAAAACATGTTTTGCAGCATGAATATGAGACTGAACATTCACACCCCAAATCATTTCCCAATCAGATGGGGCTGCTTCAAAAAAACCAGGTTTGCCTCCAATCCCAGCATTTGAACAAAAAATATCAATACCACCTGAATAATCATTTGCTTTTTCAATAACATTAATAATATCTTTCTCATTTGAAACATCAGCGCTTACTGCTAGCCCATTAACACTATCAGCAGTCTCTTTAGCACCTTCAATATTCATATCAACACAAACAATTGATTTAGCTCCTGAAGCATAAAACTCTTCGCATAAAGCTTTTCCGATTCCACTTGCAGCGCCAGTAACAACAACTCTTTTGTTTTCAATTTTCATATTATTCTCCTAATAATATTTCGCATCCTGTTCCTTGAAGGTACTCTTTTACTCTTAACTTATCATCTTTATTTAGAGCATCAAACTCTTCTTTTATCCAGGCTAGACATTTGCCTTGATAGTTAAAAGTTTTTTGTTTCCACATAGCACCATCAATTTCAGCTTCCCAAATTTCTGCTCCTTTAATTAATGCATCAGCATTAGCTAATAATGCAGGTACATACATTTTTCCAACTTCTTTTAGAATGTTCTTTAATGTATCTGGACTCTCTTCCAAAGAAGTCCATGAGGTATTTTCTACATCATGTCCAGACAGGTCTTCTAAAATATCAACCCAGGCAACAGTTCTAGATGAGTACTCATAGGCTAGTTTTCTTGGGGTTGGATCAAATCTTACCAGCTGTGTTAGTTGGCCATAAAAAGAAAAATCTGAAGAAGAAGGCTTATTTCCCAACAGGAAAGGACTTACTAATAAATGCTCTTCCATTAATTTTAAAAATCTCTTATAACTTAAATCAATAAGCTCGGCAGTTTCATCATTTGATCCTACAACCCATAACCTGTCTATCTGCCTTTTAGCGATAAATTCTTTGTATTGAGAATGTAATTCATTGGGAGTATTTATTGCTAAGTCCACTAAAGGAAGAATTGTCCCAGCAATATCAGCATCCTCTTCGAAATACCACCTATAATGAAACATATATTTTGTCACCCATTCATCACCAAAATCTTCAAGTAAATAATTTATAAAAGCGAGCGCAGGGTCATCTGGGATTATCCCTCTTTCTTTAAATTCATTTTCTAATCTTTTAATTATTGGAGTTGAATCAGTTGTTGCAACAAGCTCACCAGCAGCATCTTTTAGCAAGAGTGTTGGAAGCAAGACAGGCTTTGGGACTTCTACTCCAAGTTTAGCAATCTTATTAGCAATATCTCCATTATGAACTGTATATGGAATATGTCTGTATCTGAATACAGAGAGCATTTTTTGAGTATAAGGAGAAGGCGTTGCTCCAAAAATTTTAATTCTTTCAGTCATATCTATGCCCTAAATTTTTATAATTATCCCTTCATTAGGATTTATATCTCCATCAACAAACCGCTCATATGTAGAGATAAAATCATCCATCCCATTAATTTCTTTAATATTCATCCAGTCGAGGCTTTGATCAGATCTTGCTTTCATAAATTCATTAGTTTTTTGGGTATAGCCTTCATAACCCCAGTCTTTAAATCTTTTTTGAATATGAGCAGGGGCAAAGAAAAATTCTGTTCTTTCTCTTAACATTGCCTGACCTAAGGCATCTTCTGCAGTAACCTCATTATCCCAATGGGTCATTCCAACCGTAAGGCATTTAAGCATGTTATCTCCAAGCGAGCCATGAAGAGTTCCAAGAATCTCGCGACTGCCGGCCATATCAACCATAACAGTCTTAAGCTCTTCTTTAACAGAAGATAGATCGTCATATGTAATTACTTCATCATAACAATCTAGACTTTTTACAAAATCTAAATTTTTATTTGAAGTGATGCCTACAACATTAGGAGTATCAGAGTTTTCTTTTAGTCCTTGAGCAACACCAATTGCAGTTTTGCTTGAAGCGCTAACAATAAGAACTTGATCAGCTCCATAATAAGACATATCTTCTATTGCATCACATATACAAAAAGAAGTTATATGCAGTGGAAATAATAGAGATCTGATATTGTCAGAAGTTTCATCGTAATCAGGATCGCCTGAAAGTCTTACATAATTGTTATATACCGCAGGCAATTCCTTGCGGTGATCTTTGCCATCAGCAAACCCTTGATCAGTTATTTTTATTGGATTTAAATGTAAGAGATCTGCTGGAGGGAAGTAACCGAATAATTTCTCCCCAATATCTATCTCTTCTATGTTTGATTTTATAACTTTTGCAAAACCCCAAACTGGTATGCAGCCCCATTCATTTTTTTCATCATTTAAAGTTTTAAAGAATTGCCAGTAACCAATGGTATCTCCAGCAACGGCATAGGTTACGTTATTGGTTGTGAATGCAAAATTTTCTATTGAAACAATGATCTCATTATCGTTAATTTCAGATTCTGATGACTCAATAATTCTAGTTTTAGTTAAATCACTTTTTAAGGTTTGAAGTTGTCTCAATGTTATTTAGTCTCCACTGTTTCAATATTAAGTTGACCTGCAAGTCCAGCAACTCTATGTTTATGACTTTCCATGTATTCGGGCTTTGTTATCATTTCAAGCATAGCTTTTTTGCTTGGATATGTAGCTATAGCTACTGAGTCCCATAACTCTTCAATATCACCAAGCATTAAACGGGTAACATCTGCACTAAAAACCCACTTAGCCCCAACACTCTCTAAGTGACCTATAACCTCTTTGCCATATATTGCATATGCTTCTTCGCCTGTTAGGTCGGTTTCTCTTCCATCTTCATATTCTGCTTTCTCTTTGTATTTCAAAAGATTAATCATTGATATTGGTTTGTCATCTTTTCCTTCAAGGAACCCACTCATCTGATCTTTTGTAGGATGCACGCTATTTTTAAATTTCTTATAGTTCATAATTATTCCCCTAGAGTAATTGCTTTTTGAAATGCTGGCCTTGCCTCAATATTTCTTACATATTTCTTAATATTTTCCATCTCATCTGGAACACAGCCAAGTCTATTTGCCATAAAGCATGAATGCCCAAGCATAAGATCTGCTGCTGAAAAATTGCCTATCAAATATTCTTTATTTGCAAGATTCTCATTAACTGGAGCCAATGACTTTGTTAATAAATTTTGCGCTTGTCTTAAAACATTTTCATCTTTTCTATCCGCAGGCAACAAAATTGTCTGAACAACTATTTGATTCATTGGGGGCATTACCATACCTTCGCAATAATGAAACCACTGCAGATAATAAGGAAAGTTATTTGAACTAGACTCAGGCTTTAAACCGCCATTTTTATGACGCTCGAGCACATATTGAATAATAGCTCCAGATTCAAATATTGAAATATCGCCATCTTCTAAAACAGGTACTCGTCCCAATGAGTGTCTTGCCCTATGCTCTGGGGATTTAAGACCCTCTTTTGTGAAGGGCATAATATTCACTTCATACTCTAACTCCAATTCTTCCAATAACCATATGACTCTCCCAGCTCTGGTGCCAGGGGTAAAATGAACTTTAAGCATAAATTCCTCCCTTTATTTTTTTACCATTTTTTGTGCATTTTTTATAAATTCTTCTTTATCTTTATCATTTTTTAAAATGTTTTCTCTATCAACTGGTACCTTGATTCCTTTGAGCATTCCTGGCTGTTCGTACATTTTATTTTTCCAGTTATCCAGATGTTCCAATCCTTCTATGGATACCCCTGACCAGTTATGCGTTCTTACCCAGCACCAATTAGCAATATCTGCAATTGAGTATTCTCCTGCAACCCATTCATTTTTTGAAAGCTGCTTGTCTAATACCTCAAAAAGCCTTCTTGATTCATTTTGATATCTATCAATAACAGGCTGAAATTTTTCAGGGAAGTACCTAAAGAAAACATTTGCTTGTCCCATCATGGGGCCGATCCCACCCATCTGAAACATCAGCCATTCTGTAACCTTGGCCCTACCAATCACATCATTGGGAATAAGTTCACCGGCCTTATCAGCTAAATAAAGCATGATTGCGCCTGATTCAAAAATTGATAGATCATTATCTGTATCAACAATAGCTGGGATTCTTCCATTTGGGCTTATTTTTACAAAATCTGGCTTGTGCTGATCGCCTTCACCAAGATTAACTGAATGAACCTCATACGGCATTTTAAGCGCTTCTAACAGACAAGAAACTTTGTGTCCATTTGGTGTAGATGCAGTGTATAGATGAATCATAAAAATTAGCCCTTTATAAAATCTACTAACACCTTAGATAGTTGTTTTGGCCTTGTCCACTGAAAAAAATGCCCACCACCTATTTGTGGAGCACTGATTGCATTTGGAGCCATCTTAAGAACATCCTTTTCAATTCCATTTGTTACAGGATCATCGCCTGCAAAAATAGAAAGAAAGGGTTTATCACTTGTCTTAAAGAACTCCCTTGCCTCCCTTTGCGCATCTAATGATTGATCAGGAATTGTTGGGACTTGGCTTGGCATAGCCCTTGGCCCCATTTTGTATGATGCATTAGGGAATGGCGCTTCATATGCTTTCATTAAATCAGTATAAAAGGGCGATATTTTTTCTAAACCCAGTCTTTGTAAAAGATAGTGAATGAAAGCTGCAAGTTTTGATTTAAAAGCCTTCTCCATCATCGTTGAGTTAAGCATGCCAACTGGAAGGTTTTTAGTATCCCATGTAAATTTCTGCCAGTACATAAATTTTGTAGCCATATGATTTTTTCCCTTCTTCTCACCGCTAAGGCTATTTTCATCCATTTTGTTAACGACTTTCATCATTGAAAAGAGAGTAATTTTTTTATTAGATACCCTGAATGCTTTCACCTCATCTATGACCTCCTGTGGAGTATTTGGATTATAAGGAAGCCCCGTATTGCCTATAGCAACCCTAATAAATCTATCAGGGTCAGCAGCAATCATTCTCAAACCTATTAAACCGCCCCAGTCCTGGCCGAAGAAAGTTAAATTTTGAAAATTATTTTTTTTCAACCAAGCTCCCATCCAGTCAACTTGATTTTGGTATGAGTAATCCTCTCTAGCTGCAGGCTTATCTGATTTACCATAGCCTATCAAATCAGGAGCAATAACTCTTATGCCTGCATCAGTTAGAATGGGGATCATTTTAGAGTACAAATAACTCCATACAGGCTGTCCATGCATAGCTAAAAGAATGGGGCCATCTTTAGGGCCCTCATCTATATGGTGCACCCTTAATTCAGTTTCATCTTTAGCTATTATATTTGTATAGACAGGCTCATAAGGGTAACCGCTTAAATTTACAAACTGTGAGTCTGGGGTTCTTAGTACTTTCATTTATATATCTCCATTTAGCTTCATACGATTAAGTAGATCATCAAATTTGTCTTGTCCAAAAAAGTACTCATCTTTATATACAGAAAGAGGAACGCCATGATGCCCAGCCTCTAATTGCTCAACTTGATTTTGCTTAATTTGGTCAATCAATCTGCTTTTATTCTTTTTTACAGCTTCTCTAATTTCAGACAGGTCTATGTTAAATTCAGATAAGATTTCAATTAGGTGCTCGTCCATATTCCAGTTTTTAACTGACCAAATTTTGGTTGAAAGTTTATGTGCGAATTCTAATCCAAAGCCTCTATTAGTCATTTCTTGACCCATATGGCATATGTCAAAGATATAAGGTTGGTCTTTTGCAATCTTTGCTGTAAAAATGTTTTGTTTAATAGGGTCAGGTTTAACTGGAAGATTTAAAGGCATACCTAATTGCTTAGCTTTTTTCTTAAAATCTGACAAAGTTGATAAAAAGAAAAACATATTTTTCTTTTCAAACCATTCAGGCATTCTGATTGCGATTGGGTAAACAAGTTTAAAATTAATATTAATATTCGATTCATTTTTAAGTTTAAGCATTCTTGGAAGAATTAGGTATGAGTACGGGCTTCTGTAAGAAAAATATAGGTCAATCATTTATTAAATCCTTTTAACATTAATTCGGCCAGTAAATTAATTCATCGCCTTCTTTATATTCAGTTTGCGGCTTATCTATAACAACAGGCATGAATACTGACTGAGGCCAGCTTGGCTCTGGCATTGATTCAATGTGTGTATTCAGTTTCTCATGCAATAAAATTTTTATCTCAGGCTCTAACAAGGCAAGATTATTTTGTTCATAAGGGTCTTTCTCAAGGTTATATAAGTATTCTTTCTCCTTTGGGTATTTTGACCTCATTAGCTTCCAATTATCATGAATAATTGCTTGATAGGTAACATTTTTCCAATAGAGAGCTTCATGCGGCTCACCTCTTTTTTCATTAGTCAGAAAAGGAATAAGGTTTACACCGTCTATTGTAATTTCTTTTGGGGGCTCAATATTTGCTGCACCCAAAATAGTACTAAAAATATCAGTATGATGGATCCTTTTATTATATTTCATATCCTTTTTAATTTTTGCAGGCCACTTTGCAAAAAAAGGTATATGCATTCCACCTTCAAAATGCGTAAGTTTCCAGCCACGGTAAGGTTTATTAATATCATCCAATCCAATGTATCCAGCACCGCCATTATCTGAGGCAAAAATTATCAAAGTATTTTCTGTTAATCCATTTTTTTCTAGAGCAGACAAAATTTTGCCAATCGACCTATCAAGAGCTTCAATCATTCCGGCATACACCTGAAGAGTGTGATTTTCCATATGACTATGTTTTTCATAATCTTTCCTTAAAGACTGAAGAGGGTTGTGAGGAGCAAAATGGCCTAAGTACAAAAAGAATGGTCTATCTTTATTATTATCAATAACTTTTACAGCCTCGTCAGTGTAATAATCAGTGATATAGCCTCCAGGCTCAAATGGTTCGCTTCCATTAAAACTTGCAGCATATTGAGATGATGCCCAAACCATATCCTCTACAGCAGAATCAATTTTTGCATTAACAATATCAGGATGATTCTTCGGAAAATAGAGACTACTATTAAGCATGAGGCTGTCATCAAAGCCTTGATCATTGGGCCTCATTCCATCATTAAACCCTCCTAAATGCCACTTACCTATATGCGCAGTATAGTAACCATTATCTTGAAGCATCTCTGCAATAGTTATTTCCTCATTTGGCAGACCGCCAACAGTCAAGCCAACTTCATCCCATTGAACATCTTCTAGACCAATAGTAGCAAGCTCCCCATCTTTTCTTAACAAATTCATAATTCTTGCAGCTTGAGCTGGATATGGAGTAAATTCAAATCCATATCTGCTTGAATATCTTCCTGTCATTATTGCAGCCCTAGAAGGAGAGCAAACAGGACTAGCAGCATACCCATTTAAAAATGCGACACCTTCTTCTGCCAAGCTATCAATATGAGGGGTTAATAAAGAGCCATCTGCTGCACCGCCGTTATAATAGGAGACATCATTAAAACCTAAGTCATCTGCTAGAATCAATATAATATTGGGTTTGTCTTCTTTCAAACCAGAGTCTGCAGTTGCCCATTCAATTTCTTGATTCTCAGAAACTGGATTATTTATATTTATAGCTATTGGCAGTAGAGTAAGAGCAACTTCTCTTTTAAAAATCCATAAAGAGAGAGTTAGAAAGAAAAGAGCTGTAAAAAGAAATTTTATTTTCATTTATCTATTAAACAGACAAGGATCTCATTGTTAATTTTGCAAGTTGAGACATGTGCACTTCATCTGGGCCATCTGCAATTCTGCAAAACCTACTTGTAGTGAAGATATGGGCGAGAGGAGTATCTTGGCATACACCCATACCTCCAAAAATTTGTATTGCCCTGCTGGAAACATCTTCACACATTTTAGGCGCTACGATTTTGAGCATAGAGATATAATCTCTAGCAGCATCAATTCCATATTTATCCATTTTTTCTGCTGAAGCTAATACCAAAAGTCGACATTGCTCGATATCACATCTGCTCCTAGCTATCTCATGCTGAACACTCGTTTTTTTACTAAGAGGTTCTCCAAATGCAACTCTATTTTGAGCTCTTTCGCACATTAGTTCCAAAGCCCTTTGCGCCATTCCAACAAACATCATTGCATATTGAAACCTTCCAGGGCCAAGCCTCCCTTGAGCAATCTCAAAGCCCTTTCCCTCTCCAAGAATTAAATTTGTAACAGGAACTCTTACGTTTTTAAAAACGACATCGCCCTCACCACCAGGAGAGTGATATTCTCCAAACGCTCTAAGGGCTCTTGTAATTTCAAAACCCTCGGCATCTGTTGGAACGATAATCGTTGAGTGTTGTTGATGTCTAGAATTTTCAGGATTAGATTTGCCCATAACAAGCATAAATTTACATTTAGGTGTTACAACATTTGTAGTCCACCATTTCTTTCCATTTAAAATATATTCGTCACCATCTCTAGTGATTTCTAGCTCCATGTTTGTGGCATCTGATGAAGCAACATCAGGCTCGGTCATAGCATATGCAGATCTTATTTCTCCAGCCAACAATGGCTTTAACCATTGCTCTTGTTGTTCTGGCGTTCCATATTTAGCCAGAACTTCCATGTTTCCTCTATCTGGAGCATTGCAATTAAAGATTTGTTGAGACCATGCTGCTTTAGACATGGTCTCAAATAGACCTGCTATTTCTAAATTATTTAAACCAGGACTCCAAGGAGCATATTCTTTTGGTAAGAAAAGATTCCATAATTCTTGTTCTTTTGCCTTGTCCTTTAGTCCCTCATACCAATCTGGATATTTCCAAAGATTATCTTGATTGCTGGTAAATTCATCATAATCTCTTTCTCTAGGATAAATGTGCTCATCCATAAAGAGCTCCAAACGATCATTAATCTCTTTGGCCCTTTTGCTTACTTCAAAACCCATAAAAAACTCCCCTCATATATTTAATAGCTCAACTTAAGTTTAACTATTAAATGATATTTTTAAAGACTCATTTGTGGACAGTAACTTTGCAAATTTGTCTGGCTAATTTAGTAAAAATATTAAATACATAGAATGTATAATCTTAATTATGAAAAATGTAGCAGTTATAGGTTCTTCTGGCGCAATTGGAGAAGCTTTTGTAAAGCAATATATTAAAGATAGTTCAATATCTAAAATTTATTCCATCTCAAGGTCACGTATTGAGATAACTGACGATAGGGTAAAGCATATTCAAATGGATATAGTTGATGAGATGAGCGTAGAAAATGCAGCAAAGACTATTCAAGAAAAACATTTAGATCACATTATCATTGCAACTGGCATACTCCATACGTCAACATTCGGACCAGAAAAAAGTATAAGAGACATAAGTGTGAATAAATTTGTTGAAGTTTTGACTGTCAACACTGTTGGGCCGGCACTAGTAGGTAAATTTTTCTTGCCATTACTTAATAACAAAAGTAAAAGTGTTATGGCTTTTCTGAGCGCTAGAGTTGGAAGTATCTCAGATAACAAGCTTGGTGGCTGGTATTCTTATAGAGCAAGCAAAAGCGCACTGAATCAAGTTATAAAGAATTTCAGTATTGAGATAAAAAGAACGAATTCGCATGCTGTGATAATGGGGCTTCAACCAGGTACCGTTAAAAGCAAACTCAGTGAACCATTCCAAAAAAATGTTAAAGAAGGCAACTTAATTTCAGCAGAGGAAAGCGTTACAAAGCTTATCAAGGTAATTGAGGAATGTTCTAGTGCTAAGAGTGGGAGTTTATTAGGCTGGGACGGCTCAATTATCAAACCATAATTGAGAGCAAAAAAAACCCAGCGCATGGCTGGGTTTTTAAATAATCTAAAAGATTATGTTCCTTGTGATTCAGTCACAGCTGCATGCCATATAATTAAACCAAATAGAATTTTGTTAACAAAGTCAGCAAAATTATAAATAATGTTTAATGAAGCAGGGTTAGTTTCACCTACTAAATGACCCATTACATATCCAAGCGGATATACAGCCCAACCAACGATGATAATCCACATCATTGTTTTATATGCAGACTGAACAGCAGGACTTGCTTGTTTAACAGCAACTCCACCTTCACCTGAATACAGAACCTGGATCATATAGATCCATGCTGCCATAGCAACAACAAATCCAACCATTGCACTAATGGTTCCTGACTCACCAAGGTAACCGAAGATAAGCATAACTAGCGAACCAACAAATAATTTAGTGAATAAAGAACTAGCTACGTTTGTTACAGCTTTAAGAATTAAATAAAACTCAACAATTAGCAATGGAACTGTTAGCAACCAATCAATATATCTGTATACAATCGGTGAAGTTTGAGTGTCAACCCAAACGCCTCTCATGTACATGTAATGCCAAAAAGCAATACCTGTAACAAGACCTGACACAGTTAAAGATGTCTTCCATTTAGAACTTACGTTATCTCTTTCAACAAAAAAGAATACTGTTGCAGCTAATAATGCAGCTGTAACTAGCCAGAAAGATACGCCAGTCATATCATTTGCTGCTAAATCCCCCGCAGCGAATGATGGCATAGCCATAAGTCCGGTTAACATTAATAAATATTTCATATATAACTCCTCATATATATATTAGCCAAAATTGGCTATTTATTTAAAATACGAAGCTTAATCATAGAAAACTAAATATAACTATGCAAGGTTAATGTCGAATTATATTTCATCTAAAAAATTGGCCAAACGCTTATTGTCTTGTATTATTTCAATATGAAAGTTGCAATATACCCAGGCTCATTTGACCCGATCACACTTGGTCATATGGATATTATAGATAGGGGCTGTGGCCTTTTTGACAAGGTGATCGTAGCGGTTGCCCAAAGTGAGTCAAAAAAACCTTTATTTTCTCTTGATGAGAGAGTGAGGTTAGTAAAACAAATCTATAAAGAAAATACTAATGTTGAGGTTATGGGTTTCCCTCGCCAACTTACTGTTGACCTTGCAAGAGAGCATGGTGCATGCGCAATTATTAGAGGGCTTCGTGCTGTGGCTGATTTTGAATATGAGTTTCAGCTTGCAACAATGAATAGAGCCCTTGCTCCAGATATAGAAAGTATTTTTTTAACGCCTAAAGAGAGCCTAATCTATGTCTCATCAAGTCTTATAAAAGAGATATGTGACCTCAAAGGCGATGTTGCTAATTTTGTTCACCCAATTGTCGAGCAAGCCCTTAAGGCGAAGTTAGACAGAACTTAAGTCTGGCAGCTATTACAATAATAAGTAGCTCTCTGATTTTGCACAATTTTTATAATCTTCTCATTACAGACTAAACAGTCCTCATTTTCTCGACCATATGCCTTTAACTTAAATTTGAAATAACCAGCACTTCCATCGGCAGAATAAAAATCTTTTAGAGTAGTCCCGCCAACCTTAATAGCATCTCTAAGAATTTTTTTTATACACTTTGCAAGACTTGCACACTCACCTTCATTCATAAGATTTGATTCCTTCGAAGGATCTATTTTTGCTTTAAAAAGACTCTCACAGGCATAAATGTTTCCAACTCCTACAACATTTTTTTGATTCATTATCAGGCTTTTTATAGGGGCTTTAGACTTACTGCAAACACTTAATAAGTAGGAGCCATTAAATTTTTTATCTAGTGGCTCCAAGCCAAGTTTATTGATTAGAAAATGAGACTCAACATCTTTCGTTAGATGAATTGATCCAAACCTTCTTGGATCATTATAAATAATTTTTTTATCTTCAAAAATAAACTCTACATGATCATGTTTTTTAAAATGATTAGATGCTCTATTTAATATTCTTAAGCTGCCTGACATACCTAGATGAAGAAGTATGGAGTAAGTGTCTGAGTTAAAAATAATGTACTTAGCTCTTCTAGAAATCTCTTTTATTTTAAAGTCATGAATAATATTTTCAAAATTTTTATCTACCTTCCATCTTAGATTAGGGTTATTAACTTTAGACGATTTTATAACCTTGCCTTCAAATTGAGATATTGCTCTTCGGGTCGTTTCAACCTCAGGCAACTCGGGCATGGCTTAATTTAAAAGGTTGTTGATATTAATAATATCTTTAGGAGCTATAGTTCCAGATGCTAAACCTAATCTTAAGTTTGCTAATATATAGTCGTATTTAGCATTAGCTAGATTTTTTTCTGCACTATAAAGATTTTTTTCTGCCTGCAACAAATCAACAACATTTCTGGTGCCTACTTTATAACCAACTTGAGTTGCCTCAAGCGCACTAGTTGCTGATATAACAGCTTGTTTTTGAGCTGTGACATTAGCAACAAGAGTAATAACATTCGAATATTGTGATCTTACTTCTTGAATTACAGATCTTTCTGTGAATAAAGTATTTTCAGTAGTTCTATCATATTGCGCATAGGCTTGTTTTCTTCTAGAGCTCACGGCACCACCTTGATATAAAGGCATGCTTAGTTGTATAGAGTAGTTTCTTCTTCCAGTAACAGACGGAACAGGTATTCCTTGGCCATTAATGCTAAAACCTTCATAGTTATATTGATTCGTCTCAGACTCGGACTCTGTCCCAACTATATTTATTTTTGGTAGATGATTGGAAGCTGCACTTCTTGCTCCACTTTTTGCAGCATCTTTCCTTAAATATGCAGACTGTAATCTATAATTTTTCTTTAATGCTAGCTCAACCCATCTTTCTTTTGATGTGGGGGTTGGAGCTACAATTTCTAGATTCTCACCGAGCTCATTAACGCTAAAGACTTCTCGGCCAATTAAAGCATTTAATGCCTCTCTTGCTGAAAATAAGTTACCTTCAGTGCTAATTCTTGCTGCTTTGCTTATATCGAATGCTAGCTGAGCTTCCTGAACACCTGTAATTGCAGAAAGACCAACTTCAAATCTTTGCTGAGCCTGATCAAGCTGCTGCTTAATTGCTTTTTCTTCTGAAATAGCAGCATTTAAATTATCAATTGCTCTTAAAACTCCAAAATAGAGCTCTGCTGTTCTTAGTAAAAGGTTCTGCTGTTCATAGGCAAAATCTGCCTCTGCTGCGTTAGTTAAGGCCTTTGATTGTTTATAAGAAAACCAGCTATCGAGCCTTAATAAAGGCTGACTAATAGTTGCAGATGAAGAAAAAGAATTATAGTTCTGAGTCAATTCTTTATTTTGATAATACTCATTCCAGTTAGTACTTCCGCTTATTGATACGCTTGGTAGTAACCCAGCCCTTCCTTGAACAACGATTTCTTTGTCAGCTAAGTATGAATACTCTGCCGCTCTATATGTTGGGTCATTTTCTAGAGCCTCATTATAAATATCCAAAATATTTTCTGATAATGCAACAGGTGAAAGTAGCATGCCAATGACAATCCAAAGGCATAATAAGTTGGAAGGTTTTTTCATAATCATTCTAATATATTAACTCAAATTTAATGTGTGCAGTGTAAACATTTTGATAAATTTTGCAATGCCACTGCTCCTGATAATAATATTAAAAATTTACTCACTTATAAATAATATTAGTAATTTCTTAGAGTAGAATATATGTAAATAGTTCAATATTAATATTAATAAGGTTTACTAAATTGTCTAACTCATACGACTCCAAAGCAATCGAAGTCCTCTCAGGTCTAGACCCTGTAAAAAAGAGACCTGGGATGTATACGGACACGAATAATCCAAACCACTTAATCCAAGAAGTTTTAGATAACTCTATTGATGAAGCGTTATCTGGACATTGCTCAGCAATTAAAATTAGCCTTTTTAAAGATGGTTTTATACAGATTGTGGATGATGGAAGAGGGATGCCAGTAGACATCCACCCTGAGCACAAGGTGTCTGGGGTAGAGTTAATAATGTGCAAGCTTCATGCTGGAGCTAAATTTTCTGGTGATGAATATAATTTTTCAGGAGGGCTCCATGGGGTAGGAGTCTCAGTTGTTAATGCCCTTTCAGACGAGTTAGAAGTAAAAGTAAGAAGAGATTCAAAAGAGTACAGCATCTCCTTTAATAATGGAGACAAGGCCAAAGAGTTGCACCAAGTGGGAGAGGTGGGATCAAGAAATACTGGAACGACAATAAAATTTAAACCAAATCCAAAATATTTCGAAACCATTGAAGTCCAGCTAAAACATTTAAAACACTTGCTAAAAGCAAAAGCTGTTTTGTGTCCGGGACTAACAATCGATTTCTTTTTTGAAAAAAAGTCTGAAAGAGAGAGATGGTTGTATGAGGATGGCCTGCAAGGCTATCTTCTAGAATCCTCTGAAGGCGCCGATCTTATTCTTAATGAGTCTATTCTTTGTTCTAAGCCAAGCAATATTCAAGAAGTAGAATTTGTGGTGAATTGGTCACCAAGAGTATTAAAAAATAGGCTTGATGAGACTTATGTAAATTTAATCCCTACCGCTCAGGGTGGATCACACTTAAATGGCTTTAAGTCTGGTCTTTTAGAGGCTGTCAAAGAGTTCTGTGATTATAGAAATCTTCTTCCCAAAGGCTTAAAAATTAATTCAGAAGATGTTATTTCAAATGCCTACTTTGTTGTCTCATCAAAATTACAAAATCCTCAATTCGCAGGACAAACTAAAGAAAGGCTTGATTCAAAGGACCATATGAGCTTTGTAGCAAGCACAACAAAAGATGCCTTGAGCATATGGTTTAACACTAATACCGAGGAAGGGGAAAAAATAGCTGATTTAGCAATCTCTTCAGCACAAGCTCGAGCCAAGGCTTCAAAAGTTGTAGAAAGAAAGAAGACTTTTAAAGGTCCAGCACTTCCTGGAAAACTTTCAGACTGTAATAGTGAAGACCTGAACGAAACGGAACTTTTTCTTGTTGAGGGTGACTCCGCTGGTGGTTCAGCAAAGCAAGCTAGAGAAAGGTCCTTTCAAGCCATAATGCCTTTAAGAGGAAAGATACTTAATACATGGGATCTTGAGAGTGTTGAAATTATAAAATCTCAAGAGATAAAAAACTTATCTACAGCCATAGGCGTTATGCCGGGAAATGATGATATCTCTGGTTTGAGATATGGAAAAATTTGTATTCTAGCCGATGCTGATTCAGATGGTTTGCATATTGCAACTTTACTATGCGCTTTATTCCTAAGGCATTATAAAACTCTTGTTCAGCAAGGCAGAATATATGTATCAATGCCTCCGTTATACAGAATAGACTGTGGCAAAGAGGTAGCATATGCGCTTGATGATATACAAAGAGAGGAGATAGTAACTTCTTTAAAACTAAAAAAAGGTAAACCAAAAATTAATATCCAAAGGTTTAAAGGTCTTGGAGAAATGAACCCATCTCAATTGAGAGAGACAGTAATGGATCCTCAATCCAGGCAGTTAGTAAACTTATCAATTAGTTCAAGCGATGATGCAAATTCTGTCATGGATTTATTGTTAAGTAAGAAAAGAGCTCCTGATAGAAAAGAATGGCTTGAGAAGAAAGGCTCTCTAGCGGAAGTAAAATAATATGAAAAAAATAGAATCTATTAGCTTAAAAAAATACGCAGAAGACTCTTATCTTAATTATGCTATGTATGTAATTCTCGATAGAGCTTTGCCGAATATAGGAGATGGTTTAAAGCCAGTCCAAAGAAGGATCTTATATGCCATGTCAGAACTTGGGCTTGATGCCGGATCCAAATATAAAAAATCTGCCAGAACCGTTGGAGATGTTATTGGTAAATTTCATCCTCATGGAGATGGTGCTGCATATGAAGCGATGGTGTTAATGGCACAAAACTTCTCATTTAAATACCCTTTTGTTGATGGCCAAGGAAACTGGGGCTCTCAAGATGATCCCAAGTCATTCGCAGCAATGCGATATACAGAATCTAAATTAACTAAGTTTGCTAATTTGTTAATAAAAGAACTTAAATCTGGAACTGTGGACTGGCAGCCAAACTTTGATGGCTCTCTTTTAGAGCCTGTAATTTTCCCATCAAAACTCCCATCTATATTGCTTAATGGCACTTCTGGCATAGCAGTGGGTATGGCGACGGACATTCCTTCTCACAATATAAATGAAGTTATAGATTCAACTATCTATTTATTAGAAAACCCCAAAGCTGAATTAAAGGATGTCTTGCAAATAGTAAAAGGCCCAGACTTTTCAAACAACTCCCCGCTAATAGCTAGCCAGGACGAGCTGAATGAAATTTATTCAACAGGGAGAGGAGGGTTTAAAATCCAAGCTCAATGGGCCCAGGAAAAAAATCAAATTATTATCAATGCACTTCCGTATCAAGCTTCCGGGTCAAAAATTCTTGAACAAATAGCCGATCAGATGCTTAAAAAGAAGATTCCTATGGTTGTAGATCTAACTGACGAAGGTGACCATGCGGAACCAATAAGGTTGGTAATAACTCTAAAATCTAATCGGGTTGTGGCTGAAGATGTTATGAATCACCTTTTTGCATCTACTGATCTTCAAAAAAACTACAGAGTTAATATGAATTTGATAGCCTTAAGCGGCGGGCCAAAAGTATTCTCTTTATTAGAACTGTTAAAGGAATGGATTACTTTTAGAAAAGAAACTGTTGTCAGGAGGCTTGAGC